>Ga0302267_10002345_pt1 | contig 23029 bp, 18 predicted proteins | sample III_Bog_E1_3_FD_194555 | JGI IMG/M metagenome (GOLD analysis project Ga0302267, IMG submission 194555) | Peat permafrost microbial communities from Stordalen Mire near Abisko, Sweden - III_Bog_E1_3 | ecosystem: Environmental > Terrestrial > Soil > Wetlands > Peat | place: Sweden: Abisko...
AGCGGCGGCGTATAAATCACGCCATTCCGCACCACAAAAATATTTTCTCCGGACCCCTCGCTCACCAGCCCGTTCACGTCCAGGCCAATCCCCTCCTGGTAGCCGTTGATCTCGGCCTCCATGCGGATCAGTTGCGAGTTCATATAATTCGCGCCCGCCTTTGCCAGTGCCGGCATCGTGTTCGGCGCCAGCCGGTTCCAGCTTGAAACGCAAACGTCCGCGCCCTCGTTCCCCGCAATATACTTGCCCCAGGGAAAGTTGGCAACATACACTTCAACCGGCGAACCCTTCGGACTCACCCCAATCTCGCCATACCCGCGCAAAGCGATCGGCCGAATGTAGCACGGCGCAACCCCATTCGCCTCAATCACATCCACCACCGCCGCGCAAAGCTCGTCCAGCGAGTAGGGAAGCTCCATCCGGTAAATCTTGGCCGAGTCCAGCAGCCGCTGCATGTGCTCCGGAAGCCGGAACACCGCCGATCCGTGAGGCTGTCCGTAGCAGCGGATCCCCTCAAATACACTTGACCCGTAATGAATGACATGGCTCATCACGTGCAGGGTGGCACTTTCCCAGGGAATCAATGTGCCGTTGTGCCAGATTTTCGAAGTCGTTTGAATGGGCATGGGGGTCGAGGATGCTCCTTGAACCACGCGAATGCGTGAGTTTTCTCCGCAAACCGGTTCGTCCCTTCAAGGGTAGCGCGAATCCTGTCTCCATGTCACTCTGCACCCCCAATCGCACTTGCGCGACACGGAGGAAGCAGTCGTGGTTCCACTCCCTGAAAAAGCCGAGAAACTCCATAAACCACCTCTTCCAAGAGTCTTGTAACAGTCATCCACCGGCGTAGCCGACCCACGGTTGGATGAAACTCTCGGGCCGAACTCCGACCCGCCTCAATTCCCCGTGCCCCGTTCTTGCGCCTTTTTTCTGGCGCAAGGGCGGGAAAGTGCAGGCCCCAAGGTCACCTTTTGTTGTTCAACTTAAGCTGTAGTTTCTTCCTGGGGCATGGCCTAACAGGCTGCGGAAAAACTACCAAATGGCCGAAGTTTTGAAAGGGCACAGCTTCAATAGCCTGCCCTGAGCGAAGTCGAAGGGTGCCGCAAGTGGCTGAAAATAAACGCTGGGCTTTAGCCCCCGAGGGATGTTCTTTGTGAATCTTGACTCAAAACCCGACTTTTTCCGCAGCCTCTTTAGCCCCCGCCGGTTTTTGACTTTCATATCCGCACAGATCAAGAGTTTTTCCGCAGCCTCTTCAGCCCCTGCTAAATTCAATAGCGCCAGAAACCTCGAAGCATGTCGTTTCCCGAGCGTCCTTGGTTCCGCTCGCCAATCAGTCCGCAAGAACCACACCCAAATACTGATCGAAAGCCGTCAAAATGATCGCCTCCGTGGCAACAATCGCATTGTATGATTACCCAGTAGGGACCCCCGTGCCACAATCAATCCAACTTAGCTACAATCCCCGCAGCCCTCAAACCCCAGGAGATGCTCCTTTGAGATTGCCCACTCCCTCCCGCCTTGCGTCCATCCTGTTCCTCGCCGTCACCGCATCTGCCTTCGCCCAGCCGCTGACTCAGCTCAATCTCATGCCCATGCCCTCTCAGGTCACTCCCGGCCAGGGCCAGTTCCTCATCGACGGCAGCTTCTCCGTAGCCCTCCAGGGAATCATCGATGACCGCCTCGTCGCCGCCCGCCTCCGCTTCCTCTCCACCCTCGGCCGCGAAACCGGAATCCCGTTCTCCATTGAACCTGTGTCCACCGGCGCCTTCACCATCCAGGCCCAGGCAGCCAGCCAGCCGCTTCCCAGGCTCGGCGACGACGAGTCCTACCAACTCACCGTCACCCCCACCAGCGTCCAACTCACCGCCCCCAACTCCCTCGGCATCCTCCACGGCCTCCAAACTTTCCTCCAACTCGTCCACATCACCCCCCAGGGCTTCGCCGCCCCCGCCGTCGCCATCGTTGACCAGCCCCGCTTCCCCTGGCGCGGCCTCATGATCGACTCCGGCCGCCACTTCCAGCCCATCCCGGTAATCGAGCGCAATCTCGACGGCATGGAAGCCGTAAAGCTCAACGTCCTCCACCTCCACCTGTCTGAGAATCAGGGCTTCCGCGTCGAAAGCAAGGTCTTCCCGCTTCTCCAGGAAAAAGGCTCCAACGGCCAGTTCTACACCCAGAACCAGATCCGACACATCATTGACTACGCCAGCCTGCGCGGCATCCGCGTCGTCCCCGAATTCGACATGCCCTGCCACACCACCGCCTGGTTCGTCGGATATCCCAACATCGCCAGCGGTCCCGGCCCCTACAAAATCGAAACAAAATGGGGAGTCTTCAGCCCCGCCATGGACCCCACCCGCGAAACCACCTTCGACTTCCTCGACAAATTCATCGGCGAAATGACCTCCCTCTTCCCCGACGCTTATTTCCACATCGGCGGCGACGAGTGCAATGGCAAGGAGTGGAACGCCAACCCCAAAATCCAGGCCTACATGCGCACCAACCACGTCAAAGACAACGCCGCCCTCCAGTCCTACTTCACCGGTCGCGTTCAAAAGCTGGTCGCCGCCCACGGCAAAATCATGGAAGGCTGGGACGAAGTCCTCCAGCCCGACACCCCGCGCGACGTCGTCATCCAGTCCTGGCGCGGCCCGCAAGGGCTTGCCCAGGCCGCCCGTCAGGGTAACCAGGTACTGCTCTCCAACGGCTATTACATTGACCTCAACCAGCCCGCCTCCGAGCACTACCTCGTCGACCCCCTCGGCGGAGATGCCGCCACCCTCACCCCCGATCAGAAAGCCCGCGTCCTCGGCGGCGAAGCCACCATGTGGGCCGAATTCGTCACCCCCGAGAACATCGACAGCCGCATCTGGCCCCGCACCGCCGCCATAGCCGAGCGCTTCTGGTCTCCAGAAACCGTTCGCGACCTCCCCTCCATGTATGCCCGCATGGCCGCCGTCTCTGAGAAGCTGAACAACTACAGCCTCACCCACAACTCCTTCACCCTCGCCATGCTACAGCGCATGTCAGGCACATCCGACCCTGAGGCCCTCGAAGTCCTGGCCTCCATCGTCCAACCTCCAGTTGGATATCAGCGCGAAGAGCTGCACGAATACACCAGCGCCAGCGCCCTCAACCACCTGGTCGACGCCGTCCCCCCCGAAAGCGAGACCGCCCGCAAGTTCACTGAACTCGCCGCCCTCATCGCCTCCGGCAAAGCTTCGCCCGCCCAGTGGCAGCAAGCCCACAACGCACTGGTCCTCTACCGCGACAACGACGCCAAACTCCAGCCCACCCTCGCCGCCTCTGAGATCACCGCCGAGCTGGCCCCGCTCTCCCGCGGCGTCTCCGAAGTCGCAACCATCGGCCTCCAGGCCCTCGACGACATCAAGGCTCATCGCTCCGTCCCCGCCGCCGACCGCGACAAAACTCTCCAAACCCTGAAAGCCGCCGAAAAAGCCAAAGCCGTCCTGCTCGACAAACTGGTCCCAGGCGTCGTGCTATTGGTCAAAGCAACCACCAGATAGCGCATGCCCAGGCAACAGCTTTGAAAGGGCATGGCTTCACAGGCTGCGGAAGAACTCGTATCGGCAATCGATTTCAAACGCTTTGTATCAGGGCCTGACCGGGGTACCGGGGAACCCTCTGGGTCGGGGTCGCATGCCGATAAAGCCAATCAAATCAACGTCGGGCTTTAGCCCCTGCAAAACTCTAGGTCCGATTTTGCCCTCACACAACCCTTTTTCCGCAGCCTCTTTAGCCGCTGCGCGACGCTTTCAAAGCAGAATCATCCCGAAATCTGGAATGCATTTGCCCTGCTTGGTGCCCCCTCAAGGCTGCACCTGCCGCATCACCGGCGCCGCTCCAGTCCGATGAACCATTGGGTGCGTCCACGTCTCCAGCCCCACAAGCACCAGCGTCACAATCGCCAGCACCACCTGCAGCCGCTCTGACCGCCTCTGACGCGGTGTCAACTCTTTCCGCCGCCACTGCGCCGACCCCTGCGCCCGAAGCCGCCATATCCATCCCAGAACCGCCAGGTTCACCACCGCCCCCGCCGTCGCAAAAATCAGCATCGGAATCCGAATTGCATCCTGGTGCCATCCCCGTGCCGGCGCATAAATCCCGCTCACCGCAGCCAGCGCGCCCAGTCCAATCGCCACCCGAATCCCACTGATCGCGAACACCGCCGTACAAAGGCTTTGCAGCAGAGCCATCGCCAGGCTCACCCCACCCAGCGCCCGCACTCGCTTTGAAATCACCCCTTCACCCTCGCCCACTCATAACCTCCGCGAAGCCAGAGAAGGCTCCATCCAGACAGCATCAGGTTAGCCCACCAGCCCATCACCAGCCAATCCTTGCTTCCCGCCCCGCAACCCAGCCAACATCACTCAATCCAAATCCCTCAATCACCCGTACTTTCATCGGATGGACCTCCCATCCAGGTTTTTCTTTTCACCCCAATAGGTTTCCATGTAACCTTTTGCGCGTAGGCTTACTCCTTAGTTGCGTGATAAGCAAAATGCGGATCTGGCCACCGCCAATCTCGCTCGCATATAACCAGCGGACAAGATCCGCCCCAACCCCCCAACGAGGTCAATCATGACAAGGAACCAGTTCAATGCGATGCTTCTGACGGCCGCCCTCTCCGGCCTGATCGGTGGAACCTCCGTAGCCGCCAAGGCCGCCACAAACGGCTCAACCGGCGTCTCCGCTACCCATGCCGGCCTCATGTACACGGCCGCCGACACCAAGGTCGAAAAGCATGCCTGTAAGGGCAAAAACAGTTGCAAGGGCAACGGCGGCTGCTCTACCGGCGACCAGGGCTGCAAGGCCAAAAACACCTGCAAGGGCAAGGGCGGCTGCGCAACCGACGGCTCCAAGCCCCCCAAGCTCGTCTAGTCCCACCCCCTCCAAATGTCGCGGCCGGGCAATATCTCCCTCCACCCTGCCGCGACATCTGTTTTCACTAACCACTAACCACTAACCACAGGCACCTAACCACTAACCACTACTCCCGCGGAGTCCCCATGCCCGGCAATCGCTTCAACGCCTTTCAAGACCACGGCATCGGCATCGGCCTGCGCATCCCTCACTACAACCACATCTTCTCGCAGAAACCCATCGTAGACTGGTTTGAAATCATCTCCGAGAACTTCATGTGCGACGCCGGCCGCCCCATGGCCATCCTCGATTCCATCCTTGAGCAGTACCGCGTGGTCCAGCACGGTGTAGCCATGTACTTCGGCTCCGCCACCGACCCCGACCCCGAGCACCTCAAGCGCCTCAAGACCCTCACCCGCCGGACTAACACTCCCTGGTTAAGCGACCACCTCTGCTGGGGCTCCGTCGATGGCCGATATACTCATGACCTGCTCCCGCTCCCCTACACCTGGGAAGCCGTCGAGCGCACCGTCGCCCGCATCAAGCAAGTCCAGAACTACCTCGAGATCCCCATCGCCGTCGAAAACGTCAGCTCCTACGCAGCTTTCAATGACTCCCAGATGACCGAGTGGGAGTTCCTTACCGAAGTGGTCGAGCGCGCCGACTGCGGCATCCTCTTCGACGTCAACAACGTCTACGTCTCCAGCGTCAACCACGAGTTCGACCCTCTGGAATACGTCAACTACATCCCCGCCCACCGCGTCGCCCAAATCCACATCGCCGGCCACTCCAAATACGAGAAGTACATCCTCGACACCCACGACCATCCAGTCATCGACCCCGTCTGGGACCTTTACGCCCGCGCCATTCAGCGTTGCGGCCCCACCCCCACCCTGCTCGAATGGGACGAGCACATTCCCACCTTCGACGAAGTCCACAACGAAGCCCGAAAAGCCCAGCGCTACCTCGACCAACACGCCGCCACTCTCGCCGAGGCCGCCCAATGACCACCTTGTCGAATTCTAAAAACTCCCCGTGCCCCATCCAAGGCGCAGCTTCATCGCGCCTTGGGTGGGAAAGCAAAAATCTAAACCACTCGGGCTCTGGGGAAGCCGCTCAATGACCGCCCCCACCCCACTCGCCGACCTCCAGCGTCAGATGGCCGCGGCCATCATGGCCCCGCTCACCCCCAGCGACGACATGCGCCCCAACTCCCCCGACGGCCGTCCCATGTCCGAAGTCGCCGCCACATTCATCGCCCCAAACAGCCGTCTCACCCCCTTCGAACGCCTCGAAATCTACAACCGCCAATACTGGTACCGCCTCCTCGACGCCCTCGCCGAAGACTTCCCAGCCCTGCGTTCCGTCCTCGGCAGCCGCGCTTTTGAAGCCCTCTCCGTCGCCTACCTCGCCAGCCATCCCAGCCGCTCCTTCACCCTCCGCAACCTCGGCTCCAACCTTCCCCAGTGGCTCGCCCGCAATTCCCAGCACACCGGCCGCCGCCATCGCCTCGCCCTCGACGTCGCCCGCATCGAGTGGGCCTTCGTCGAAGCCTTTGACAACGCCCAGCACACTCCGCTCACCCTCGACCAGATCGCTACCCTCGACGCCGGCTCCGGCCTCGGCCTCCAGCCCCACGTCCAGCTCCTCGCCCTCGACTACGCCGCCGACGAGCTGGTCCTCGCCCTCCACACAGAGCAGCGCCGCGGAACCAGCGCAGCCGGCATCAAGCACGACGATGGCGCCAAGCCCCCCGCGCACCTCCCCAAACTCCGACGCCGCCCCACCTGGGTTGCCGCCCATCGCATCGACAACGTCGTCTACTACCGCCGCCTCGAACGCGAGGAATACCTCACCCTCTCTGCCCTCCACGCCGGAAAGTCTCTGGGCGACGCCCTTGAAGCCGGCCTCTCCAACACCACCAAGCCCGCCACCCGCCTCCCCGCGCTCCTCCGCACCTGGTTCGCCCACTGGGCCGAACTAGGCTGGATCTGCGCCCCCGAACTCGAACCCTTACTAGAAAACGGATGAGCCGTCACAGTGCTTGATGGGCGCGGGCTTTAGCTGAAGGGTACGGGCTTTAGCCCGTACATTTGGAATACCAAAATCGCCAGGGCTTTACAGCCTGCGAAAAAACTCACTCTGGGGGGGATTCTCGAGGTTTTGTAACAAGGGCACGGCTTCAGCCGGGCCAATAAAGCCAATCAAATCGATGTTGGGCTTTACAGGCTGCGGAAAAACTACCAAATGGCCGAAGTTTTGAAAGGGCACGGCTTCAATAGCCTGCCCTGAGCGAAGTCGAAGGGTGCCGCAAGTGGCTGAAAATAAACGCTGGGCTTTAGCCCCCGAGGGATGTTCTTTGTGAATCTTGACTCTAAACCCGACTTTTTCCGCAGCCTCTTTAGCCCCCGAGACAATGCAATTCTCCACCATTCGAATCTCCAGGAAACAAAGGACGACCATGCTAAAACTCATCAGCCTCATCGCCAAGGCCTACAGCGGCGTCACCCGCGCACTCAACCTCCTCCACAGCCCGCTCCTGCTCGCCATTCGCCTCTATTGGGGCTGGCAGTTCGCCACCGATGGCCTCGGCAAGCTGCAACACCTCGACAAAGTCACCCAGTTCTTCTTGAGCCTCAACATCCCCGCCGCCGGCATGGCCGCCCTCATGGTCGCTCTCGTCGAACTCATCGGCGGCGTCCTCTTCGCCTTCGGTATCGCCTCCCGCCTCACCTCGCTCGTCCTCTTCGTCAACATGACCATGGCCTACCTCAGCGTCCCCGACGACCGCACCGCTTTCCTCCACCTCATCACCGCCCCCGACAAATTCATCGCCGCCGATCCCTTTGCCTACTGGTTTGTCTCCCTCCTCATCCTCATCCTTGGCCCCGGCCTCTTCGCCGTAGACTGGATCATTGCCCGCCGCTTCGCCCCCAAGGCCAAATCCTGACCCCGCGCGCTATCATCGACACACCACATCATTCGGGAACATCGCAGCGGTTCAGTTTTCAAGAGTCCGGGTTTCACTTGGAGAGCCCGAGCTTCCGTTGAAGCGTGCGGGCTTTAGCCCGTACATCAAGCCTGCAAAGGACCTTGGGCTTCAGCCCCCGAGGGAACGCCCTTTCCAACTGATCCACTGCCGCGAAGCCGGGCCACCATGCGCATCGCCTACCTCCTAACCTCGCTCGGCATCGGCGGCGCCGAGCGCCAAACCCTCGCCATCGCCGCCGGCATGGCCGCCCGTGGCCACACCGTTGCCATCCTCGTCCTCCGCCCGCCCCTCCCCGAGGAGTGGCCCACCACCCTCCCAGTCCACCACCTCAACCTCCTCAAGAATCCCATCAGCCTCTTTGCCGCGTTCTTCCGCGCTCGCCGCTTCCTCCGCAAATTCCACCCAGACCTGATCCACAGCCACAGCTTCCACGCCAACATGCTTGCGCGGCTCGTCAAAACCGCCGCCCCGGCGCAGTTGGTCTCCACCATCCACAACGTCTACGAGGGCGGCCGCCTCCGCATGCTCGCCTATCGCCTCACAGACTTCCTCTCCACCCGCACCACAGCCGTCAGCTCCGCCGCAGCCCAGAGATTCGTCCTCCTCAAAGCCGTCCCTCAAAACAAAATCACCGTAATCCCCAACGCCATTGACACCGCCGAGTTCTCCCCCAACCCAGCCCGCCGAACCCAGACCCGCGCCGCCCTCTCCGCCCCTCACGCCTCATCGAGTCTAGCCAACTTCATCTGGCTAGCCGCCGGCCGCATCGTCCCCGCCAAGGACTTCCCCAATCTCCTGCGCGCCTTTGCCATCGTCCACGCCGCCCACCCCGCCGCCCAACTCTGCATCGCCGGCCAGCCCACCAGCCCTGAATTCGAGCGGCTCCAAGCCCTCGCCCAATCCCTCAACCTCGGCCCCTCGCTGCAATTCTTAGGCCTCCGCCAAGACATCCCCGCCCTCCTCGACGCTGCCGACGCCTTCGTCCTCTCCTCAGCCTGGGAAGGCATGCCCCTCGTCCTCGCCGAAGCCATGGCCATGGAGAAACCCATCGTCGCCACCGACGTAGGCGGCGTCCGCGAACTCCTCGCCGACACCGCCCGAATCGTCCCTCCGGGAAATCCTCAAGCCCTGGCTGCAGCCACGCTCGACCTGATGCAAACTCGATCCGAAGTCCTGCACGCCCAAGCCCAGGCCGCCCGCATCCGAATCCAGGCCCACTTCAACCTCGAAGCCCGCGTCGCCCAATGGGAGTCTCTCTACGCCAGCCTCATCCAGCCCAAATCCTGACTTCCAAAATACAAAGAGGCCGGAGCATCAAGCCCCAGCCTCCCCTTTTTCCTTCGCACCGTTCCAATCAGAACGAGAACGCCGCCTGTAGCGTAACCCGTCTCGCCGCCGCGCCGGATGAGAAAATCCCACCAGCCAGACTGGTCGACTGACCAAACCGGTTCGACCCGGGAATCACCGTGCCAACCGGCGTTCCATAGTCGATATCGTTGAACAGGTTCAGCGCCTGAACACTGAAGTTCAGCGAATACTTGCGGCCCGTGCCGCTCATTCCGCCCATCGGTCCACGTCCCCCGCCGCCGAATCCGCCCGGCCCAAATCCACCACCACCACCACCACCGCCGCGTCCGCCTCCCGGAGGTGGTCCGCCGCCTCCCGGAGGTCCGCCGTTCATACCGGCAGCCGCATCAACCTTCGGACCAATCCCCCACGAGCGGCTCACCCGCAGGTTCACCGCAACTCCCGCCGGCCCAGTCCCCATATTCGCCGGAATGATCGTTTCACCCGCCTGCGGAATCGTATCGAACTTCCCGTAGCTGGTCGTCACCACGTTGGCCGGGTCCGATGCCGAGCTTGCATACGACGGCCGGTCGTTGAAGAAGTTATCCCCCGTCAGGTCATACCCCGTCGTGATGTTGAAAGGCCTGCCCGAATTGGCAATCAGGAACGGGTTAAAGCTGATCCCCCATTTCCAGGTGTAATTGCCCATCAGGAAAATCATGTTCCGCGCGGCAAACGGAGCCCGTCCATAGCTCTGCATCAGGTTGTAGGAGTTCTCCGCCGTGCCCGTGTCCGAGTTCGCCACGGTGAAGTTGTAGAAACCAAATATGCTGAAGTTTGGATTGAACCGCGCATTCAGGTTCACAATCACCTGGTTCTGCTTGAACACCGCTTCAGGATAATACTCATTCGTGATTCCCAGCGATGGATTGGGCCGAGTGCCCGTCAGCGTCGTGCTGCCATATTGAAATGTTCCCGGCAAAAACGCGTTCGAGTCGCGCGTCGCATTCTGGTGAACGCCGTAGGAGTGAAGATATGTCAGCGTCGCCGTCACCGTCTTCGATACCTGCCGTTCCAGGCTCCCGCCGAATTGCTCCGTCACCGGCGACTTGTACTTCGGAGACACCAGCACAATCGTGCTCGTGCTCGCTGCGACAGATCCGCAACTCGCCAGATCAATGGCACTCAAGCTCGTCGCGTTAAAGCACGTTGGGTTATCGATCTCCGTCTGCGTCTGACTCTCCGCCCCGCCGCTGAATCGCGTAGCAGACAATTCGCTGCCCAGCCCGAAGCGGTTATAGAAGAATCCATAGCCGCCACGAACAACCGTCTTGGCCTGTTTCTTGTTCTTGTGCCCGTCCAGCGCATAGGCAAATGCAACGCGCGGAGCCCAGTCAGCGTGGTCGGCGATGTGGTTCTGGCCTTCCCAGCGCAACCCTCCGGAAAGCGTCAGAAACTGGTTTGCCTTCCAGTCGTCCTGAAAGAATACCGCCGCATCAAACACGTTGGCATTCGCGCCCTGCGGTCCCGAAGTGTAACTCAGCTTGTTCGGCAAACAGCCACCCTGCACCGTGCAGCCCGCCGCAATCTCCGCGAAGGTCTCCTTGGCCGCAAGGCCGTTCAGCGTTGCCACGTAGCCGGCCACGGAAGCGAAGTTGAAGCTCCCGTTGAACCCGCCATTGGTCGAGTCGGACTCACGATTGTCCCTCAACCGCGTGCCGAATTTGATCGCCTGGGCGCCAATCGACATCGTCGTAAGGTTCTGCAACTCATAGTGATCTTCGCTCTCATTCGATGCCTGCCCCGAGTTCCCGCCCCCGGTGAATGCTCCCGGAACCGAAACCGAGGGCGCATCGCTCACCGGTGTCGTTGAAGAGGAGTCGTGCAGATATTGAAACCGCGTCTCGTTCACAATATGGTCGTTGATGATCAGAGAGTCGCTTAGTTGCACCGTATGCTCATCCGAGGTGCCGCTATTGGACTGGCTCGGCAAAGATGTCGACCCAATCTCACCACTCTCGCTGTTGTGAAAAAACTGGTAGCGCGCCGTCAGCGTGTTTTTCGCTCCCAGTTGCAAATCGATCCGAGGAGAGATATTGATGCGTGTCTGAGGATTGAACAGGCCGCCCGCCTCAACTCCCGCGCTGTAAAGCCCGGTCGAGGGGTCCAGTATCGCTGTATCCGCGCTGTAGATGCTCGCGTTCTGGTTGTTGCGGTCTTCAACGCTCACAAAGAATGAAGCCTTCTTGCCCAGCGCCCCGCTCAATGTGCCGTTCCCCTGGATGCTGTGATACGCCGGAATCACCGTCGTAAACGGATTGCCGGTGTTGAACGCGTCATCGTTGCCCTGGATGAAGGCACGCCCATGCAGCTTGTCCGTTCCAGGCTTGGTCAAAATCTCAATGCGTCCATACCCAAGCTGATCGTACTCAGCCGAAAACGGATTCGAGTTGATGCGAATCTCGCGAATCGCCGACTTCGGCGGAAGTTGCCCGCCCGTGAATCCATCAATGTAAATCTGTCCGCCATTCGGTCCCGCCGATGGCCCGGCAAGCGCCGTCAACTCGCTCGACAACTCGTCCGGATCATCGGAAAGCGCATCCAGATCCTTGCCCTTCAAAACGATCGCGCTCGCATTGCCGCCGGCATCCACACTCACCGTCGGCGAGTCGTCCGTCACCGTCACGCTCTGCTGCGCCACTTCAACCGCCATTGACACATCGATGCGCTTCGACTGGCCAGCCAGCAGTTGTATCGTCGGCGAACTGAATGGAGCAAAGCCATCGAACGTCGCCTTCAGAATGTACCCGCCAGCAGCAAGGCCGCTTATCGAGTAACTACCCGAGGAGTCAGCCGTCACAGTCTTGACAGCGCCGCCGGCGGAGTTCGTCACAATCACCTGCGCTCCCGGAATCAGCGCCCCAGTCTGATCCACAATGTGCCCGCGCAACGTGCCCGTCGTCGGCGCCGCTATCGGCGCAGACGCTGCAGGAGTTTGCACAGCAGGTGCGGTCGCCTGACCATGCGATGCAACCGCCAGGCCAACGCTCACTGCCAGAACCAAAAATGATCGATGAATGTTATGCAATTTTAAAGACAAGAGTCCCTCGCTGTTCCCTGAATGAATGTGTTTGTTCCGTTACTGGGCTGCTGCCGCGGCCGCATCGCCGCCAGACCCCATGCTCCAGTTGTTCAACAGGCTCTGGCTCGCCGCCGGCGCTTCCAAAAGCGGCTCAACCCCCGCCAGCAGTGTGATGGCCGTAACGTCGGTCGTGCCGTCCGTCGCCACCAGCATCACTGCGTCACCCTTTTTCAAATCCGCCAGCTGGATCGCCGGCAACATGCTCAGCATCCGGTTCGGATCACCGCCCCCTGCCTGCCCGCCGCCAGCTTGAAAACCGCCGGCCTGACCCTGCCCGCCATACGCCGTCCGCGCGCCAGTTCCACCCGCGCCGCCGCTCCAGGCTCCGCCGCCCGATCCGCCTGCCCCGCCCTTCATCCGCATCGCCAGCATCATCGCCATCCGCTCCGGAATTCGCCGCATCTGAGCCGCCGGCGTTATGTGAATCGTCATCTGCTTCTTCGTCGTCAGGTCCTTCAGGCTCACAATCGATCCGGAGGCATCCACAGACTCAATCACCCCCGAAATATTCCGGAACGTTCCCGAAATCACCTCTTCCGCGTCAACGCTCAACCCGTCCGCGCTCTTCGTTCCCCGCGCCCGCACCTGGTCCCCCGCGTGTATTCCATCAATAGGAGCAGGGGTCGCCAGCTCGAAGCTCACCGATGCCGGCGCATACCGCTTCAGCATCGTCGTCTTCCCCACATGCACCGTTATCGTCTTCGCCGTCGATCCCGAGCCGCTCGTCAAAACAATCAAGCCCCCAGCCGCGTCCACGCTCTTCACCAGCCCCCCAACCCCGCGCTTCTGCCAGTCTTCCCGCTCCGCCTGCTGCTTCTTCGCTACATCCGCACTCTTCACCGCGATTATCTGCAGCGCCTGCGACGTTCCCGCCGGTGAGTCGGGATCAACCTTCACCAGCGTCCGGTCGCCAACCGCAAGGTCGGTCAACGCCATCGTCACCGCCTTGCTCAAATCCCGCTCACCCGGCTCAATCCGCTTCAAAACCGCCGACGCAGGTACCGTCACCTGGTAAGATTGCCCCGCGTCCGTCTTCACCGTCAGCGAGTCGCCGCTCAGCGCCGTTACTGTCCCAATGAACCGCGCCGGCGTCTGCGCTCCAACCGCCGACGCAACCACCGCCATCGCCAGCAACGCCATTCCCCACCGCAATGCAGATTTCCAAATCTTCATTTCGCGCTTCCCATGCCATTTCTCCCCGACCCATCTCTTGCCGGTTGCCGAGGGTCAAAAAAAACGTTTCCTGGTTCGGTAGACGAGGCAATCCCGCAAAAGGTTGATGCCAAGTCCCAAAGCTGTGCTCGATTCAGAAGAAAACTTTAGAAATGTTCGTAAAATCCCGCTTTTCTTGAGTTTGCAGCCACTCAACCTTAAGATAACCTTAAGACTTCTAAGGCCATTTCAGCCCACTTCTCCCGTCAACTTTCCCCCTCCACCAGCGCCGCCCACTCCGCCTCCAGCGTCTCCCTCCGGAACCGAACCCCAGCCCGCCTATACCAGTACTCCGCATTCCACATCTCACCCTCCTTCCTGTGCAGGTAAGCATGAACTGCCATCCCCTCCACCGTCTCCAGATCGTCCACCATCCCGTGTGCCCGCGCCCAGTCGCCCTTCGCATCCCACCACAGAGCCGCCAGCGGGGCAGGGAAATCAACCGGCGGCTCGTCCCCATCCATCAACCGCCTCATCTCTCCCACTTTCATCACCACCTCCCATTACCTCAAGGGGATTCTCAAAACAAATCTCATCATCTATAGTGATACAGATCACTTCCGGCAGACGATTTCACTGATAAAAAAAGACCATCGTTCCGATGAACACAGATGAGGGGCCGCCAGGGGGTCCATTAGGACCGCTGATGGCTTTCGAATTCCCCTCCTCGGAGGTCAAACGATGGGCTTGGTTCAAAACAAGGTTCCTGAAATCAGCGTTTGCGATTCAGACCGATTTGGTCGTATACTGAAGTCCGACCATTCCGGTCGTATTTTGGGTTCGGGCCGCCGCTCCGTGCTTCCTTTCCGGTGGGTCCAGGGAGTTCGACGGGTGAGCGTGTTAAGCGAGTTGAAGGTCGGTACAAGCGGCATCCTGGTTTCGCTTGATCTCCCAGAGTCCGTCCAAAACCATCTCATGCACATGGGATTCGTCCCCGATGCGCTCGTCACCGCTCTGCGCCGCGCCCCCGCCGGCGATCCTACCGTCTACCTCATCGACGGAATGGAAATTGCCCTCCGTCACGAAACTGCCGAATCCATCCGCGTGCGCCCGCCCGAGCTCGAAGCCGATGCCGGGGACCCATTGCACGCTCCCGCGCACCTGCCTGCGTTCGTTGCCGATGAGGAACTCGTAGAGGCCGCCCGATGAGTGCCTGCTGCGAAACCCCGGAGTTTGTACCACCCCCGGCTCAGACCCCCTCCGCCACCGTCAATTCTGGCGTCGTCAAGACGGTCGTCCTCATCGGTCCGCCCAACGCCGGCAAATCCACGCTCTTTAATCGGCTCACCGGCCTTCGTCAAAAGGTAGCCAACTACCCCGGCGTTACCGTCGAGCAGCGCATGGGCCTCATGGCCGGCGTCGGCCGTCCCGACCTCACCCTCATCGACCTTCCCGGCATCTACTCCCTCACCCCCTACTCTGAAGACGCCCGCGTCGCCATCGATGTACTCCAGGGCAAAATGCCCGGAACCCCCAAGCCTGACGCCGTCATCCTGGTCCTCGACTCGCTCCACCTCACTCGCCAGCTCATGCTGGCTGCCCCGGTGCTCGCCGTCGGCCTGCCCACCCTCGTCCTCCTCAACATGTCCGACCTCATGGAGTCCCGAGGCGGAAAAATAGATTCCCTCAAACTTGCCCGCGAACTCGGCGCACCCGTTGCCCAGATCAGCGCCACCCATGGCTCCGGCCTCGACGCCGTCCCGCTCTTCCTTCACCAGCAGACCGAGCGCTCCGCTGCCACCCCGCTCGCCCTGCCCGTGCTCGGAAATCCAGCCAGCACACACTCCTGGGCAGCGCAGGTCAGCCGCAAAACCGGCTACCTCGCCCCGCTCTCCGTTGAAGGCACTCGCAAGATCGACAACATCCTGCTCCACCGCATCTGGGGACCCATCCTCTTTCTCGCCGTCGTCATCGGCGTCTTCGAGGTCGTCTTCTCCATCGGCCAGCCCCTCTCCGACGGCTTCGGAGACATCCTTGCCCGGCTCGGTGAATTCGCACGCCCCCTCATCCCCGCCGGTTGGCTCCAGTCCCTCATCCTTGACGGCGCCTGGAAAGGCATCTCCTCCGTCCTCGTCTTCCTCCCCCAGATTCTCCTGCTCTTCCTCTTCATAGGAATCCTCGAAGACTCCGGCTACCTGGCCCGCGCCGCCCTCATCGCCGACCGCGTCATGCGAACCATCGGACTCAACGGAAAAGCCTTCATCCCCCTCCTCTCCGCCTACGCCTGCGCCATCCCCGCCATCATGGCCACCCGCACCATCGAGAATCGCCGCGACCGCCTCGCCACCATCCTCGTCACGCCCTTCATGACCTGCTCGGCCCGCCTGCCCGTCTATCTGCTGCTCATTGCCGCCTTCATCCCCCACACCGTTTACCTGCACGGCTTCATCGGTCTCCAGACCATCGTTATGCTGTCGCTCTATGTCGCCGGCTTTGTCGGAGCCATGACCACCGCCTGGCTGCTCAAAAGCTCCATCCTCAAGTCCAGCGAAACGCCCTTCATCCTCGAGCTGCCCCAATACCGCATGCCCACTTTCCGCGCTCTCGCCATGCGACTCGTCGACCGTGGCAGCGTCTTCCTCCGCCAGGCCGGAACCATTATCCTCGCCGTCACCCTCGCCCTCTGGGTGCTCGCGCATCTCCCCGTCGTCCACCTCGCCGGCGGCGCTTACTCCGCACCTGAACTCGCCGACAGCATCATCGGCCGCCTGGGCCACTTCATCGAACCGGCCATCGCGCCCTTGGGCTTTAATTGGAAGATCGGCATCGGCCTGCTCTCCTCAGTCCTTGCCCGCGAAGTCATGGTCTCCACCATGGGCACCCTCTACGGCGCTGACCCCGCCACCCAGGCCATGCACCTCCAAACCGCCCTCCATCACGACATGACCCTCGGCGGAGCGCTGGCCCTCATGATCTTCTTCGCCTTCGCCATGCAGTGCACCTCCACCATGGCCGTTGTCCGCCGCGAAACCAACAGTTGGAAGTGGCCCGCCATCCAGTTCCTCTACATGCTGGTTCTCGCCTGGGTCGCCGCCTTCGCAGTCAACCACATCACCATGGCCCTCTTCGGCTAGCCTCACTTAGCGCCTCCCCCTCCTCCCCAAAAGCACTGTCATCCCGAGCATCAAGACTTGCTTTCGGCAAGTTACAAAGGAAATGAACTGTCATCCTGAGCGAAAGGGGCCCCAAGCGTACCTCAGTTCCGGGGTCCCCGGCGACAGGTCTTCGTCGCTGGGGTGGAGTTTGGGGGTGGTGAGTCGAAGGATCTGCTTCTGCTTTTCTGACTCAGTCGAACCCGTCCCGAGCCACAGCAACGCCATCCCGACCGCAGTGGAGGGATCTGCGGCTGCTCCAAAAAAGCGGATAGCAGTTCACGGACAACGTGAGGATCGGCGAATTCTCATCCCCTTGGGTGGCGCAACGCGACATCTATGACTGCGGTTGCTTTTCTTATGAGCTTCCGGGGCGCCACACTACGGCAGCAATCCAAGTTCCTTCCCCATCTGCACAGCCTGTGTCCGCCGCTTCGCCCCCAGCTTGTCGAACACCCGGCTCGAATGCGTCTTCACCGTGTTCTCACTCACAAACAGCTTCCCAGCAATCTCTCGATTGCTCAACCCCTCCGCAATCAGCTCCAACACTTCCAACTCCCGCCGTGTAATCCCCAGGCCTTCCCGCCTCCTGTCATCGGAAACGAATCGCGTCGGGGAAATCACCGCACTCACTTCAATCCCCGGCCCGGCCACTTCTTTTTCCGCAACCCTATGCCGGGCATCCCGGAGCCTCACCCCAAGCCATATCCCCAGCCCCGCAAAGGTGGCCGCGATCAGCGCCCCATACACCCCCTCTGCGTGCTCCATCACCAGGAACCGATACTGCGACCACTGCAGCAGCGCAATCAGCAACCCGCCGATAAGCCCGAACGTCAGTACATGTCTTTTCATAGTCAGAAGAGGAAGAAACCCCGCGGAGAACTTCTTCCGTCCGTTGTGCAATCGATCCTATCCGAGGCCAACCCCTCTACCTTGAAGGAACCGCAGGCCCTATGTCTTGAAAGGGCACGGCTTCACAGGCTGCGGAAAAACTACCAAATGGCCGAAGTTTTGAAAGGGCACGGCTTCAGCCGTGCCGACAAAGCCAATTAAATCAATGTTGGGCTTCAGCCCCTGCTAAAGCTCATGGCTGCAATCAACCCTATTGAGAGTCCTTTTTCCGTAGCCTCTTTAGCCCCTGAGGGAACACTCCCAACCCGATCACGACCGGCCCTAGCGCGTCCCCGCCGCCACCGCCGGCCCCGCATTCTTCACATACTTGTCAAACCACCGCACCATCTCATAGATCAACTGCTCATTCGACTCCCGCGCCGAATACCAATGCGGCTCGTGCGGCAGAATCACCAACCGCGCCGTCCCCCCATTCCCGCGAATCGCTTCGTAAAGCTTCTGCGATTGCAGCGGCGTAGTCCCCGGGTTCGCATCTTCTCCGCCATGCACAATCAGCAGCGGCGTCTTCAAAGTGTTGGCCGAGAAGAACGGAGACACCTTCAAATACACATCCGGAGCCTCCCAAACCGACCTCCGCTCGCTCTGAAATCCAAACGGCGTTAGCGTCTTGTTATATGACCCGCTGGTCGCAGCTCCGGCCCGAAACAAATTCGAGTGAGCCACCAGGTTCACCGTCATCAGCGCGCCATGGCTGTGTCCCGTCACCCCCATCCGGTTGGGGTCGGCCACGCCCAGCCGCACCGCCTCATCCACCGCCGCCTTCGCATCCGCCACCAGTTGATCCAGATACGTGTCGTAAGCTTTTTTCGGGTCGCCGATAACCGGGAACGAAGCGTTATCGATAATCGCGTATCCCGCCAGCAACAGTAGTCGATACTCATACAGTTGCGTGAAGGTTTCCTGAGACCCCGTAACCTGCCCAGCCATCGACGGGTCTGCATAATCCAGCGGATACGCGTAAAGAATCGTCGGCACTCGCGTACCTTCCTGATATCCCGGCGGCGTCAGCAGCGTAAACGACAAGTCCAACCCATCCGCCCGCTTGTAATGCACCAGCCTCTTCTTGATCTGCCGAACCTCCGGCGTCCTATCCGCCATGTGCGTAATGGCAACTTCGCTTGAAGCCCACCCCGCCTCTCCGGTCGCAGCAGCCTGCCAACTTCCCAACGTGCGCACAAATGCGTTCGGCGGGTCAGTTGGCGATTGATGCCAGGTTAAAAACTTCCCCGTATCCACTCCGGCAAATGTCAGGAACTGCTCATAACTTGACTTGTCGCTGCGAAACAACCGTTCCGATTTCAGCGTCTTCAGGTTTAGCCTATCCAGAAACGGCCGATCCCCATCCGGAGAAGACCCAGTCCCTTCAAGGTAAATCGAATCCCCATCCACCTGCACCAACGAAACTCCGTTTGCGAGACGATGCCTCACAGGGTTTCCCGGGTCGGCATAGTGCTCGTCAGACGACAGGTCCCAAATCAACTGAGGCTTCTTCTCAGGATCGTCAACATCCATCACAAACGTCTTACCCCAGTGCCGGTTCTCGTCGTATTCGTTCAGGAAAGCCACGTTCGGCCGGTCGCTCCAGTCAAACCCCGCATAGCGCTGCACCATGCGTGCAATCTCCACCGGCGCCGCGTCAAAAGGCGCCTTCTGCAACATCACCTTGTCGCGCGCAGGAACACTCACATTCCAGTCGCCGCCATCCAGCGCTTCCGCCCACACCAGCGTCGCTTTGTCGGTGCCGCGCCATGAGAAATCCCGCGGCCCCAGTCGTACGCCCGCTATCGGAACGCGATCCGCAAGCGGAACCGACACGATCGTATGCGCCGTTACATGCGCGCGATCCGTCACATCCCACACTTCAACCTCCTGCGGGAACCGGTTGTAGGTTGTGACATACGAATACGGCTTGTGAATCGACGACACCAGAATGTGCACCCCGTCCGGCGCAGGACTCAACTGGTAATAATTCGCCTGCTTGCCCAGCGGCGTAATCTTCCCACTCGCCGCATCCACCAGCGCCAATTGCGATGCCGCGTAATAGTCGAACAGATCCTCATCGTGTTTGTTGTTCAGCGTGTCGCGATTTTCATACGTGCTGCTCTGTCCCTTCTCGCCGCCCGTCTCCTGAATGCTCGGCCCCGCCGGAACTACCGGCTCCGAAGGCGGCGCGCCCATCCCATCCGGAACCAGCTTCACCAGCAGCGTCTTCTGGTCCGGCATCCATTGCATTTCGCTATTGAACATCGGATTCAATCGCACCCCGCTCACACGATGAATCGCCCCCGTCTTCCCATCGCCAATCCACAGCTCCACCGAATCCGTCGCTAAATTCGCAAACGCAAACTGCTTCCCATCGGCGCTCCATGCGGGTTCGGTAGGGCATGCGCCCTCGGGCAGTGCTACGTGCGTCTGTGTGCCATCGGCAACATGCACCAGCTCGAAATCCGTCCCGCATTGCGTCACCCCATAGCCGCCCGGCGTATCGTGCTTGCTGTGATTCCTGATCTCAACCCGCACCCCAGCCAGCCGCAAAAACGGCGTCGCCACCCGCGCAATCGACGGATACTCCTCCACCGTCGCCAGCAGAATCGAATCGTGTGTCGGGCTCACCATGGGATACGGCGGGAAGGGCGCGTGCATCACGTCCAGAATGTTCTTCGGCGGCTGATTGTATCCAGACGCACTCTGCTCCTGTGCCACCGCCGCTACGCAGGTCACGCCGGCCACAACCACTCCAGCCAAAAGATAGTGCAACGCCCCCTCAATTCGCATAAGTGTTCCCCCGCTTCAAGTCGCCCGCAATGTTCAAGGCCTAATCCGGAAATCAAGTAAGGGTTTTTCCGTAGCAGCAAGTATACCCGCACTTTTCCCGGTCGAGTCCTCTTCTTCCGTTCCCTTTGAATCGCCCCGCAATCCCAAGTCTCCATCCCCCTGCCCATGCCCCAATCCCCGCCATTTGACGATCCCATTTCTCGCCGCTATCATCGCTTTCCTCTCAACAATTTGCAGATCGCCTCAACAAGAATCGCCGCACCCTGATTTACAAAGTTCGACTCGAAGGAGTTTCTCAATGCGCGCTCCACACTTGCTTCCCATCGTCGCCATGCTCCTCCTCGCTCCACTCCTCAGCGCGCAATCTCACCCCACCACCTACACCATCGGCGAGGCCGTGATTGGAGCGCCCGCCGGCACCACCACCACCATCTATCGCAACGGAACAAAGGCGCTCATCGACACCTTCTTTCCCGCCAGCGCGGACACCCCAAAGGCACATCACACCCTGACCTTCTATGACCTCGCCACCGGCGTCAACCACACCTGGGACCCGGCCATCACCCCGCCAAACTGCAGCGCCGGCACCTTCTCCGGAGACTGGGGCGACCCCTTCGAAACCACCAAAGAACTCACCGACGCCATCGCCAAAGGCAGTCTCAAACCCACCGGCGCCGAAACCCTCAAAGGCATTCCCACCAAAATCTACACAGGCCTCACCCAAGGCACAAATGTCAAAGTGTGGTTCGACGACAAGGACGGCCTCGTCATGAAAATGACCTACGGCCCCCCCGGCGCTGCCATGAACACCATGATCGACCTCGCCAAAGTCTCCTTCACTCCTCCGCCCGCCGCGGTCCTGGCAATGCCCGCCTACTGCGCCGCCGTCAAGCCGCCGCCCACTCCCGCCCAGCTCATCGCCGCCGCCACCGGAGACGATCCCGCCAACTGGGTCAATGCCAATTACGGCCCCGGCTCAAAAACCTCCTGCTCCATCCTCGTCCATGTCGTCGCCGCCAAAACCATGGCCCCCCTCAATCGCTACTACCAGGCCGCCATTGACACCACCTACAACCAGGACGACCCCCACCCAGCCGGCTACACCTTCGGCGTCGGTCGCGATGGCACCTCCACCTACGCCGGCGGCGGGCTCCACGAAATCACCAGCCAGGTCAAAAACTTCACCCTCCGCATCGATAACCCGCCAGCCTATTTCAACTTCGGCGTCAACGTTCCCACCCCCAACACAGGCGCAAACGTCGGCCTCATCTACCGCCAGTGCTTCGCCCCCGTAACCAACCTCTACTACATCCTCAAAGACGCCTCCAACCCCGGCAGTGGCGGCGACTACCTCTACGCCAAATCCGGCAAATACGCCGCCCCATCCCGCTAAGCCCGATTGGTGCAAAGTAGAGCTGGACTCCAGTCCGGCTCTCGTGCGGGTCTCCAGACCCACACTTGAGCACCTTTTGGCTTGAATAGCCATGCTTTTCCAGGTAAGATCGTCTTACTATGGAAACAAGGGTCTCCACAAGAGGGCAGGTCGTACTGCCGGTGCCGCTTCGTCGGAAGCTTGGCATTCGTGCAGGGGAATTGCTCGACGTCAGTTTCGAGGCGGATCGCATCATCCTTAAGCGACGGGCCAAACCCTCCCTTGTCCCCAGAATCATCGAGGATCCTATTCTCGGAATCCCTGTGCTTACCTTTGGGCCCGATGCTCCCGTCCTCACCAGCGAGCGAGTTCAAGAGATTCTCGCGGAATTCCCATGAAATACTTGCTCGATGTCAACGTTTTGCTCGCACTCGGATTTGCCGACCATCAGTTTCACACCCGGATCATCTCTTGGATTAAATCTGAGCTGCCGGTCGAACTCCTCACATGTCCAATCTCTGAACTCGGATTCGTTCGTGTCCTGGCTCAGGTTCCGGAATACCCGTATTCCGTCACCGAAGCCACAACCCTCCTCATCAACCTCAAAAAGAACAAGAACCTGCAGTTCTGTTTCGTTCCTGACTCCAACGACATCTCTTCGCTCCCTGCCTGGACCAAGACCCCTAAGCAAACTACGGACGGATATCTCCTCCAACTGGCCAAATCGAATGGCGCAGCCCTCGCAACCTTCGATAGGAAAATTCCAGGCGCGTCCTACATTCCATAATGAGTTCGGTCGGAAACGCACGTTTCCACATCTATGAGAAACTAGAAGAGACAAGTCTTCCGGCGCCGCCAAGCACCCTCAGGGTCCTCTGCGCCCCAACCAGAATCACCCCAGCTACCTCCGGCCATTCAGCGCCATTCCGTTGCTGCGGCCCGAATACACGAATAGGAATCCGACCAACCATGCTCTCCGTCTCCAATGTCTCCATGCGCTACGGCTCCAAAGTCCTCTTTGAAGATGTCTCCGTCAGCTTCGTTTCCGGCCGCCGCTACGGCCTCACCGGCCCCAACGGCTCCGGAAAGTCCACCTTCATGAAGGTCCTCACCGGCGAACTCGACGCCCAGAAGGGCAACGTCGTCCGCCCCCGCAAGTTCGGCGTCCTCCGTCAAGACCAGTTCGCCTTCGACGCCTATCGCGTCATCGACACCGTCATCATGGGAAACAAGCCCCTCTGGGCCGCCCTTGAAGAGCGCGACCGCATCTACGAGAAGCCCGAAATGACCGACGAAGACGGCATGCGCCTCGGCGAGCTTGAAGGCGTCATCGGCGACGAAGACGGCTACACCGCTGA
>Ga0302267_10002363_pt1 | contig 22925 bp, 19 predicted proteins | sample III_Bog_E1_3_FD_194555 | JGI IMG/M metagenome (GOLD analysis project Ga0302267, IMG submission 194555) | Peat permafrost microbial communities from Stordalen Mire near Abisko, Sweden - III_Bog_E1_3 | ecosystem: Environmental > Terrestrial > Soil > Wetlands > Peat | place: Sweden: Abisko...
TCAAGGGGAACCCATGCGACGATTCCCACGACTTCGGGGTGCGCGTCTGCGACCCCGATCATGTTCGCCGTGTCTTCGGGGTTGTCGGCCGACTGCACGAGAATGGTCGCTCCGACGCCGGCTTCATGCATGGTCGGGAGAATCTCGGCCAGGTCCATCGTTCGGTCGATGGGGGCGAGTCCGCTGTTAAGCCAGTCGTACCGGGCGCGGTCGAGATTCCAGGTGTGCTGGTGCGCATCGACGATCACCGGATGAGTCCCTCACCCTGAAGCTCGAGCCAGAGAGCCTCGGGGATTTCCGCGTCATAGCGGGTGAGGTTGCTCGCAACCTGGGAGGAGGTACGCATCCCGAGCACCACTGAAACGACCGCGAGGTTGCGCAGTGGGTAGGCGATTGCGACATCAGGCAGAGTCACGCCATACCGTTCACAGATGTCAGCAATCGCGTGTGCTCGGGCGATGAGCTGGGTTGGGGCCTGGCCGTAGTCGTAGCGCGCGTTGCCATCCGGGCGCGGCGAACCCAGTAGTCCGGAGTTATAAACGGCCGCGGCCACGACGGCAACGTTCCGTTCACGTGCGAGTGGGAGCAGATCGTCAAGGGCGCCCTGCTCGAGAAGGGTGAACCGCCCTGCGAGCATCACAATGTCGATATCGCAGCGTCGCACGAACTCCGTGAGCATCACGGATTGGTTCATTCCGGCACCGATGGCTGCGACTACGCCCTGGTCTCGAAGTTCGATGAGCGTGTTGACGCCATCGGTCGAGGCGCTCTCCCAGTGATTGTCGGGGTCGTGCAGGTAAAGGATGTCGATCCGGTCAATGCCGAGCCGCTCGAGGCTGCCCTCAACCGAGCGCAGTATTCCGTCGCGGCTGAAGTCCCACTTCCGCCGCGACGCGGCGGGCACAATGAACCCGTCGTCATCGAGTCGATCCGAGGTTTCCGGGCTCGGAACCAGGAGGCGCCCCACCTTGGTGGATATGACGTAGTCTGAGCGCTTTCGGCTAGCCAAGGCGGCACCCAGACGTCGCTCCGACAGGCCCAATCCGTAGTGCGGGGCGGTGTCAAAGTAGCGGATACCCGCATCCCAGGCCGCATCGACAGTGGCGTGCGCCTCGGCATCGGTGGTCTCCCGGTAGAGGTTACCGAGTTGGGCTGCACCAAATCCGAGTTCCGTGACGGCCAGCCCGCGAGGGAGCGTTCGTCTCTGCATTGAGATCTCCTGGAATTGCGAATCGAGGGCGTCAGCGGTGGAATACGATGCAATATTCATAATACGTCATATCGCTGTTCCGTCCCACAGCGCCGACTCGCAGACGATGACACCGCTTGTCGAATCCCTCCTCGCGATGAGTGTTTGCCCGCGTCCTTCCTGGCTACGCAAACGAGAACATATGATGTATGCTGTTTGCACGTTGGACATCGAACCACCGCCACCATCAAGGACGATATGAAGATCACGGGATACCGCTGCCTCAGCACCTACCGGGACTGGGGACGACCGGTGGGGGATGTGAACGGCTTCATCGACTCCGGCGTCACGGAGATGCCGATCGTGATCCTCGAAACCGACGAAGGCCTCACCGGAATTGGAACAGGCTCCCACCAGGGGATCGACCAGGTATTCCCCGCGATCGAGGGCGAAGATCCCCGTGCGGTTACCGCCCTCTATGACCGGATGCTCGCCTACGTGTTCAAGGCAGGCCACGCCGGTTCGACCTTCGGCGGCATCGGAACCCTTGACGCCGCGCTTTGGGACCTGAAGGCAAAGTCAGCCGGGGAGCCGCTCTGGCGACTGCTTGGTGCACGCGACCGTGTTGTGCCGGGCTACGCCTCGGGGCTCGACATCGCGCTCACCGACGAGGAGCTTGCAACGTTCTACTCGCACATGGCCGATCACGGATTCACCAGCGGAAAGCTGAAGGGGGGCCGTGACACGACAGCAGACATCCGACGCCTCGGAATCATCGCTGATCAACTCAGCCGCAACACCGGCCACCCTGCCCTGATGCTTGACGCCAATGAATCGTGGAACCTCAAACAAGCGGTTCGATACATCTCCACCATTGAAGATTCCCTTGATCTCACCTGGATCGAGGAGCCGCTTCGCCGCTGGGATGCCGCCGGGCACGCGCGGCTCACCCGGTCGATCAGAGCAGGGGTAGCGACCGGTGAAAATCTCACCGGCCTTGACCAGTACCTTCCGCTCTTCGACAGGGGTGCCGTTGACGTCGTGCAGGCTGGCGCCGTCTGGGGAATAACTCATTTCATGCGAGTCGCAGTGGCGGCGCATTCCCGCGACCTCCCGGTGAGTCCGGTCGGGCTCACCGCAAATCCCGGGGTCGCACACGCCGCCGCGGCCATCTCGAACCATCTTTCGGCGGAAGTACAAGACCTGGGCGCACCGTTTGGCGTGACCATCGACGAGACCTACTCCGACGGCCTGATCGTGCTGGGCGACAAGCCGGGCACCGGGGTGGAAATCGATGAGCAAGCGATTCTCGCCAACCAGCGACCCGCCTCATGGATGGCCCCCGATGGTCCACACATCCGGCCGGATCGTGCGGGACTTCGACTGGTGGCCGAGCACGGGCCGACTGAAGCAGGTCGCTGAATGCAGTTGCGCCCCGGGCTGCACCGCATCCAGGCCCCTCTCGGCGATCGTTTCATCGCGATGTACCTGCTCACCGGGCCCTCTGGTGGCCTGCTGTTCGACACCGGTGTCAACGACAGCATCCACCAGACTCTGCTGCCCTACCTCGACGACATCCATTTCGAGCTGGCTGAGCTTCGCTGGGTGATCAGTTCGCACTGTGACTTCGATCACACGGGCGGGAACGCCGCGCTGGTCGCCGCAGCTCCGCACGTCGAGCTCATGGCTGGCGCCGGTGATGTCAGGCTCGCCGAAAACCTCGACGCACTGATTGCCGAGCGATACGGCGAATTCCGCGAGGCCGACGGGTTCGACGACCCTCCGGAAACCACAGCTCACATCCGAGCATCGACGCGGGTTGCGCCGATCACTCGAGCCCTGGTCGGCGGCGAAGAGTTCGACCTCGGCGACAGGGCCATCCGGGTTCTCCACACCCCCGGGCACAGCCGCGGGCACCTTGCGCTCTGGGACGAGCGCAACTCCGCGCTGCTGATCGCCGACGCGGCGCTCGGGGAGACAGTGCCCACCGCGGCCGGCGCGCAGGCGTTTCCGCCGACCTATCGCGACACCGACCCCTACCTGGCGAGCATCGAGATGTTCCGAAGCCTCCGCCCCACCCTTCTCCTCACCGCCCACTATCCGGTGTATGAGGCCGAAGAGGTGACAACCTTTCTTGACGTCTCCGAGGCCTATACCTACCGGCTCGATTCGGCAATCGAGTCAGCGCTTCGTGAGGCCGCAGCCCCGCTCACCAGCCTCGAGCTCATCGGCCGAATTGCCGGCACGGTTGGCTCCTGGTCGGCTACCGCCGCCGAGTACCTCATCTTCCCTGTGACAGGGAACCTCGAGCGGATGGTCGAACGCGGGCTGGTCGACCCGGCTGCCCGCGACGACGGGCGGCGCACCTGGCGCTGGGTGTCCGCATGACGCGGGTTCGGGTGGGCGCAGTCGGTGCGGGATGGTGGGCCACAAGCAATCATTTCCCGCTGCTCGCCGGGCGTGACGACGTCGAACTGGTCGGCGTCTGCGGTCTCGGTCCCGAGCTCGATGCGATTCGCGAGAAGTTCGGCTTCGGAATGGCGACATCTGACGTCGACCAACTCCTCGACGCGGGCCTCGACGCCGTCGTGATTACCACGCCTCATGACCTTCACTACGACATCGCGATGAAAGCGTTCGATCGCGGCATGCACGTGCTGTGCGAGAAGCCGATGACGCTTCGAGCCAACCAGGCCTGGGCGCTGGTCGACGCGGCCACCCGCGCGGGCACCCACCTCCTTGTGCCATATGGCTGGAACTACAAGCCCTTCACCGAGGAGGCGAAACGGATCCTGGACGCCGGGCTGGTGGGCGAGATCCAATTCGCGATCTGCACCATGGCGTCGCCGACGCGAGGCCTTTTTGGCGGAGATCCAACGCACATGCTCGAGAGGTGGGACTCGGATACCGCACCCCAATGGACCACCTGGGCGGACCCCAGGCACGGCGGCGGCTACGCCCACGGCCAGGTGACCCACTCCTCTGCGCTGTTGTTCTGGCTGACCGGGCTGCGCGCCGCGACCGTCGCGGGTCGCGTCGCAAACGGGGGCTCCGGCGTCGACCTCTTCGATGCCGCGGTCGTAAGGTTCGACGGCGGCGCACTCGGAACACTGTCGGGCGCGGCCACCCTGGCAGACGGTGACAAATACCAGGTCGATCTTCGAATCTTCGGAACCGAAGGCGTGCTCATGATCGACACCGAGCGGGAGCGGGTCTCGCTCAGCCGCTACGACGGCCAGCGCATCGATGTCCCCGTTGCGCCGGGCGAGGGCGACTACGAGTGCCTTGTGCCGCCCGTGCGATTCATCGAGCTCATCACCGGAGAGAGTACCCACAACAACAGCACGGGCGACGTCGCGGCCCGATCGGTTGAGCTGATCGAGGCCCTCCTGCTCTCGTCTGCCGCCGGCGGCATCGAGGTGCCCGTCCATGACTGAAGGAAGTCCTGTGCCAAGTCCCCGCGGAGTACTCACCGGGTATCGCGTGATCGACTGCACCATCGCAATGGCCGGCCCGTTCGCGGCGCAACGGCTCGGCGACCTCGGCGCCGATGTGATCAAGGTGGAACCGACAGGCGGGGAGTGGCAGCGCTTCGCCTCCGCGGGTGGCGCGAACGGCAACAGGATCAACGTCTCGTTCCTGTCACTCAACCGCAACAAGCGTTCCCTCGCGATCGACCTCAAGTCCGGCGATGGCCAGACGGTGATGAAGGGTCTCGTCGCGACGGCCGACGTGTTCCTGCAGAATTATCGGCCCGGCGTTGCTGCCCGACTCGGACTCGACTACGAATCGTTGCGAGCCATCAACCCCGCGATCGTTTACGTGTCAATATCCGGATACGGGGAAGACGGGCCATACCAGGATCGTCCGGGACAGGACCTCCTGCTCCAGGCGATGTCCGGTGCGATGCTGTCGGCCGGGCGCAGGGGTGAGCCTCCGACGCCAGCCGGGCAATACCTTGCAGACGCGGTCACGGCGTCCACCGCTTTTGAGGGGGTGCTCGCAGCCCTGCTGCACCGCGAGCGCACCGGTGAAGGGCAGCTCGTCACCGTGAACATGCTGGATGCCCTCACCACACTTCAGATGCAGGAGCTATCGGTGTTCACCGTCGGCGGGATCCCGCAGGAGCGCGGCGAGCAGCCGAACGCCCACGTCTACATCAGGGCCCCCTACGGCATCTTCGCCACCAGCGACGGCTATCTCGCGCTGGGCTTCGCGGACCTGGAAACCCTTGGCGCCGTCGTTGGCGAGCCGAGCTTTGCCGGGATGGTTCCCGAAGTCGATGGCTGGACCCGGCGCGATGAGCTGTATGCCAAGACCGAGGCACGCCTGCGCACGAACACCACCCGTGTCTGGCTGGAGCAACTGCTGGCCGCGGGCATCTGGGCCGGCCCGGTCTACAGCTACCAGGACCTCGTGGATGATCCGCAGATCGCTCACAACGGCACGTTCATCGAGTACGACCATCCTACCGAGGGCCACATCAAGACTCCGGGTTTCCCGTACCGGTTCTCCGCCACCCCGCCGCGCGTCGATCGCGGCGCCCCGCTCGTCGGCGAGCACAGTCGCGAGGTGCTCACAGAACTCGGTTTGTCACCCGAGCGCATTTCCGAGTTGATCGAGTCCGGTGCGGTCGCGGCCGAATGACCGGTTTCCGTGGGCTGACGTGGGATCATCCGCGCGGGCGGGACGCCCTGCAGGCGGCAGCGTTTGATGGCCTGTCGTGGGACGTGCATCCGCTCGAGGGATTCGAGTCGACCCCGATCGATGAGCTGGCGGCGCGCTACGACCTGGTTGTTCTCGATCATCCGCACCTGGGTGACGCGATCGCAGCCGGATGCCTGCGCCCATGGGACGAATTTTTCACCACGACAGAGCTGGGCCGGTGGTCTGCCGCTGCCGTAGGTGCTAGCGCACGCTCCTACCAGCTCGGCGGAAGTACGTGGGCGCTTCCGCTCGACGCCGCGACGCAGGTCTCCGCCCGGCGAGCGGACCTGCTGCCGGTCGCGCCGGTCACCTGGGCCGCCGCCTTGGACGTCGACGCTCGCGTCGCTCCGAGCCTCGCCGGCCCGCATGCGTTCCTCTCGTTCTGCTCGATCGCCATCTCGCTGGGCGGCGACCTCGGCGATGAATTCTTTGATCCTGAAATCGCCGGTGACGCGCTCGAAATTCTTGCCGGGCTGGCCGGCCGCGCACCGGCCGTGACCGCGACGCTCAACCCGATCGGGCTGCTTGAACTAATGGCGACGACCGATGAGCTGGCGTACGTCCCCCTGGTTTATGGCTACGTCACCTACTCGCCACGGGTCTCGTTCGGAGCGCCGCCGCGCGGCGAGAAGATCGGATCAACGATCGGCGGAACGGGAATCGCCATCACCCGCCGTGCGGCACCCTCTCCGCAGTTACTCGAACACCTCAGATGGCTGATGTCTGATGACGCACAGGTCGGATTCATTCCCGCCCATGCGGGCCAACCGAGCGCGCGGTCGGCCTGGACCGACCCGGCGGTCGATACCGCTGCCGGCGGCTTCTACTCCGCGACGCTCGACACCATCGAACACGCCTGGGTGAGGCCTCGCTTTCCCGGCTACATCCGCTTCCAGTCCGAGGCATCGGCCATCATCCGCGAGGGCCTGCCCGACGCCCGCACAGTCGGGGCCCTCGCACGAGCATACGAAGGAGCGCGCGCATGACCGTATTCGTCCCGGGCATCGACGAGGTCACGGTAAGCACGGACGGCACCGTTGCCCTTGTCACCATCAACCGGCCCGAGAAGCTGAACTCGGTGACACCGCCGATGTCGGCGGCGCTCGAGAGCTTTGCACACTGGGCAAACGACTCCGACGACGTGCGCGCGGTCGTGCTGACCGGTGCCGGCACGCGCTCCTTCTGCGCCGGGAGCGACATCCACACTCTCGATTCGTATGCCACCCCGTGGGACTTCCGCAACCGGCGCGACTACTGCGATGCCCTTCGCGAGCTTCACAAGCCGGTCATCGCTGCGATCAACGGATACGCGTTCGGTGGTGGCCTCGAAACCGCGCTAACCTGCGACATCCGCATCGCCTCGACCACCGCATCGTTCGCCGCGCCCGAGATCAAGCTGGGGTGGATCGGCGGTGGGGGTATGACGGCTCTGCTCGCCAACTCGATCGGGGCGAGCAACACGGCGCTCATGACGATGACCGGTGACCCGATCGACGCGCAGCAGGCACTCACCTGGGGCCTCGTCAGCGAGGTCGTAGAGCCGCAGGCACTGCTGTCGCGCGCCCTGAATCTTGCGGCTACGATCGCCAGCAGGCCGCCCATAGCGGCAGAAACAGCGAAGGCCAACCTGGCGGCCGCGTACAACCTCCCGCTTGCCGGCGCTATGGCCTACGAGCGCGAACTCCAGGCCATAACGTTCGCTACGGAAGACGCGAACGAAGGACGAGCGGCCTTCGCCGAAAAACGGCCCGGCATCTTCCACCGGCGCTAGGGAGCATCATGACTGACTGGACAGGGAACGCGGCCACGACTCTTCCGATCGACGGCACGGCGGCAACGCTGGTCGGACGGGTGTGGGACGCCGCCGCGGGTGGTCCCAGTGTCGTCACTGTGCGCGACGGCGAGGCATTCGATGTGAGTGCCACCTTCGCGACAATGCGAGATGTGACGGAGTCCGCCGACCCTGCCGCAGCGGTCGCTGCGGCGAAGGGACCGAGTTTGGGAAGCGTTGACGCGCTTCTCGCGAACACGGCCGCAGACGTGCGCAACGCAACGAAACCCTGGCTCCTCTCCCCCATCGACCTGCAGGTTGTGAAGGCGGCAGGGGTGACGTTCCCGGTGTCCATACTCGAGCGCATGATCGAGGAGCGCGCCCGCGGCGAAGCGGATGCGGCCGAGAACATCCGCACGAGCGTCCTCGCCGCCCTCGGAGGCGACCTCCAGGGCTTGATTCCCGGGTCGCCTGAGGCGATGCGACTCAAAGACGTGCTCATCGCGGAGGGGCTCTGGAGTCAGTACCTGGAGGTCGGAATCGGGCCGGATGCAGAGATCTTCACCAAGGCACCGGTGCTCGCGACCGTCGGAACGGCAATTGACGTAGGCATCAGGTCTGACTCGCACTGGAACAACCCCGAACCAGAAGTGGTGCTCCTGATCGACTCGACCGGGCGCATCGTCGGTGCGACACTCGGCAATGATGTGAACCTCCGGGACATCGAGGGACGCTCCGCACTGCTCCTTGGACAGGCAAAGGACAACAACGCCTCCGCCTCGGTGGGACCGTTCATCCGCCTGTTCGATGACAGCTTCGACCTGGACGCACTGCGCAACGAACTGGTCACCCTGCACGTCGAGGGAACCGACGGGTTCATCATGGATGCCGAGTCGCCGCTCGCTCAAATTAGTCGCGATCCCGCGGACCTCGCTCGGCAGGCGCTGGGCGTACGGCACCAGTACCCGGACGGCCTCGCGCTCTACCTCGGGACGATGTTCGCTCCAACGACGGATCGCGACCAGCCGGGCCACGGATTCACCCACCACATTGACGACATCGTTCGCATCGCGTCGCCGCGGCTCGGGACACTGGTCAATCGGGTCAAGCACACCGAAACACTCGAACCCTGGGATTACGGAGTGCACGCGCTGATGACCAATCTCTCTGCACGTGGCCTGCTGGGAACGACGGTGCCAGCATGACCGCCGTCACGACCACCAACCCGGCGACCGGTACGACCGCCGATTCCGGTATCGTCCCGACTACGGATGAGGGAGTCGGGGCGATCGCGGAAGCCGCATCGGCCGCATTCGCCGCGCTGCGACGTCACCCCCGCACCTGGCGAGCCGGGCTGCTGCGTGCGCTCGCCGATGGTCTCGAAGCCGACCGCGCCAACCTGGCCTCGACCGCGGCCGCGGAGACGGGCCTCACCCTGCCCCGGCTGGACGGGGAGCTCACTCGGTCGGCATACCAGTTGAGATTGTTCGCCGATGCCGTGGATGAGGGGAGTTACCTCGAGGCGATCATCGACCATGCGGCAGCGACGCCCATGGGCCCCGGCCCGGACATTCGTCGGATGCTCGTTCCGATCGGGCCGGTTGCCGTATTCGGTTCCAGCAACTTCCCGTTCGCGTTCTCGGTGGCAGGCGGAGATACTGCGTCGGCGCTCGCAGCGGGAAACCCCGTCATAGTCAAGGCTCACGGGTCGCATCCGCTGACCTCGCAGGCGTCGTTCGAAGCGCTCCACGGCGCCGCTCGGAGCTACGGCGCACCCGACGGTACTCTCGGCATCGTCTACGGTCAGGAAGCGGGTGCGACCCTCGTCGCCGACCCGAGGATCACCGCGGTCGGCTTCACGGGCTCGCTCGGGACCGGGCGCATCCTGCTCGAGATTATCGAACGACGCGATCGACCGATCCCCTTCTATGGGGAACTGAGTAGCGTGAACCCCCTGGTCATAACCCAGGCCGCCATCGACGCACGCGGCGGCGACATCGCACGGGACCTCACTCTCTCTTTCACAGGCTCCGCCGGCCAGCTCTGCACAAAGCCGGGCATCGCGTTCGTCCCGCGGTCGGCGGACACGTTTGTTGAAGCAGTTGTCGCCGCCGCGGCGGATGTCCCCCCACAGCCACTGCTCAACTCGCGGATCCATGCGGCGTTTGGCGAGATCCGGCAACGACTCATCGACGAGGGCCGTGCCCGAGTGCTGGTCGAGTCGCATCCCGGCGACGAGGGCTTCACCAGCACGGCGGCAGTACTCCAGATCGATGCTCGCGACGTCACAGCGGCGGTGACCGAGGAGGCGTTCGGGCCACTGATCGTCATCGCCCGCTATGACGACCTCGACCAGGTACGGGTTGCCCTGCGGGCGGTGCCTGATTCGCTGACGACGACCATCCACAGCGAACCCGATGAGACTGCCGGCATCGCCGAACTGGTACAACAACTGGAGGACCTCTCGGGACGGGTCGTCTTCAACGGGTACCCCACCGGGGTTCGAGTGTCGTGGGCGCAGCACCACGGCGGGCCATGGCCGGCGACCAACACACTTCACACATCGGTCGGGATCACCGCCATTCGTCGGTTCCTGCGCCCGGTGGCCTGGCAGAACGCGCCAGCCGGGCTGCTTCCCGACGAACTTCGCGACAATTATGACGGCATACCGCGCCGCGTGGACGGAACGCTCCATCTCGCTAAACTGGCCGAATGAGCCAGCCGCAGACGATCCTGGGTGCAGCGCAACCACGCCTGCCCGCAGCCCGGCTCGGTGTCGCGGTCGTGCACGACCTTGTGACGGCGATCGTCACAGGAGAGGTTGGCCCCGGGCAGAGCCTGCCACCGGAAAGCGTCCTCAGCCAGACCTTCGGCGTTAGCCGTACCGTCATCCGCGAATCAGTGAAGCGCATTGAAGAAAAGGGACTGGTGAATATCGCGCAGGGCCGGGGAACGGAGGTATTGCCCTCTGGCTCATGGAACGTGCTCGACCCGGTCGTGCTCTCCGCGCTGGTCGAAAACGACGACTCCGTAGGAATCCTCGACGAGCTTGCTGTGGTTCGCGGCTCCCTGGAGGGATCGATGGCTGCGGAGGCCGCGAACCTGCGCAGTGAGGAAGAACTGGTCGAGCTTCGCGCGGCGCTCGAAAATATGCATGAGACGATGCGTGACAATCGCTTCGGGCAAGCGGACCAGGATTTCCACATGATCGTCATGGAGGTCTCCCGCAACCGGCTGGCCCAGAACATCACCAAAATCTTGTACACCCGCGCACGGGAGAACCCGCGATTCGTGGGTGCGACGAGCGACGAAGCCATCGCGCTGACCCTGGACGAGCACGCGCGCGTGCTGCGCGCTATCGAGCGCGGCGACGCGATTGCTGCCGAGAACGCGATGCGCGAACACATTCGGGTTGCGTGGCAGCGCCGACGGCTTCCTACTCACCGCAAGGAATAAGCGGCTCTCGCGCGGCCGCCTCGCCGAGCGTCACTCTGGCGCTGGGGGCGTCGCGCTCGTACCCGCGCCGCATCACTCCTTTGTGCTTCCTGCGGTCATCCCGGTCACAAGAAAGCGTTGCGAGAACAGGAACACGATGATCACCGGGGCAACAGAAACCAGCGTTGCCAGGGCCAGGGCCGGTAGCTGAATCGGTGACGTGCCGAGTGCACTGGGGTTGAACGCCGGGGTGGAGGCGAGCAGCGAGGTGAGGCCGACCTGCATCGGGTACTGGCTGCTTGAGGGAAGCATCACGAAGGGCAGGAAGTAGTTGTTCCAGTTCTGCACGAAGCTGAAGAAGGCAACCAGCGCAACGACCGGCGCCGCCAGCGGCAAGGCGATGCGTGCAAAGACCCCGAACTCCGAGCATCCATCAATCCGCGCCGCCGCAAGGAGGTCCCTCGGGATCGAGGTACTGAAGTAGATGTAGGCCAGGTAGACGCCGAACGGAAAGAACGAGAACGGAAGGATCACGGACAGCGGGGATCCGATGAGGCCGACGACGTTGATCTCAAGGAAGATCGGCAGCACCAGCGCGGTGTTCGGGATCAGCATGACCACAAGCGTCACGACGAGCAGGAGGCGGCGCAGCCTGAACTCGGTGAGCGCCAGCGCGTAGCCGGCCGGGATGCTGACGACGAGGGTAAGCACGAGGGCAGCAACCGCATAGAACGCCGAATTGCCCAGCCAGGTCGCGATCGCACCGCTCTGGAAGCCCACCAGCGAGTTCCAGTTTGCGGCCAGCCCCTGGAAGCTGCCGAGGGAGAACGGGTTTGTCCCCACGAGCTGTTGTTCCGTTTTGGTGGTAGCGAAAAGCAGCCAGACGATCGGGATGATGAAGAAGAGCGCGAATACCACGAGGACGAGACCGACGAAGGTTCGGCCAGTCGCGCGCGAGACCGCTCCTTGGCTTAGCCCCGCGCGACGTGACCCGCGTTCGGTGAGTGCGGTCACGATCAGTCTCTTTCGAACAGTCCGCCGCGAGCGACGAAGACGGCGGACAGGGCGAGAGCGGCCACGAGCAGCACGATGGAGATCGCGGCCGAACCGTTGAAGTTGTTCTGCTGGAAGGCGTAAAGGTACGCCAGCTGGTTCAGTGAATAGTCATTACCCACGACGGCATTGCTGGCTTGGGAAAGCAGTTGCGGTTCAACAAACAACTGGGTCCCAGCAGCCAGGGACATGATTCCCATGTAGGCGATCCACTTGCGCATCATGGGCAGCTGGATGCTGAAAGCGATCTGGACGGCGTTGGCGCCGTCAATCCGGGCCGCCTCCATGATCTCTGTACTGATGTTGTTGAGCGCGCCGTACATGATGACGATCCATCCGCCGGCGCCCGTCCAGAAGGCAATAACGGCGAACACAATCGGAAGATGCTGGGGGCTGATGGTCTGCACGAGGGTCTGCAGACCCATCGCCCTCAGCAGGAAACTGACCGGGCTCACCGCGGGGTCGAGCACGAACAACCAGAGCATGACGCTCGATGCTCCGGCAAGCGCGCCAGGAATGTAGAACAGGAACCGGGCGGTGCCGCTCAACCAGCGCGCACGGATGCCGTGGACGATAAGGGCGAGCAGGACCACAAAGATGACCAGCCCGACCAGCCAGATGGCCAGGAAGGCAGCGACGTGTCCGACGTCGGGAAGGAACCGGTAATCCTGGAAGATCTGGACGAAGTTGGCCACACCGGCGAAGGAACCGCTCGACGAGGTGAACGCGAGAAAGATGGCGTAAAGGGTGGGAACGATACCGAACGCGACCAGCAGCAGCGTGTACAGCGACGCGAACGCGTAGCCCATTTTGCCGTGGTTGGCGTCAAGGTGATTTTTACGGCGGAGAGCCTGCCGGAGCACGGGACGCGTGGTCCCGGCTCCGACAGGCTGCTCGACGCTGAGCGCAGATGACTTCAAATTACTTGACCGTGTATCCATCCACTTGAGCCTGGTTCTTGATTGCCGTTCCCCATGCGGGTAGCAGGCTCTCAATTGTCTGCCCGGCCGTCAGACCTGGAGTGATCGTCTTGGCCCAGATCGCCTCCTGGCTGAACGAGGGCGAGCCCCATCCGGACCAGATCTGTGCTGCCGATGATGTCACAGCGCTCAGGTCATCAACGAAGTACTTGCTGGCAACCTGCTGGGCCACCCACTTCTTGGCTGCCGGCGCGTAGGCCGGGAGCCCTGGAGCGAGCTTGACCTGGTAGGCGTCGGCCGTGGTGACGAAGGTGGCGAACTTTTCGGCAGCGGCGAGGTTGGCGGAGTGGCTCGAGATGAACCACGTTCCACCACCGACGTCACCGGTGACAGCGCTCTCGCCGGACCAGGCGAGCGGCGGCGCCGCTCCGATCTGGCCCGCAGGCACGTTGAGGCTCGTCTTGCTGTCGAAGATTGCTCCGCTGTACCAGGCCGGACCGGGCATCATGAGGACCTTGCCGGTGTATGCCGTCAGGAACGACGGGCTGAACACGCTGTCGGTGGTCAGGGACTTGTTGGCGATGCCCGCATCGAGCAGTTTCGCCATCCGGACGCAGTTGGCCGAGGTGGTGTTCACTGTGACGCTGCGGATGCCGGTCACATCGTTGGCCTGGCATTTGCTGGCCCACATGTAGATCTCTGGAGTCCAGGCATCTCCGGCTGCACCGATGATGTACCCAGGATGTTGCTTGGCAACCTCAGCACCCAACGCCTCGTACTGCTCCCAGGTTGTCGGCACTTTATAGCCGAACTGGTCCATGAGCGTCTTGTTGTACCAGAGCACGTTCTGCGCGAGGTCGTTGCGCAGGCAGTACACCTTGCCGTTGACCGTGCAGGGGTCGAGCGCGCCCTTGGCAAAGTTGGCAAGCGTCGCTGAGGGTACGAGCCCGCTGTTCAGAACCGCCGCGAACGGCTGGGTGCCACCGGATGCCTGGCTTGCCCAGGAAGAATCGTTGTCCTGGGTCGACCAGACGACATCCGGCCACCCCTTCTTCGCCTGGTCGAACAGCTGCATCTTGGTCTTGAAACTGTTTGATCCGTTAGCGGCTCCGTCGTAGGTGACGACGTTGATCTTTACGCTGGGGTAGGCCTTCTCAAAAGCCTGGGCTGCGGGAAGACGAGTGGCATCCACCCAGACGGTGATCGCACTGTTCTTGACCTGCTTGGCCTCCGTGAACCCGTAGGAGCCGCTCGAAGTCGTCGAACTGCCGGCGGAACACGCGGTGGCGAGAAGAGAAACGAGCACGGTGCCGGTGACGATGGCTGCGGCTCGAAAGAGGCGCTGTGGCCTCCGCGGATTGCTGTGCAAAAGAACCATTGAGATGTCCTGTTCTGGTCGACTTCGTTGACGACTTGCCGCCGGCTGGCGAGCATACCTAGTAGATCATACATGTTACCTTTGCGCAATCATCGGTGAGCCGAGGGACTTCAGACCAAGCTGACGCCCAGCGGTGCCCCCGCTGAATCCCAGTGTCCGGCCGAGGTGGGTCAGGCTGAAAGGCGGGAGGTCTCAAACGCTGCCGCGCGCACGCGAACCTCGTCCAGCGCCGCAGCGGCGTAGCCAGGAAACGGTTCGTCCGGGCTCCCTGCCATCCAGCGTTCGACTGCCACGCTGAAGGCAAGAAGGATGAGCTCTGCCCCGAGTCTGGCGCCCAGAACGTCCAGGCCTCGCTCCTCCAGGGCCGTGCGGATCGACGCGGCAGTCCGCGCGTGCTTGAGCAGGCCGCGTTCCTGCACTTCGACGTTGGCCGCGACAACGTGTGCGCGCTGCAAAACCTTCGCCCGCTGCTGTGGTGTCATCGCGCGCCCCGCACCGGCAATAGCGGATTCGAGGCACTCGATCAGCGAGGCCTCCGGTGGGGAACTGCGAATACCCTCGCTGAAGAGCGCGGCCAGCCTGTCTTCGCCTCCGAAGAGCACCTCCCGCTTATCGGCGAAGTGCCGAAAGAATGTCGCGCGATTGAGGCCGGCGCGATCGGTGATCTGCGCGACGGTCGTCTGCTCGTACCCCTTCTCGGCAAAGAGGTCCAGGGCGGCGGTTTCCAGGCGTTCGCGTGCATCCGGTGCCCACCTACTCATCCGCCCAGTCTAGGGAAAGCGATCGGATCGCATCACTGGGAAAAGGCGACGCGACTCCGTCGCATAACCTGATACAGTGATGCAACCCAATCGCATCGGATGCCTGTCTTCCCATCGGGCAGCTATCCCTCGCACCAAGAAGAAACTGGAGAATCCCATGCGCGTTTTCGTTACCGGCGCTTCCGGCTGGATCGGATCAGCCGTCGTCCCAGAACTCATTCGCGCGGGCCACGACGTCGTCGGTCTTGCCCGCTCGGACGGCGCTGCCGAAGCGATCGCTGCTCGCGGTGCAGAAGTACTGCGCGGCGACCTGAACGACCTCGACGTCCTGCGTGCAGGGGCAGCCGACAGCGATGGCGTCATCCACCTGGCCTTTGTTGTGCCGAGCGTGAGCGAGGCTGCCACCCGCGCCGACGCCGAGGCCATCGACACGTTCGCCGCTGCCCTGGCCGATTCGGGCAAGCCCCTTGTGGTCTCGGGAGGCACGCTCAGCACACCTGGGCGGGTGACAACAGAACGAGACGAGCTCGTCGCAGCCGGTCCCATCGCTGCTCGCATCACCAACATGAAGGCGGCGCTCGCATCCGCAGATCGTGGGGTTCGCTCCATCCTGGTGATGCTGCCCCGCTCTGTACATGGCGCGGGCGAACGTCACGGATTCATCCCCCAGCTCATCGCCGTAGCCCGAGCGAAAGGCGTCTCCGGCTACATCGGCGACGGATCCACCCGCTGGCCCGCCGTGCACGTGAAAGACGCGGCGACCCTGTACAGGCTGGCTCTGGAGAAGGCACCGGCCGGGGCGGTGCTGAACGCGGTCGGCGACGAGGGAGTCGCCGTTCGCGACATCGCCGAGGCCATCGGCCGACACCTGAACGTGCCCGCGCGGTCGCTTCCCGCCGAGGAGTTCGAAGGGATGCTGGTGCGGCTGCTGAGCACGGACATGCCAGCCTCCAGCGCCATCACCCAGCACCTCCTGGGGTGGACCCCCACCCACCCCGGCCTCATCGAAGACATCGACGAGGGCCACTACTTCAGCTGAGTCACACAGCCACAAACGGGTCGGGCCCGGGGAGACCACCTCTCCCCGGACCCGAACCGCGCAGCGCCGAGGGCGCTAGTTAGCCCACGTCAGCGTGTTCGATACCGCGATGAGGGTGACCGTCGCAGCCATGATGAACCCACCGATGTAGGGGTTGTCGGTCGCCCGGTAGATCTTCCGGGTGATGATCGCCGCCACCGGCAGGATGACGATGACCGGGAACAGCCAGATCGAGAAGATCCCGCCGAACCCGGGCGCCAGGTCGCCCGTGATGAAGAAGTGCGTGTACTGGTAGGCGACAAGCACGATCGGCGCGATCCCGTTGAAGAGCGCGAGCGCGGCCGTGTTGCCCCACTCCTTTCCGAAGATCAGGAACCGGTTGAACACGTTGATCGCAATCGAATTGAAGACGAAGTACACCGTGAAGTACCCGACAACGAGGAACGCCGGCCAGAGCTTGTCGACTGTGAAGGTCGGCACTGCGAGCACCCACAGTCGGAAGTCCGTGTTGAAGAAGTACGCCAGGGTGAACACGATCGCGTACGCCGCGGCCACCGTGATGACCGCAACCAGGATGCTCTTTCCGAAGTTCTTCCACCCGGGCAGGATGCCGGTCCCCCGGATGGTCATGCCCTGCTTACGGCCGAACAGCACGTACGACAGGATCATGATGACGAGGGTGGCGACACCGTTGATCCCGGCCCACAGCGCGATGAACCATACGGCGCCCTGCGGCACGAGAGGCAAGGCCTGGGTGTAGGCGATCGTCGCCACTGCGGTGTTCTCGCTCAACAGGATGTAGCTGAAGCCCGAGACCAGCGCAGAGACCACAAGGGCACCCCAGAACCACAGGTGACCGCGACGATCCCGCGCGACGACCACGGCTGGCGCCGCGAGACGCAGGCCGGCGAAGGCGCGAGTACCGAGCAGGGCCTTGGCGAAGGCGAGCAGGAACATGGCGAACCCAACCAGTCCGAGCGCGTTGAACGCTTCCTTGACCTGCCAGATCTGCGATCCCGGCGGGATCGGGTTCGGCGTTCCGAGGGACTTGTTGAAGAACTCAAGAAGGGAGGTGACCTCCTGCTTGGAGGTCGGGCCCCAGGGGTGCGTCTGTGCCGGGTTGTTGATCTGACGGATGGCGGTGCGACCGTCGATCGTCTCGGTGTAGGTCTTGTACGAGACGCGCTTCTCGGTGGCAGCTTTACCGAAGTTCAGGAACGACTGGGCCTGGGGAGTGTTGATGTACTCACGCGGCGTGGTCGTCTCGACTCCCGCCTTCGAGTAGCTGCGGAAGAAGAACTCGTCGTACTGGTCTGCCTGCACTCCGACGTCGCGATTGCCGTAGTAGTTGATCAGGTTGCCCTTGGCGTCGGTGTAGATCGGGTCGTTGTCGACCAGGTACACCGACTTGATGAGCTGCTTGGGGGCGGCATCGTCGATCGGGATGGCCAGGTTCGCCGCGCGGGCGCCGTTGGAGTGACCGCTGATCCCGATCTTGCTGGTGTCGACGAAGGGCAGGGAGGCGATCTCCTTGACGCCCGCGTACATGCCGGTCGCGTAGGAAAGTTCCTCACCCGGCACCATGTCCGACGAGCTGCCGTGACCATACATGTCGATGGAGAGCACCACGTACCCGCGGCGAGCGAGCTCGACGTAGTTGGAGTCCTGCATCTCTTTGTCATTCCACCAGCCGTGCGCCAGGACGATTCCAGGTCGCTTGTCCTCCCGGGTCGCGCCATCGGGAACCAGCAGGAGCGCACTCATCGTCTTGCCGTCGCTGGTCTCCCAGCTCATGTTCTTCACGGTGACCGCGCCACCGGCCGATTGCACGATCGAGGCGCCGATCGATGACACCAGCATGACGACGAGCGACAGGACCAGCCAGAAGGCGTTCCTCCGCCACAGTTGTGACTTCATAAATCCCTACTCCTTTGTTGGGTCCCGGGCCTCGTCTGTGGGCACTGTGCCCGCGAACGGCGACCTCGGGTTGGCTGCCGATGCAGCCCAGCGGATCGAGTTAATCCGCCCGGGCACAAGCGCACAAGCTGGCTGAACATATGTGCACCAGGGTCTCGTCATGCGGACATGGGGCATCGCACCCCGGACACACTTTTGGTGTCCGCGGCAACTAATGCACATATGCTCAGCGTTGCCGGTGAAAATCACGCCAGTCGCCGATGGATTTTTACCCTCTAAACAACATCCTCATCGACCCAGTCGAACGTCTTCGTCACAGCCTTTTTCCAGTTTCTGAAGAGGCGCTCGGCCTCGGCAGGATCCATCTCACGCTCCCATCGGCGATCCTCCTGCCAGTTGGAGCGAAGTTCGTCGAGGCCTTTCCAGAAGCCCACCGCGAGGCCCGCGGCGTAGGCGGCGCCGAGGGCGGTCGTCTCCGTCACGACGGGACGAACCACCGGCACCCCGAGGAGATCGGCCTGGAACTGCATGAGCAACGCGTTCGCAACCATCCCGCCGTCAACCTTGAGCTCGGCGAGCGGCACGCCGGCATCGGCATTCACGGCATCGAGCACCTCACGGGTCTGGTAGGCCGTCGCCTCGAGTGCCGCCCGGGCGATGTGCCCGCGACCCACGAAGCGGGTCAGGCCAACCAGCGCACCACGCGCATCCGAGCGCCAGTAGGGGGCATAGAGCCCGGAGAAGGCCGGCACGATATAGGCGCCGCCGTTGTCATCCACGGATGCGGCCAGCTCCTCGACCTCGCTGGTCGAGTGGATCAGCCCGAGGCTGTCGCGCAGCCACTGGATGAGCGACCCGGTGACCGCGATCGACCCCTCAAGCGCGTAGTGCGCGGGTCCGTCACCGAGCTTGTAGCCGACCGTTGTCAGCAACCCGTTCTTCGAGCGCACGATATCGGTGCCGGTATTGACGATCAGGAAGTTGCCCGTGCCGTACGTGTTCTTCGCCTCGCCGGCCTCGAAGGCGGCCTGCCCGAACGTTGCGGCCTGCTGGTCGCCGAGGATGCCCGCAATCGGCACCTCACGCAACAACGACGAGGACTCCGCATAGCCGTAGATCTCGGAGGAGCTGCGGATCTCGGGCAGCATCGAGCGCGGGATGTCGAACGCCGAGAGCAGATCGTCATCCCACTGGAGCGTCTCCAGCGACATCAGGAGGGTTCGCGACGCGTTGGTCACGTCGGTGGCGTGCACTCCGCCGTCGATGCCGCCGGTCAGGTTCCAGAGAATCCAGCTGTCAGTCGTGCCGAACAGCAGCTCGCCCCGCTCGGCCCGCTCACGAGCGCCGGGCACATTCTCGAGAATCCAGACAATCTTGGTGCCCGCAAAGTACGTGGAGAGCGGCAGTCCGGTGGTCGCCTTGAACCGCTCGACCCCGTCAGCTCCGGCCAGGCGGTCGGCGATTGCCTGCGTGCGGGTGTCCTGCCAGACGAGCGCGTTATAGACCGGCCTGCCTGTGGTCTTCTCCCAGACGACCGTCGTTTCGCGCTGGTTGGTGATGCCGATTCCCACGACGTCGTGGCGGGTGATGTCTGCCTTCGAGAGGGCCGCGCCAATGACCTCCTGCACGTTGCGCCAGATCTCCAGGGGATCGTGTTCAACCCAGCCTGCGCGGGGAAGAATCTGCCGGTGCTCCTTCTGGCCGACCGAGACGATGGTGCCGGCGTGATCGAAGACGATCGCGCGGGAACTCGTCGTGCCCTGGTCAAGGGCAATGATGTACTCAGGCATGCGGTAACTCCTTCGTCGACCGTATCGGGTGGGACTAGGCGCGCGCGGGTTGACTCGCCCCCGTGGCAGGGTGCATCCCGTGGTGCGTGCGCAGCTCGTCGGCAGCATCCTGTACCTCGGAGACGATTCGTGCGTCGCTCCAGCCCAGCACCGGCCCGACGATGTCTGCCAGCTCCTGGAGCAGTTCGATCGAGATGTCGCCGGTGAAGGCGTGATTGGTGCGGCGCAGCACGACATCGCGCAGGTGCACCACCGACTCGCGTTCGGCGAAGTAGCGCACCTCGGCCGAGGAGTACGACGGGTCTGAGTTGAGCGGTGCATCCTCCCCAGCGGTGATGGCGTCGATGACGTTCACCGCGCGGGTGCCGTACCGGGCCAGAAGCACGTCGACTCGCGTCGCGGGCAGGGTGTCGCGGTTGACGCTGATCCAGTCGGCGCGAGCTTCCGGGGTGGTTGGAAAACCGACGCCGCCACCGATCGCGAGCCCAGTGGTCGACACGGTGCGCTGGATGCCCAGTTGCTCGAGAACGGCATTCGAAAGTCGCTCGCCGAGCGCGCGGAACGTTGTCCACTTGCCGCCGACCAGGCTCAACGTGGGGATATCGGATCCCGACGCGAGGACTCCCGGCACGATGTTGTAGTCCCGCGAGACGAACCCGGGCCTGGTGTCCTCGTGAGTGGGAAGGGGACGGATGCCCGAGAACCGGTACACGATCTGCGGGCGGTCGACCGTAATGTGCGGGAACACGTGCGAGATGAGTTCGAAAAAGTAGTCGACCTCCTCGTCAGTGCACAGTGCTGGCTCGCTCGGGTCGGCCTCGATGTCGGTTGTACCGACCATGACCCGGCCTTTGATCGGCTGGATCAGCACGATCCGGCCGTCGCTGTTCTCGAAGAACAGTTCACGTCCGGCGCAGGCCGCGAGCAACTCATCGTTGTGCAGCACGATGTGGGACCCCTTGGTGCCGCCCATCAGGCTGGTGGGGCTGCCCATCGCCGTGTTGGTGAGGTCGGTCCACGGGCCGGATGCGTTGACGACGACGCGGGCGGTGAAGACGAACTCGGCTCCGGTTTCTGCGTCGCGCAGCCGCACCCCGCCGTCGGAAGTGCCGACGGCCTCCACGTAATTGGCGGCCCTCGCCCTGTTCTGGTCTCCGGCCCTTCCCGCCACCCGACCGGCCGCGATGCCATCGGCCAGCACATCGAGGCCGAGGCGCTCCGGCTCGTTGACCGAGGCGTCAAAGTAGGTCGCCGTGTATTTCACGGTTGGGTTCAGCTGCGGCAGGGCCGCGAGCGAACGCCCCCGTCCGTGGAACTGGTGGCGGGGAACCGTTCCGCCATCGCGAGAGAACGAGTCGTAGAGCACCAGGCCCACCTTGATCAGCAGGGCACCGCGCTCCCGTGGAGTGCCCTGCTTGTGCGTGAGCAGCCGCAGCGGCGCCGACAGGATGCCCGAGAACGTCGAATAGATGGGGATCGTGGTCTGCAACGGGCGCACGTAGTGCGGCGCGTTCCGCAGCAGGCGGTTGCGCTCGTGGACGGATTCGTTGACCAGGCGGAATTCACCGTTCTCGAGATAACGAATGCCGCCGTGAATCATGTGGGAGGACGCACTCGACGCCCCGGAGAGGTAGTCGGCGCGTTCGACGAGCGCGACATCGACCCCCTGGAGTGCGAGGTCGCGGAATGTGGCGAGCCCGTTGATTCCGCCCCCGATCACCAGCACGTCGGCCGACGGACGCATCCGCAGTTCTCTGACATCGGCGCGCTCACCGGGCTGGGCGGTCTGCCTGCGGATTGTCACGGTGTTCCTTGCCTTTCGTTCCGACCCCGGGCCTGCCGCTTGACGGTTGCGGCGACCGGGTCTCGTATGCAAGTCTGGGTACGTGAACACATTCGGTCAATGGCTCTGAACATATGTGCACGGAACGTATGTGCGCAATCGAGCGATGATGACCAGCGATAGTCGGTTCGAGCCTGCCGCAACCGGGTCGACGGCCGCGCATCCGCCCAAAAACCTTGATGCGCTCAGGGCCGCGCAACTGTATTACCTTCAGGACCAGACGATGGAAGCCATCGCCCACGACCTCCACACGTCTCGCTCCTCCGTCTCGCGACTGCTCAGCCACGCCCGCGCGACCGGCCTGGTCGAGATCAAGATAAAGTCGCCGCTCGACCAGTCGAATCGAGTGCAGCGCGAGCTCTATTCCCGCTTCGGCGTCACCTCCCATGTCGTGCCAGTACCGAACCAGATCACCGACGTCGACCGGTTGGAGCGCGTCGCCATCACCGCCGCCCGACTGTTGGGCGAATTCGTCGACTCCAACATGACCCTCGGGATCGCGTGGGGCTCCACGATCAGCGCGATCAGTCGCCACCTGCTCGTGAAGGAGACGACAAATGTGAAGATCGTGCAGCTCAATGGCGCCGGCAACACCCAATCAACCGGAATCGACTACTCGAGCGAGATCCTGCAGCGATTCGGCGCGGCATTCGGGGCGAAGGTCCAGCAGTTTCCCGTGCCAACGTTCTTCGACCGAAGTGAGACCAAGGACGCGATGTGGCGCGAACGGTCCATCAAGCGCGTCATCGACCTGCAGCGAAAAATGGATGTCGCCCTGTTCGGCCTTGGCTCGCCGTTCGCGTCTGTGCCCAGCCGGGTCTACATCGGCGAGTATCTGGAACCCGCGGACTACAAGTCGCTGAGCGCGTCGAAGGTTGTCGGGGATGTCGCCACGGTCTTCTATCGCGAGGACGGCTCGACCGACAATATCCCCATGAATGACCGGGGAAGCGGACCATCGCTGAGCATCCTGCGCCACGTCGCCCGTCGCGTCTGCGTCGTCTCGGGGGTCACAAAGCTGCCCGCGATCCGCGGTGCCCTGGCGGCCGGGATCATCACGGACCTGATCGTGGATGAGACGACCGCTCGGGCCCTGGTCGAAACCTAGCCCCACCCCAAAAA
>Ga0302267_10002368_pt1 | contig 22914 bp, 20 predicted proteins | sample III_Bog_E1_3_FD_194555 | JGI IMG/M metagenome (GOLD analysis project Ga0302267, IMG submission 194555) | Peat permafrost microbial communities from Stordalen Mire near Abisko, Sweden - III_Bog_E1_3 | ecosystem: Environmental > Terrestrial > Soil > Wetlands > Peat | place: Sweden: Abisko...
CTTCGCGCCTGTTGCCAGCACTTCGCAGTGGGCTTCCGGCTTCGTTATCTCCAGCAACACGCTGGGCTTATCGGGTTCGTTGTACGATGGCCGCGTCAGGTCGCGTAGTACCGGCAAAGAACGAGACGCCGAATCAGGGAATGACTACTTCGGGGCAAGATACTACGCCAGCTCAATGGGGCGGTTCATGTCGCCGGACTGGTCGGCGAAAGAAGAGCCTGTACCGTATGCGAATTTGGAAGAGCCACAGAGTTTGAATCTGTACGCCTATGCAGGGAACAATCCTCTGTCCAGAGCCGATGCTGACGGTCATTTCTGGGAAGAAATGAAGAACCTTTGGAATTGGGGCCACTATGTCAACAATGCTGGTCTTAATGCCGCATTGCAGAAGGAAGCGGACCAGGATAGAGCGGATTTATCAAAAATGCACGGCTTCACTATTAATGGCAAATCGCCTGCGGAAGCTGCCAATGGGAGCAATCAGGATGTAATCCGGGCAGACAAGGCTGCGTTTGAATACCTTTCAAATGCAGTCAACAACAGTAAGCAGATGATTGGCGGCCTTTTGGTCGTTGGACTTGTAGACCCTGCTGCTGCTGAAAAGACAGCAGTGGGACTTGGTATAACCGGCACTAAAGCTGCCACGACAATTGCTGAAAAGTTGGCAATCGAAGCTGCTGAATCGAATCCGACAGCAGGTAAGGTATTGCAGACAACCCTTAAAGACGCCCGGTGGCCATCGTCTGCGGGCTGGGTAAAAATGGAAAGCAGATCACCCGGTGGAGTCGTAGTTCATTGGGTGAGAAACACGATTACCGGCGCAGTTGCCGATTTCAAGCTGAAGTAGGACTTATGAAGGCAGAATGCGTCATCACCAACGGTGCTCTCTTACCAGCGCGTTACAGTGCGTTAGGTTTTACAGCGCATGTTGTCATTGCGCTCAAAGTTGGGAGAATTTACGAGGTGTACGGGACTTCAGTCTGGCACTCTATTGTGTCTTTCCTCGTAATGGATGAAGATGAATCTCCAAGTTGGTATCCGGCGGAAGTGTTCAAAATCGTCGATGACACGGTTCCCGACAACTGGTTTTTCAAATACTTTTCAGACGACCAACTCAGTCTTCAGGCTGTCTGGGGTCCAGAGCGATTGGTGAAGGAAGAAGGCTTCTATGAAGCTTTAGCTGATGGAGACCCGACCGCTGTTCATACCTTTCGCACGGAGTTGTCGAGTCGTTGATGTTCTCTCCGCAAGCCGTCCTCCGGGGCGGCTTGCGGTTTCAGCGGCTCCATCCGGCAGCATCGGAGCAGCCAGCGAAAAGCGCCATGCTTCGCATGGGCAGGGATAGGGACACTCCACCCATTGCATGACATTCCTCTTCACTCCAACGCGGTCATGCTTTCCTTGAAATCTCGCGTAACACTCTCAGATTCTTCGTCATTGGTTCTTTTATCGAGCTGCGCTATACTTGCCACAAATGAAAAATGAGAGCGTATTCTGGGCCATCACGAAGCAGAGCTTTTATGATGCTACGTTCGATTTCTTTAAGCCGATGCTTGGTTATCTTCCTGAGCGCCCGCCAAAGGTGCTCTATCGGGTTACGGCTGGTCCCAACAAGGGTAAGCTCTTTTATGATCGCCCTGGCTTGAGGCGTTCAAGTCAGCTCGCGGCAATCCAGAAACAGACTACGCCCACATCAAATGCCAAGGCAGTGTTTATCGATAGGCCGTTGGCCGGCCATAAATAACACTCGTCCTTACTCCCAGCAACGCTCTATTCGCGCTCAATTTCTTCTCGCTCAATTGTCTTGTGCTTGCCCTGGATCTCAATCTCCCGATCCGGCTCTGACTGCCTGCGCTGACGCTGCATCAACTCCGGTAACTGCCCTTCCAGATCCTGTTTATCATTCCGGCGCACAATCACAGCCAAACCTCCATCTTCAAGCTCCACAAGAAGCGCCCGCCCATCCAGAACGGCAACACCCTCCCCCGCCTCCATGCGCACTTCAGCGGCTTCTCGCACCTCCGAGTTATGGGCATATTCGGCAGCAATGAGCTGGCGGGTTTGTTCTTTACTCAGCCTTCTCAGGATGGGCTCTATTTCCTTCCGTAGTCGCTCTTCCCGAGCTTTCTGCTCGCCGTGATATGCCTTTCTGGCCGCATCCCTTCCCTTTTCGTACCGAGCAACAATGAGCCGGTACTGGTCGATCTGTTCGCAACGCTGCCGCTCCTGCGCCTTCAATTGGTCAAGCAGATGCTTCTCCTCCATGAGCGGATCTTCGAGAACTGCCCGCCTCCATAAAGGCTGCACGGGCTGATTCTGGATCTTCCTCTGAAGTGCGTACTGGTAGTTCTGTTCCTTCTCCAGCGCGGCCAACTTCTGGATATATTGCTGATCGCTATCCTGCCAGTCGATGACATGTCTCATGGAGTAGTTCCCAATCCATCGCACAAGTTCTTTATCGTCCAGCTCAGGTATCGGCTCCTTGGAAACCTCAAGCGGCGGCTCAAGGTACGCGCGAGCAGACAAATCACGCTCCTCCAGATATTGCGTTATCTCTCGATGGCGCCTGTCTCGATCCTCCCTGCTCGGATCTTCCTGCTTGGTCGTAACCGAAACCATATCCGCCCCTGGCGCGGCATCCTCTTGCTTGGCGACCTCCACATCAGCTTTCGGCGCGAACTGATCAGCGCCTACAAGAAGATTCTGCAACTGGTCAGCACCCCATTCGATTGCCGCCTTGGCACCCTCGATCGCCTTGCGCACCGCCGCAATCATCTGGTCCAAAATGCTCAGTTCTTGCTCAAGCTTCTTTTCGATCTCGGCGATCTGCGCTGCTGCTTCCATCTCCAACATCTGGACATCGACCGCTCCATTCATCTGCATCGCGGGCAACTCCTGCCGCAGCTCACGCAGATGTGTAATCTCTTTCCGCCGCGCAACTGCCTCAGGACCATCCCCGCGCAATTCCTTTTCCTCTATCAAAGCAACCAGGTCTTCCCTGCCCTGCTCAGCCCAGGAGCGCGGATCGACGCGCACATCGATTCCTTCACGCTCCATCGCGCGGTTCATCATTTCACACCATTTCACCCGAATCTCTTCCGGCTTTTCCCGGTCGTGCCAGGTTGCGCGATCCTTCTTCGCGCCATTGCGCTTGAAGAAACGATCTTCCGGCATTGAGCGGGTCGTCTCATCGATCACCCGCTCGGAAAACATCAGGTGCATGTGTGGCTGTTCGATCTTGTCTTTCGCGAGGGGATTATGAACCGCCAGGGTGAACGCGAAGCGGTCACCCATGAACTCGCGCGCCGCCTGTCGCGCAAGTTCAACGCGCTGCGAATCGCTCAGCTCACGCGGCAGAGCGATTTGCAGCTCCGTATAGGTACGCCCATTGGCTCGTTCGTGGGTGTCCGCAGCCACCCAGAACAAGCGCGGCTCGACTTGGGCGAATTCTGGCATATTGCCGGATTCGACCAGCTCGACGCCGCTGCGAAGGGCGTACTGGCCATCGCGAGAAATGTAGTCGGCATGAGCAGCGCTGGGAGGCGCGCTGCTGGACGACTTCATTGCGACGTGGACGATGGCCATGGCGGTTGCCTTTGCGGTTGTTCTTGCCGTTGCAGTTGTAGCTGCACTTGCTGTTGCTGTTGCTGCGGCGGTTGCCTTTGCTGTTGCGGTTGTTCTTGCTGTTGATTTTGTTGTTGCTGTTGCAGTTGTTTCTGCCCTCGGCAGAGCGCGCCGTTTGTGAAACAAACGGGGTACCGCGCATTTGTAGTTTAGCACCTCTATTGGTTTTTATCTATTTTCGGTGTATTCTTGCATGCATGGCTAAGAGACTGGAAGAAATTGAAGCTCAGAAAAAAGCTCTAAAAGAAAAAGCGGCTGCGGAAATTGCGGCGGTTAAGAAAATGCTCGCTGATAAAACAGCTTTTCTTAAAGCCGCTGAACGACGCATTCGTGCTCAAAGCGTCAAGGAGAAGAAAAAGCGGGACGACCACGCTAAAATTCTCCTCGGTGTTGCGATGATCTGGAAATGCCAGACTTCTCCTGAATACGCAAAAGAATCCAGGAAACTCCTGGATGAGTTCTATAAGGAAGCACCGGAACGACGCGAGGATTCTGAATACGGACTGACCATCACCGTCAAACGCCCGGAATCAGATACACAGCGAGATGACGAATAGCAACATTGGCAAGATGCCATAATCCATAAACCGCACACTGGACTGATTCTGGATTCCCTCACACAGCTCTGAGCGGAGAGGGGTCAAGGCTGGCCATTGGCCACCGCGTGAGCAGCGCAACGCGGCCTTTACGCCTCGAAGCGATTTTATGCTTGGGACTGGTTTGAATGCGAGCGAACAGGCGAGATATTCAAACCATGGCCAGCCCGGTTTTTGGTACCGTTGTTGCCGGCAATGCCCTCATAGAAACGGCCTACGGATCGGTGCACGGGAGAAGATCATGGACGATGTCTACACCGCAGAGAACCTCAAGGTCATGGACTCAATGGAGCGGCCGCACCGCCCCTGGCGACTGAAGTACGAGGGAACCTGGCCGAACGATGACGTTGAGGATCTTCCCAACTTCCACCGCGAGATAGACGACATCTTCGAGACCATGCCGGAGCTTCCCTCGCTGACGATTTACTTTGAGGGTGGGCGGAGTGTCGTGGCGCTGCGCGATTTCCGGTGGAACCCGCGAGAAAGCATCGACCTCTCGATCCGGCGAGTCTTCCATGAGCATGGCTCGGTTCTGGGCATCAGCTTCCCTGCTCACCTGAACCGTCCCGAACATACGGCGACGCGTCAGGAGCCGAACTGGTCGCCTTATGGAAAGGCAAGCGCCGCTATTTTGGGTCGGCTGAAGCGCGGCGAGATCGGCGCGGAAGAGGCGGTAGACCGACTGAAGGAACTTTCCGCGCCCAAGGACAATCCCGATGCTTTTACCGCTGTGCGGCTTTGGGAGTTGCGCGCTGAAAAGCCATAAGGCTCTTTCCGGGTCTGCTGCTATCCGATTTTTGGCGGACCGGAAAACAAAAAGTCCACCCAACTGATGCTCTGAAGTCCCAGCCTCCGCGCCGTCTCCTCATCGCCTGGGGCAGTAATTACCAGCGGAGTGAATGCCGGATAGCGGCGGCAGAATTCCATGAGCCCACCCAGGTCCTGGCCACTGAACCTGCCGGTCTTCACCTCAACAGCCCAGTTTCCCCAACTGCCCTCCAGTACGCCGTCGATTTCAAGCGGTTCTTCGCGCCAGTAGGTCACCTGTTGGCCCTGGTTGAAGGCGAAGGCCAGACAGGCATTCTCGACCCATTGACCGAAACGCCCTGGCTCGCGCTCCCGGTCCGGCGCACCGTCTGGATGCATCGCCGAAAGAAGTCCGTTGTTCAATATCACGAGCTTGGGTGGCGCCGAGCGCCGTCTGTGCGCCTGAGCGGCATACTTTTCGAGCGGCGCAATCAGATAAGCATCCTGCAGAAGAGCCAGATAGTGAGCAACCGTCTCCAGCGCACCGCTGTCCTGAAGCTGCCCCTGCATCTTTTGCAGAGAGATGACCTGCGCGGGGGAACCTACAGCCACGGCAAAAACCTGCCGCAGCAGAGCTGGACGGCGCACTGCGCCGAGCGCCAGCATGTCGCGCCCTATCGCCGGTTCGATAATCGCGTCGCGCAGATACGCGCGCCAGCGTGCCGGGTTCTTCTCCAACTCCACCGCGCCAGGGTAGGAACCAAAGCGAACCAGGCCCAACACCGCATCCAGTTTGGACAAATGAAACGCGGCGGCCAGAGATGCTGCCGGCCAGTGGCTCAAAGTCAATCGCTCGAAGCGACCGGCAAGACTCTCGCGCGAGCCGGAGGCCACGCGCAGAGCCGAGGAGCCAGTTGCAATCACGTGAATCGGAATCCGTTTGCGGCGGATGCGGTCCCAGTTGCCTTTAAGCTTGGCGGCCCAGTCGGAGACCCGATGCACTTCGTCCAGCAGCAGGAGCGCCGTACCGTGTTTGGTTCGGGCCTCGGCCTCGACCCAGCACCGTTCCCAGAAACCGGGCAGTGCGGCGTTTGGATCGTCGCCGGCAACGTAGACCGCCTGATCGCCGAATTGCTCGGCCAGATCGAGCAGCAAGGTAGTCTTGCCAACCTGCCGCGGCCCGGTCAGGATCTGGATGCGTCCAGGGGCGGCTTCGCCGAGTCTTTCGGCAAGCTCCTGGCGGCAATGGGCGTAGGCGTTCTCGATCTCAATCATAGTCGAATAATTATTCGACTATGCCTTGGTATTTGTCAACGCTCGTTCAATTTTGGATACCGCCGGCATAAGGGAAAGCACCCGAGCAGCCGATCGCGTCAAAACCGCACGCTACTTTGCGGTTTTTTTCTGAGCGGCCCAGCGCCGTTTGACGGCCTCGGCGATACGAGCCCGCCCCTCTGGCGTCATGTTGCGCTTCTTCCCTTTTGGCTTGACCGGTTCGACTTTCTCTTTAGCCGGCCGTCCACGCTTGGCAGGTACAGCATTAACCACAGACACGGTTGCCAGGAGTTTGCGGACTTCTTGAAGCTTTGCAATCTCCGCATCGATGAGGGCCACAAGATCGTTCATTGCCATGCGGAAATTATAGAGGAGCCTATCGGACACTCTTCATCAGGCGCGTTTGGTCTTGCCTGCGTCTAACTCAGTGCCGGCGCGCTCAAATGCCGTCATCAACAAGTTGTTTGCGAGACACGCTCAATCCAACACGTCAACGATCCCGCAGTGGTGTACGTTTTTCAAACTATCCGGAAAGCCATACGATCTATGACTAGTCACACCGGCCATCTGAAGAAAGTAGTCCCCACCCCATAATGTCCATGGAGCATCACTGTGCTGGTCTTTGGGTAAATCGGCATCTGGCCATACGTATGTCAACTCCACGGGTTTGGGCCCTGGTTCAAAATGCAGGTCCTCTACATCCTGGATGCTCCATGTTCCTGGGCCAGGATCGCCGTCATACGATTGCATGGCAGCTCTAAGTGCAGCGACGACTTCAGCGCGTTTGCGAAGTATTCGTTTTTCCATTTTCTTCTTCCTCGATGTCAATCCATCTGTTCCAGCGAAATGTTCAGCTCTGTCCGATGGACTCCCTGGCCGCAGGTTCTTCCATCCTCTAAGTCGAAGGCCTAACCAGAGGGCGTAGCACATGGATAGCAGAGAGCGCCCCATCTCACGGACCTACTCACGGCGTTGGTTGCATCCATCCGTTATGGGTGAGAACCAACAGAGTCTTGGCCGGATGGTCGGCGCTCACAATGGCCTTGAGTTCTGGAATTGCGTTCAGAAGCGCCGCATTCTGCGCCCACGGCGCGATTCGATCAATGTTGTAGGTATAGGAAACCGTGGACTCGGTCTGACCCGACGTGTTATCTGGCTCTGTGTAGTTGTCAACGCTCTTCACATGCACGTAGCCGTAGCAAGGAAGCTGCACATTGCCCCTGGTCTGCCAGACAGATTGGTTCTCTGGGGCGACGGCGTAAGTGATGACCTTGCGGCTTTTCGGGGCATCACCCAATCCTGAACTGGGCACGGTTTTAACGCTTTCTTGCGCCGTCAGCAGTCCGGCACCCTTGAGCGCTGCTAGAGTTGCGGCGACATTGGTGCGGTCCATGCCAAACCCATCGCGCACCGTGGCCTGGCCTTTGTCGTCCAAGAACGCATCCACAGGAAACTTGGCAATTCTGATACTCAGGCATTGCGGCTCCTGGTCGAAATGCGCCTGCAAGGCGGCCTTGAAAGTGCCGGGACTGGGTTTGTTGTGGTCACAGCCAGAGATGAGAACGACGGATAGCGCAGCAATGCTGAGCCAGCTTAACTTGCATCTTAGAGTCATCGAACGCCCTCCACGGCGTGCATTTACGGGGCGGGATAGATAGAGAAGTTCCCCCGGGAGCATAATATCCCATTTTGGGTTATTCGATGTTGGGATTCTACATATGAAAGGGCGTTCAAGTGAGGCCACTCCCTGAAAACCCGCGACTATCAGAAAGCCTATACAGCCTTCCGGCTGCGATTAAAGGAAGCCCGCGTCCAGGCTGGCCTGACGCAGGTTGACGCGGCAAAGGCTCTGAAGTGCCCCCAGTCCTTTATTTCCAAGTGCGAGTGCGGAGAACGCCGCGTGGACTACGTCGAGCTAAAGGAGTTGGCCAGGCTCTACAAGGTATCGATCGGCTTCTTCGACTGATGCAGCGACAGGAATGAGCGCCGAAAGCGTGGAAGATTATCGCAGGCTACATGAACGTTGGCTTGTTCCGAGATGCTAGATCGTAGATTGTTTGCCGTCCGGATTTCGCATCAGTGGGTGAATTTTGATGGGATCAAAAACTGGATAACTCGATCTGCGACGGTCAACAGATTCATAATTTGTAGTTTGGCGGTAAAGGGGCTCATTACGATTTTGGATGGCCGGGGGTAGGCAGCATTACTTTGGGCTCGTCCTTGGGGCTTTTCTGTTCGATTCTGCATAGCTCTACACTGAGGTACGGAGGCAGGATCAATCCTATAATCCACAGCAGGTTTTTTGTTTTGTACTTGCGCGGGGTGGGTGCGGGAGGGGCGCTAGCGCCCTCCTGCTGAATGCGAGCGTAAGCTCGCCGGTCCGCCTCGTAGAGGCGCTTCTAATGATTGGATATTGGAGATTTCCTGAGATTTACGTTTTGCACAGGTATCGACTCCTGTTATCTCTTGTCTCTAGTTACTCTTGTTCTCTTGCTTCTATATAGGCGTACGCGGAAGGCCACATTTTTATACGCGGAAGGTCTTGTGGAAATACGCGGAAGGTCACACTTACATACGCGGAGGATCACTATTCCATACGCGGAAGGTCACATAGCGAAAATAATATTCTCACCTGTCTGAAAGTGGACGCTGGCGACCCATAATCCATACGCGGAAGGTCACAGTGGGTGCTGGCGGTCCATAATCCGTACACTAAACGTCACGGATGGGTGCTGGCGACCCAAAAACCATACGCGGAAGGTCACAGTGGATGCTGGCGACCCAAAATCCGTACGCGAAAGGTCTCAGATGGGTGCTAGCGACCCATAATCCATACGCGGAAGGTCACTTTTTGACAGGTCAATTTGCCGAAGGCAAGTCAAGTCTGCGCACACGCCGTCTCGTGGGATCATCAGCCAACAACTGGGTGGATGCTTTGGCTACCCATACGCCCTCTTTGAGCACATCGATCATCACTTCAGGCCAGAGAATGCGAAGCTGCTTGACCGCCTTCTTGACGTTCTGTTTCAGGCGGCCAGGGTTACTGTCGTCTTGAGGAAACTGTTCTTTAAGCCCGCTCCACGGTATAACGCTTTCTCTTTGAGCACTATAGCAACGGTAGACAAAAAAGGTGAGAATATCCTTCAATATTGCACCTCCCTTATTCCCTTGAAGCTCAAGCCAAAGTTTACGAGGAATCACAACATGATGCCGCTTTATATCCTGAAAAAACCTTTCTTCCAGTTGGATTCCAAAAGGATTTTCGAGACCCGGCAAACTGGTCTGTCCTGTGTTCTCAGATTGAAGCCGCAACGTCAGGCTGTGCGGCAGGTGAGAGGCCGCAATCATGGGTAATACGATGGTTTGGCTGGAGTTCTCACGTGGCCGTTCGATACCGATAACTAAGCCCGATAGACGCCGCAAGCGCCCCGCAAGATCCTTGACGCGATCTCCGCTCCGGCTCTTTCCTGTTTCGCGAAAATATTCGTTTGCGCTGCGAATAGGAACGAAAGACGTTTCAGAGTTAATAGCCTTGTCGAAGAGCCACGCCATCAGGTCGCGATCCGCCCCGAAAGGCATCTCAATGTTATTGAGAGCGGCAGAGAACGTGACTGTGAGCTTAGACCCATCACTCAATCTTGCTGTCCTCACAATCTGGCGCTCCTTCGTCGGGCGGTATGGGAGGGTACACAGGATGAGAGCCTGCGCTAGCTTGATAATTTCTTCGCCCAAAGCACCGGAATCGCGCTCTTCCCGTAAACCTGAAATGCGGTCGACGCTCTTTTCGATGGCTAATTGCTTTTCTTTCGCGTAATCACGCTGCTTGGGAGGGGATGGCAGCTTTGCGCCTTTCCGCGTAGCGTTGTGGTCCTTTGTCTTATCCGCACGCGGCTTAACAGGAAGGTCCATGTCCGGCACAATTGAACTGATCTTGATCATGTCGCTACCCCGCCTTGACGAGCCTTTTTCGGGCGTAATTTTCATAGAGATTTGCTCCCGCTTTGGGCTTTCACCAACTCATGGAGTTTGGTCTGAAGGAGTACCTTATTAGGCAACTTTGTCTGGTACTTGGCGATCAATGTTGGAGTGTGTGTGCGGTTGAAAGCATACTCGACAACCTGGTCATCTTTGCTGGCACATCGCAGAACGTCGATGGTGGGTTGTTCAAGCCCGGTCTGGTTCTGGATAGCGCTGAAGTAAAAATGGCTATGAATTGCACGTGATTGGCAGCCCCGCTCGCTTCATGATCTCCTCGAGCGCTTCCGGGTAGCTATAGCGGTACTCGGTGCAAAACTTTTTGAATGCTCCCGCAACATCTTGAGGAACTCGCATGTTAATAGCGATTGTTGCCCGCGCTGCAGGTGCCGCAGGCGCGAGGTAGGCCGTGGACGAGGTCGACACGGGCACATTCTCGCGACTCACAAAACCTGCACTCTCTGCGGCTGCATCGACCTTAGCCATGTCGGGAATCGAAGGGGCAGGCATTGGCCTGATAGTTCTCAGCTTTTCTTTCGCTGCGTTTCGGGTAGAAAAGCCGAACGGATCTCCTTCATCTGTCTGATTAGGCATGCGCATTCTCCTCTTTGCCCCCTGCTTGCTTTGCGGCGATCAGGTCGATGACCTCTTCGGCCAAGGCGGCTGCATTTTCCATGGCAGCGTCAAGACCGTTGATGCTCGCATCAAGCTCATTTAGGGCCACCTTCCTGACAAAAATAGCCTTGTAGGCCTGACGCTCATGAAGACGGGTCCGCATCAGAGGGACCTCTGCATTATCGAGCGATTTGTAGATCTCCCTCTCGATCTTTGTCGTGATGAGCGGATTTGTGCGCGTCATGATCACACGAAATGGAATGATGCGTCCTTCCAGCGTTTCTTCTTCCTCACGAATCAAGGCCACCGCCTTGCTGGCCTCATTGGAGTCGAGAGCACTCGCCTGAAGCGGGATGATCACCAGATCAGCCTGGGTGATAGCACGCGACACGAGCCTATTAGCCGTTCCCTCAAGGTCAACTAGGACGAATTGCCGAGTAGCGGCATGATCGCGAATGACCCGAACGATATTGCTTTCGGTGATATCACCGATGACTTCGACTTTGGAATGAGACTTCCCGGACCTCCATCGGACGATCGGTCTGTTAGGATCGGCGTCGATGATCGTAACTGTTGCATCCATAGAATCAAGAGCCTGCGCGAGAACGAGTGTCATTGTGCTCTTCCCTGCTCCGCCTTTAGAACTCGCCGTCACTATGACTGGCATTGCTCTTTCTCCTTCAAAACAGATGATTGCTATCACTAGCAACAAATAGCTAGCACTCGCAATCTGAGGCTATCGCACGCTATCGGTAGCTGTCAATAGCAACACGTAGCGCTCGCTAGCGTCATATTGCTACATGTTGCTACATTTAACGACGCTAAAACGTTTTGCGCTCACCAAGCGTCGGTTCCGATAGACAGCCGAACCGTATAAAAGCGGTGCAAGAACCGTTGCGAGAATCAAATTGCGGAAACTATGCCGATGTAACAGGCTCCTGCACGCCCACCCCTGTCGTGCCCAATTTGACCTTTTCGGTGCGTTGGGCAGAAATAGCCATTCTGCTGTCGGGAACGTATGCGTAGCTTTCAGGCGTGCTGAGCCAGCCAGTCGCGTATCCACAGAACGTCGGCCCGCTCCCGCTCATCAGCAGCTACCGCCACAGGGTCCAGTTCAACAGCGGACTCATAGCGCTCTGCGAAGCCGTCGAGGTCCTCTTCGAGGATCTGCGCCAGGTGCAGGAGGGAGCCGGCCAACTCCTCGACCGACGTAAATCGGATCGCCAACTCTCCCGGCGCAAGCGCCACATTGGGGGGAAGGGAAGTGAGATCCGCGGTGATATCCCGCCGGACCAGTTCGCGCAGTTTGCGGCGGACGATAGGCGGCTTGCCCAGTGCGCGGATCGCGGCCAGCTCTCCGGCTGGATCGTCGGCTGCTAGCAGCCGTTCCAAGAACCCCGCCAGCGCCTCACGCTCAACCAGCAAGCTCTTGCCGATGCGCACCGTGGGCAACATATTAATGAGCATCTGCGCGGAACGGGGCTGGATCTCGAAGAGCCGCTCGATGTCCGAGCTGGCATAATGCGAGCGAACCGAGTCGGAAACGGCGCGGGCGAGGGCGGGAAGGCGGGGAAGCCAGGAGACGGGCCGTGCCATGATCAAAGACCTCGCGCGTATCAAATTGCCCGAAAAACAGGGGGCTGAGATCATTTTGCGGCCTGGGGTATTATTGCGCAAGAGCGCAATAACTCTACAGAACAAAGCAATTTATTACCTACGACAATGTATATTGTCGTAGTCTATTGGGGCGTAAAATGATTTTGCGCGGTTTTTTCTTGTGCTAGATGTTTGTCGCTGATTTTTGGAATTGTTTGTCGCTGGCCGCAACACACTTGCGGAGGTGAATGGCGCCCGTGGGCGGCGAACTACCCGGAGCACTTATCAACGAAACGACAGGGGTTCATTCGGGTGTACACAGGTTTCAAATAGCACGGCAGGCAGAAACTCCAGCCCGCAAAATGGAAGAGTGGCCATCGCAGGCCCTTCTTCCGGTCTTTGCCCTGGGAATGTGCCTCGCGGCAGGGATGATCCCAGCAGCCTCAACGGAACTATAGCACAGGATTCGCCATCAGGAGACGCAAGCAGTATGGATATTTCTCTCCAACCACCCACCGGATATCCCGAACTCCTGCAAGAGTTGAAGACCCGCATCCATGCCGCTCAGGTGCGCGCCGCCTTTGCAGTGAGCAGGGAACTGATCCTCCTCTACTGGTCGATAGGCCGGGAGATTCTAGCGCGTCAGGATGCCCAGGGCTGGGGCGCAAAGATCGTGGACCGGCTGGCCGCAGACCTGCAGAATGAATTTCCCGGCGTTGAGGGGTTCAGCGCACGCAGCCTCAAATACATGAGGTCGTTTGCCGCAGCCTGGCCCGACGAGCTAATTGTGCAACAGCTTGCTGCACAATTGCCGTGGGGCCATCATATGGTCTTGATTGACCGTCTGAAATCATCCGTCGAAAGAGAGTGGTATCTCCACGCTGCGGTCGAATATGGTTGGAGCCGTAATGTCTTGGTCCTCCAGATCAAGAGCGCACTGCACAAGAGGGAGGGGAAGGCGCTGACCAACTTCCAGCGCACGCTGCCCCCACCCAACTCCGATCTGGCCGAACAGATTCTGAAAGACCCCTACAATTTCGACTTCCTGACCATCACCGAGGGCGCACACGAACGGGAGATCGAACGGGGCCTGCTTCTCCATCTGCGTGACCTTCTGCTCGAACTTGGGCGCGGCTTCGCCTTCGTTGGTAGCCAGGTGCCTCTCACCGTGGACGGGCGAACCTTCTACATAGATCTGCTTTTCTATCACACCCGTCTGCACCGGTATATTGTCTTCGAACTCAAGATAGGGGCCTTTGAGCCCGAGTACGCTGGCAAACTTAGCTTCTATCTGTCAGCTCTGAACCGCACGATGCGGACTTCTCTGGAAGAGCCAAGCATCGGGGTTCTCCTGTGCGAGAGCCGGATCGGCCCCATCGTGGAATTTTCACTGGAGAACATCGATCAACCCATCGGCGTCTCAACTTACCATCTCACCCGCAAGTTGCCGGCGACGATTCAGGAGGAGCTGCCAACGGTCGAAGATCTTCAGGCAGTTGTCAGCAAACTGCACAAGGAAATAAAGCAAAAACAGGGCCGCGAGGGACAGGACTGATGGAGTACACAGCTCTGGCCACCCCATCCGAGGAGCCATCTGCCGGCATCCTTGCACTGCGCCAGATGGTTCTCAATGCAATGGTCTGCGAACACTCCCGGCGCAACTACGCCAAGGCGCTTGATGAACTGTTCGCCTTCAGCGCGGAGAAGCGCCAACCGCTCTCCCGCGATCTTCTTATGGCGTATCGCGCCAAGATGATCGAGAGAAAGCTGAGTCCATCTACAATCAACGTCCGGCTCTCGGCGGTGCGCAAGCTGATCGGAGAGGCTAAACGCAACGGCATCCTGAATGGAGAGCAGGCCGCGCAGTTAGCCGACATCCCCAATATCCGTCAGCAGGGAACGCGCCTGGGCAACTGGCTGACCCGCGAGCAGGCCAAAGAGCTGCTTACCGTTCCTGACCGCACCACCCTCAAAGGGAAGCGCGACTATGCCATCCTGTCACTGTTGACCGGCTGCGCCCTCCGCCGTGCCGAGCTGGCCGCGCTCAACCTAGAAGACATCCAACAGCGCGAAGGCCGCTGGGTCATCGCCGATCTCTGCGGCAAGGGCGGGCGCATCCGAACCGTGGCTGTGCCCCTGTGGGTCAAAAAGGCTATTGATGAATGGACGGTTGATGCCGGCCTTCGCCAGGGACGCCTCTTGCGCGCGGTTCAGAAGAATGGCCGGGTGGTGGGAGAAAGGCTCAGCGACTGGGCCATCTGGAGCGTCGTCGAAACCTCGGCCAAGGCTATCGGTATCGAGCATTTCGGTGCCCATGACCTGCGCCGCACCTGTGCCAAACTCTGCCGCAAATCAGGCGGCGACCTCGAACAGATCAAGTTTTTGCTCGGCCACGCCTCGATCCAGACTACTGAACGCTATCTAGGCTCCGAGCAGGAGATCATCGTCGCCGTCAACGACAACCTGGGGCTGTGACGATGGGGTAATGCGTTGATTTTATGGGCACATATTTAGTCGCTCGTACCCCTTCTAAACGTTGGTTTTGATTTGTACAGCCCTCTTTTTGGGCCAGAACTTACCCCTTATTGCCCAAAGCCTGCATAGCAACGGACATGATCATTCTTTGAAATATTCTTGTCAGCCCAGAAGGAAGATTAAGCGCGATTGCGATATTCATTCATAGAGGGCGTTAACCGCCTTCAGGGATATTCATGCCTAGTTTCTCTAAGAGATAGACAGGGCATCGTCCTTACTTGTCATTCCCATTCACGCAATTCGCAGCTTGCAACAGTTCTGATATTCAAATTTGCTATCTTGGATAGATCCGAGTGCTAAACGATTGAATATGCATTTCAACCCCGGAATCCAGTTCGGGGCAGGTCCGCTGCGTATTGCTCGGAAGTTTCGTAGGAGAACGTCATGACAGACCGCTACTTGGTTTCAGCATCTAGTCGCATTCATGCCCAGCGCAAAGTATTATTCATCGCAGCTTTTTGTTGCGCTCTCCTCGTTGTCAATAACGCAGAAGCACAAGCACGTCAAACACTCCGGCAGGATGCACGAGCAGTAGACGTTCTTAACAGTGCGATAACCGCAATGGGCGGGCAAGAGGCATGGTCCCATGTTGCCGACGCTACGTTTGGTGGAACTTGCCAAACGCCCAATCCCCAGGGCGGGCCTTCGCTGGGCAGCGTCAGTATTCGCTGGATCACGCAAAAGAACGAGTTTCGCTACGAGGAATATACCGACACTGACAAATTGGTATACATCAGCGATCACGGAAAACCGCTAAAGTCCTCCACATCAACTAGCACTCCACTGTCACGTGAATACGGTCAACGCAGGCTTCCCTACCATCTTCCTGGCTTGTTGATGCAAACGCTGGTCAATGATAGCGTGCATACGTTGACACTGGAAGGAGAAGAGACTTTGGATGGAGTACAAACCATTCATCTTCGCACCGCAGAATATTCCGGTCCTGCAAAGCTTCAAGGGACCAGGCAAGACTGGTGGTTGGATGCCAAAAGCTCATTACCCATCAAGGTAGCCTACCTGCTTCCGGCAGAAGACAATATGCACTACTTAACCCTGGAGCGATCTTTTGGATCGTGGACGAGGGAGGGAAGTATTCTTCTGCCACATCAGTTGACGGACACCCTTAATGGATTGATCGCACTACAAGCCTGCACCATTCAATCAGTGCAAATGAATACAAATCCAGCGGCAACGCTGTTCGAGGCGAGATAATTACATGAATAGTCTTTTGCGCGCATTTCTCATTATTCTTCCATTCAGCGTTTCCACTCTCTATGCGCAACCGGACATTGGATTACAAGCCTACCATGATTATCATGGCGGCGATCTCGATCACATTAATATGGATAATGGCAATTTGACAGTCACTATTCCTATTGTCTCGTACCCGCAACGTGGGTCAGCGCTCAAGATGGACTACGCGCTTGTCTTCAATGGCACCGGAATGACTAACTATAAAGAAACCTTTACGGTCCCATTATTGCGATCAACAGAATATATCTATGTTACAACGTGGAACCCACAAAGCTGGACGGCAGGACTTAATGCATTTACAACTTCAGATGGGCCTGCTCTTTATGACATGCAGGATCTTGGCAGCACGGGACGACAATTTGAGGTTACGACAGGTGGTGGAACAGTTTATCAAGGCCAACAACTTTGGAGCACTCCAGATGGCAGCACTCACTTTGCCGTTCAATCCAGCATTGGGCAGATTGCTTTTGATGGAAGTAATATTCAAGGAAACTATTTAATCCCTGGGTCGATTGGAATTCCTAATTGGCAATGTGTTTGGGACTGCACCCTGCCAGGTGTCGCTGCACAATCTACTGTAGCAGCCACCCGTGACGGGATTACATACTTCGGCGCAGACGCTAGTACCACTGGCCCGATCCGCATGGATGCAGATGGTAATTACCTCAGCAGCGATGGGGCAAATATCACAGACACAACCGGAAGAGTAATACCATTCCCATCTGCAACAACAACACCGACGTCTGCGCAGGCCGCTGCGTGTACAGGTCCACTAGCCATTACATCGATAAGTACGTGGACTCCACCTGGATACACTGTGCCGTACCTTTTTTGTTACGCAACTATTACCACAAATTGGCCTACTTTTACATCAACAACCAACAGGGCTACAGAAAGCACCTCAACAAAGACTGTACTTCAAAGTCTCGTTCTTCCAAATGGCCAATCCTGGATATTTGAATACAATGAAGCGGCAACGAACTGTCCATATTCGAGCGCAGGTATTACTAATATTGGTGATCTTACCCATATCACATTCCCAACCGGAGGAACGATAGACTATACCTACACTTGTATTGTTGCGCCAGGGGCTACTGGCATTTCGCCTAGCACTGCTGTGACTACAACAGCAGTTTCTTCTCGTACGATAAATGCAAACGACGGATTCGGTTCACACTCATGGACTTATGCATATGCCAATGGAAAAGTGACGATCACAGATCCAAACGGAAATGACACCGTTCAGACGATCTCATTTGGAAGCGTATCTAGTGGGACGAATGCACTACGGGTGACAAATAATTACTCTGGAAGTGCGTCCTCTGGAGTAGTTATAAAATCAGATGTACGCGTGTATCCGCCACAATACTCCACAAGCAGATCTGGGATGCCGCTTGGTTTCCCCCTTTTTCCAGTAAGCGAAACAGTCACACTCAATAACGGACTTTCGACGCAGACCGTATTTCAATACTGCTGCGATATACCGTTAACCACAGATTATCTGTTCCCAAATTATTATCCAGTTGCAGCTAGCTATGGCAAAGTCACGGACACAAAGGTCTATGACTATGCCGCTAGCGGTGCCGGAACGTTGTTAAAAGAGACGGCAACCTCTTACCTATTTCAATCCAACTCCAGTTACATAAATCCTGGCTTCTTCGATTTGATCTCGTCGCAGACAACCTACGACCGCAGCGGTAACGAATTGGCTCATACTTCTAATGCGTACGACGGATCTTCTCGTGTCACTTCTGGAATCGCCACACTTTCAGGATCGCAAATGAGCACGCCGCTCTACAGCGTATTCGGCCACGCGACGTCCCAGACGCATTGGCTTAATACTGGTTCGAGCAGTCCGGCAACAACCACTACTTACTACGATACCGGCACTCCTTATCAGCTCACAGACCCACTGGGCCATACGACCTCCACCTACTATTGCACCGGACCATCGCCTACTACGTTGCCGTGTACAGCTTCGGCATACATGGGCGCGCTGCCAACTGTGATTGCCAACGCGCTGAATCAACAGGCGTCGTTTACCTATCGCACCGATACCGGGCAAAAGTTTACATCCACAGACCCCAACAGCCAGACCACAACTTATACCTACAACGATCCTCTCAATAGGATTACCAACATTTCCTATCCGGATAAAGGAGCAACTTCGGTCCAGTACAACGACACAGGCACACTCGGCGTGACGGTGACAAACAAGATCACAGCATCATTGAGCAAGGTTGCGCAAACCAATGTAGACGGGTTTGGACGCGAGTACGAGACAGAACTGCTCTCCGATCCCTCGGGGATCACCTATACGCGCACAAGCTATGATGCATTGGGCAGGACATACCAGGCATGGAATCCAACGCGGTGCGATCCAATGGCTTTTACAAGCTGTTCTGGGGAAACCACCTGGGGAATCACTACTCATCAATATGATGCGTTAGGCCGTGAAATACTGATGATCCCTCCAGATGGAACAGCAATCGCAAACAATATCGCAACCAGCTATAACGGCAACTCCACAACAGTGACGGATGAAGCTAGCAACAGTCGCACGACCACTGCGGACGCGCTTGGACGCGTCACGAAGGTTTCCGAAGGGTCTGTCGGATACATTACCAACTATTTCTACGATGCGCTCAGCAACCTCACCTGTATTGAGCAGCATGGCGGAGTCACCGGCACTGGATGTTCCTCCTCCAGCGCCAGCGACTCCAGCAGTCCGTGGCGGGTACGGCGCTTTACATACGACTCGCTCTCCCGCCTACTAACGGCAAGAAACCCAGAAACGGGTACGATTGCTTACGGTTACAACCTCGATGGCGTAATGACAAGCAAAACAGACGCGCGTGGCATAACCACTTACTACACGCCCGACTCGCTGAACCGCATCACCCAGAAGTCTTATTCCGATTCTGAACCCACAATCAACTATTCCTATGATGCCTTTGGGACCAACAACTACGGGATCGGACGCCGCACAGGAATGACGGATGCGTCTGGCTCGACAGCCTGGACCTATGACACGATGGGCCGCACGTGGTCGGAAGCTAAGACGATCAACGGAATTACCAAGACCACCAGCTCTGTCTACAATCTGGACGGATCGGCAACTCAGATCACCTATCCCGCCGAGACGAGTGCTACCGGCGCTCCTTCTGTCGTGCTCTCCATTACGCCCAACAGCGCGGGCCAGACCATTGGAGTAACCGACACAACAAACGGGATCAACTACGCGCAATCAATATCCTATGCGCCTACTGGGCAAATTTCTACAGCGCTGTACGGCTTCAGTTCTGTTTATGCTGGCATTGCCGAGACAAACACCTACAACAGCCGTGGACAGCCAATTCGACTGCAAGCCTGTGGGTTGACTAGTTGTGCAGACGGCACAGGCTCTTCCTCGCCCTACCTACTTGACATCAGCTACAACTACGGATTGGGTGCAAGCGATAACGGCGATGTGCTGGGCATAAGCAACAACAAGGACGCAACGCGTTCGCAGAGCTTCACCTACACCTCCGATGGACTGAACCGGCTGCAACAGGCCTCTTCTGGAACGGCTTGGGGCGTGGCCTTTACCTATGATCCATGGGGAAATCTCTACCAGACCAATCCGGTGAGCGGAACAGCGGTTAACCCCATGACGTTAAACCAGCAGAGCACCGTATTAAACCAGTTCCTCCTGAACGGCTACACCTATGACGCGGCCGGCAATGTTCTCTCCGACGGCCTCAATTACGGCTGCGGGAACAGTGGATATACTTGGAACGCGGAGGAACAGATGAGCTGCGCTGCTGGCGCTTCCTATACCTACGATGGCGATGGCGCTAGGGTCGAAAAAATGGGCGGGTTCGCCACTTCCACGCTTTACTGGGGCGGGATGGCGGAAAGTGACCTGAGCGGCAATGTGACCAGCGAATATATCTTCGCCGGAGGACGACGTATCGCGCGACGCGATGTAGCTACAGGAAACGTCCACTACTACTTCCAGGATATGCTGGGATCTTCTAACGTCGTGGCCAATTCATCGGGAGCAATTGAGAATGAGAGCGACTTCTATCCCTTCGGCGGCGAAAGTGTAGTATCGCAAGACGTAACTAACCAGAAGTTTAAATTTACCGGCAAGGAGCGCGATCCAGAGTCTGGATTGGACGATTTCGGCGCGCGCTACTACAACTCCATTGTTGGCCGTTTTCAGAGCCCGGATTGGGCCAATAGCGCTGAACCTGTACCCTATGCCCGGATTGGCATCCCGCAGAGCCTCAATCTGTACGCGTACACGCAGAATAATCCTGAGTCATCTCCCGATCTCGACGGTCACCTAATGAGCCTTCAACAGTATCAGGCATCTCTGAGCATCGGTGGCAGCGATAATGTAGGCCAGCAACAACAAATGATGATTGATGCCCAAGCTGGCTATGAAGATGCCGTACAGAATAATCAAACTAATGCATCCTCTCAATCATCGTCGCAGTCGTCTACTGCAGCGCCTGCTACTAGCACAGGAAGTACGGCCCAACAGCAGAACCAAAGTTCCACTGCGACGACCAACCCAAATGCTGCGGCGGAGCAGCACCAATACGATCTCGTCGTGAATAGGGTGAACAAGCTGCTAGGTACTAAAGATGCAGCCGAGCACATTGACTCGGATGGAAATCTAGATGGCGGCAATTACGCGTTTCCAATAAACCACAATGACAAGTCCGATGCTGCTTTCCAGCGGTCGCTCAACAAGGCGCTTGGCGAAACGGATGGAGATACGGGCGCTCATGGCGGCCTGACTCCGCCTACGCATCGTTTGGGCTTCAGCACTTCCTTGCATCATGACAATGATGCACTGCATGTAGATCACTTCAACGGAGCAAAATTCCCCGTTGGTACGTTGCTTCACGCAATCGTTGACGTTGGAATTGGACATCTGATGGGGCCAAACTTTGCATTTTCTTACTCAGGTGTCAATCAATGAAGATAAGCAAAGTGGTTTTCTACTGCCTGATTGTTGGTGCTATGAATTGTTCAGGACAAATTCGTCAAGAAGCCTTTCGGCTTGATTTGCAGAGCCACGGATGGCATGTGGATCGAGGGGTCTTGAATGGCTCATCGCTTCCACAGACGATGGACTTTTCAGACGACGGTTCACTGTGGGTTGCCTTCCCTACAGAGGCATCGAAGGCACTTCAAACCCGCGATCAATCCTCTGGCTATAAGGGGAAGGTTTTGCACTTGTCGCAGACCGGCAGTGTGCTCTCTGAATGCAGCACCGAAGCGCTGCAATGGGAATATCTGAGGCTGTTTGCTCAGCACACAGACGGTTTTACTCTCGATGCGGCGGACAAGGTGATTACCTATGATGCCCATTGCAAGGCAACGGCGCAGTATCCGACAGGAATGCAAACAGAGACGGCGTTTTCGCCGGATCGCTCTTTGATCTACACTCGTTCACGAGACAACAGCATCCATGTTCTTAAGAATGGAAATTTGCAAGTGCTGAAAGCGTTCAATCTGCCGGAGGGCGTGAACCGGAAGTCTGTTCTTTTCGGCGATGAATCGGTAGTCTTTCCGATCACAGTGCAGACGAAGGGATGCTATCAAACGCAGTTCACTCGAATGGACGTGAAGACAGGCAAGGATACACCGTGGACGACGCTGGAATGCACACGGTACAACCTGCTTGGCGACGGGCACATAATTTACACGAGCATGAAGGGCGAAAGCTCGTTGGAGATTACCGGCGAAGGCAATGTCTCTTCGGCATCCTACAAGCCGCCCAAAGATGCTTATATCGACCGGGGTATCCTGGACGGAAGCAGCCCTGTCGTATCCCCTCAGTCCCTGCGTGTAGTCGAGGAGCTGATCGAGGCGAAAGGCAGGCATCCATCGCTCGATATGTCTGGCAAGTTCGTTGGCCGGGACATCGTGCTTCTGGATATGCATACCGGCACGGCTCTGTTGACAGTGAAGGTGCCCTTGAGTACGCAAGTTTATGCCTACGCGCTGTCTCGTGATGGGAAGCGTTTAGCCGTTCTTCTGGACTCTCAGTTGACCGTCTATCAGGTTCCATAGCGGACATACTGTTCAACCGCAGGCTGCTCTTCGGGGCAGCCTGTGGCGCGTCTGGGGCCGTGGCGGGGGTGAGTGTCGAGCCGTGGCGGGCGTCGGCTGGGCGGGGTTCCGTGGCCTCCGGGGGTGTTCGTGGCAGGGTGGGCAGAGCGGCGGTGCTTTGCACCGGGAGTATAGGGACACGACACCTCCGCCGCTCATCCCTGCGCACATTGCCGCGCCCATCAAAGCGCAATAGCCATCGCAATCAATAGCTAATCGGCGTGTGTGCGCAGGTGCATTGATTAGGCGAATCGTTGTCCATGCTTTGCATGGGGGTTATTTATGACACTTCATCCCTCGGAGGGTCATGCAAGGAACCCTGGGGGCACCCTGAATCTGTGTGAGCGGCGTCTATGAGATAGGGCACGTGGGGTTCCGAGGGGAAACCCAAGGAACCCCACGGAAATCAGGCTCCAAAGAGGGGTGAAGCGTTGGCGATCCTTGACGAAGCGAACCTTGTGCGTTTGGCAAGTTGTTTTGGCCCACTTCGGCCGTTTAATGTGGCCCACCCTTGGAACGTTGGGTTTTAGAGGGTAGTGTTCGGTTCAGCTGGAGCGGAGCCCGTAGGGCGAAGCGGAAGCAGAAC
>Ga0302267_10002370_pt1 | contig 22906 bp, 19 predicted proteins | sample III_Bog_E1_3_FD_194555 | JGI IMG/M metagenome (GOLD analysis project Ga0302267, IMG submission 194555) | Peat permafrost microbial communities from Stordalen Mire near Abisko, Sweden - III_Bog_E1_3 | ecosystem: Environmental > Terrestrial > Soil > Wetlands > Peat | place: Sweden: Abisko...
TTCGAGCGGAAGCACCACACCGCCTCGATGCCGTCATGCTCGGCCAGCGTCTTGGCCAACTCGGCGGGCTTCCCTGCCACCAGATTCACCACGCCGCCCGGCACATCGCTCGTGTCGAGAAGCTGGTACACATCGCCGATGATGAGCGGATATTTTTCCGAAGGCACCGCGACCACCGTATTCCCCATCGCAATCGCCGGCAGCACCAGCGAGAGCAATCCCAGCAGCGGCGCTTCCGACGGCGCCAGAATTCCAATCGCGCCCACCGCCTCATTCATGGCAATGGCAATATTGCGTCCAGGCGGATTGTGCACCTGGCCGTCGTACTTGTCAGCCCAGCCGGCATAAGAGAAGACGCGCTGCACGGCGAGATCCACTTCCACCGCGGCCTGCTCCGCACCCACTGCCCGCGCCAGCCGCCCGGCAATCTCGTCGCGGCGCTGGATCATGTTTTCCGCAAGGTAGTAGAGAACCTGCGCGCGATTGTGCGCCGTGCTCTTGGCCCAGCCCGTTGCATTGCGCGCAGCTTCAACCGCGTTGCGAATATCCTTGCGATTGCCCAGCGGCGCCTCGCCCAGCAGCTCGCCCTCGCGCCCGTACACCGGGAAGGAATATCCCGAATCGGGCCGCGCTTGTTTGCCGCCGATGTACTGCTTCACCGTGCGATCGATCGTCGATCCGGCCGCCGAACCCGCCGCCGCAAATCCCTCTTCCTCATCCGGCGTTTCCAGTTTCGCCGCCTTCTCCGGCGCCGCGGGCAGCGCGTGCAGCCACTTCGGCGTCAGGTATTCCAGCATGCCCTCGCGCCCGCCTTCGCGCCCGTACCCGGATTCGCGATAGCCGCCAAACCCGCACGCCGCGTCGAACTGGTTGGTCGAGTTCACCCACACCACGCCCGCCTTCACCTGCGATGCCAGGTCCAGCGCCACGTTGATGTTCTCGCTCCAAACGCTCGCGGCCAGCCCGTACACGGTATTGTTCGCCAACTCCGCAGCCTCGGCCGGAGTGCGGAAGGTCATCGCCACCAGCACCGGCCCGAAAATTTCTTCCTGCACCACGGTCGCCGCCGGATGCACATCCGTCAGCAGCGTCGGCGGATAGAAGCTGCCCTTTTCCGGCATTGCATGACTCGGCTGCCAGCACTTCGCGCCTTCCGCCACGCCTGCGTCCACCATCTTGCGAATCGACTCCAGTTGCACCGGCGAAACAATCGCCCCAATGTCGATAGATTTATCCAACGGCGGACCCACGCGCAACGTTTCCATGCGCGCGCGAATTTTGGCGTAGAGTGTTTCGGCCACGCGCTCCTGCACCAGCAGCCGCGAACCCGCGCAGCACACCTGCCCCTGGTTGAACCAGATCGCGTCGACCAGCCCTTCAACCGCCGAGTCCAGATCCGCATCGTCGAAGACCACGAACGGCGATTTCCCGCCCAGCTCCAGTGACAATTTCTTCGCTGAATTGGCCGTCGCCTTGCGAATCGTACGCCCCACATCGGTCGATCCGGTAAACGCAACCTTGTCGATCCCCGGATGCTCAACCAGCGCCTGGCCCGTCTTTGCATCGCAGGTCAGCACGTTCAGCACGCCCGGCGGCAATCCCACTTCCATCGCCAGCTCCGCAAACGCCAGCGCCGTCAGCGGAGTATATTTTGCCGGCTTGATCACCACCGTGTTGCCCGCGGCCAGCGCCGGCGCCACCTTCCACGCAAACATCAGCAGCGGAAAATTCCACGGAATCACCTGGCCCACCACGCCGCACGCCGTGTACTGCGGAAACTCCTGTTCGAGCAGTTGCGCCCAGCCCGCGTGGTGATAGAAATGCCGCGCGACGAGCGGAATATCGATATCGCGGCTCTCCCGGATGGGCTTGCCGTTGTCCATCGTCTCCAGCACCGCGAGGCGGCGCGCGTGCTTCTGCACCTGCCGCGCGAGAGCATACAAATACCGCGCCCGCTCGTAGCCGCTCAGCGCAGCCCACGCCGGTTGCGCCTTGCGCGCCGCCGCCACGGCAGCATTCACGTCGTCGATGTTGCCCTTGGCCACTTCGGCCAGCACATCGCCCGTCGAGGGATCGCTTGTGGTCTGGTACTCGCGGCTCCGGGGTGCAACCCACGCTCCGCCGATGAACTCCTCAAACCGGCGATGGTGCCGTTCCAACCAAGCAACCGCTTCCTTCGGATCCTCCGGCGCGACTCCGTACTCCATGGTGTAAAACTTTTCCGCTATGCTCACAGCATCTCCTTCAAACGACCAATTGTGCCCCAACCAAAGGGCAGCCAGGAATAACAGGAAACAGAAATCGTCATTAAATTCACTTTGCTCTCTGTGAAAGTCTTGCGCGATTCCGTATGCATTAGTCCGCCCCCCCCGTGATGCGAAACTTCTTTGCTATGTTCTGTGACCGGCCCTCAAATTCGCGGTGTGCCTGTATCACGAATCTCGCGCGGACAATTGATCCAACTTGAATCTGCGTCTTTCGTTTGGAGAAATGCACCACAAGTCGCCCTTGGGGATCCGCGAAGTGGAAACAATTTCCCGGTCCGTTCTGACTTCGATAGGGGAAAAGGCCGCCGCAGCGTAGTTGCATTTCATGCTCACCGTCAAGATATGGCTGGTCACTTCCGATGTACCCGACGCCCATCTTGCCCTCACGCCACCGGATGCCGATACGTTGCCGAGTAATGCCCGGTCAAATAATGCTCCAGTTGCCGCTCGATATCGCCCAACATGCCGCTGGCGCCAATGCGGAAAAGCGACGGCTCAAGCCACGGCCTTCCCAGCTCATCCTTCATCAACGCCAGCCAGTCCGTCGCCTGCTTCGCCGTGCGAATCCCGCCCGCCGGCTTGAATCCCACCGCCATCCCCGTCCGCTCGGCATAGTCGCGAATGCACCGCACCATCACCAGCGAAACCGGCAGCGTCGCGTTCACGCTTTCCTTGCCCGTCGACGTCTTGATAAAGTCCGCGCCCGCCATCATCGCCACCCAACTGGCCCGCGCCACATTGCGCAGCGTCATCAAATCGCCGGTGCCCAGAATGGCCTTCATGTGCGCGTTCGGCCCGCACGCCTCCCTGAACGCCGCAACTTCATCGTAGAGCGCCTGCCACTCGCCGTTGAAAACATGCGCGCGCGTGATCACAATGTCAATCTCCTGCGCCCCCGCCTCCACGCTGCGGCGAATCTCTTCCACGCGTTCCGCCAGCGGATTCAGCCCGGCAGGAAACCCTGCCGAAACCGCAGCCACTGGAATGCCCGATCCTTCCAGCGCCTTCACCGCCGTCTCCACAAACACGTGATACACGCACACCGCGCCCACCGTCAGGTGCAGGTCCGCAATCCCGAGCCCCTCCACAATGTGCCGTTGCAGTGGATTGCGCGCCTTGGCGCACAGCCTTCGCACGCGCTCAACCGAGTCATCGCCGCTCAGCGTAGTCAGGTCCATGCACGCAATGGCCCTCAGCAGCCACGCCGCCTGGTTGTCTTTCTTCACCGTGCGCCGCGCCACTAGCGTTGCGGTACGCCGCTCCACCGCGCTGGTGTTCACCCGCACCTGGTCGACCCAGTCCTGATTGAGCGCCATGCGCCGGTTAGCTTCAAGCGTGCGCCCGTTCAGAACCACCGGGATGGGCTGCACGGTATGCGCCCCGTTGTGTCCTGCGTCGTTCTTTATTGAAGTGATCGGTTGGAGGGCCATAGTCCTGTCTCCACAAGAGAACTGAGAGTCTGATGCAACCCAAAAAAATACTGGCCCCTCCGCCTCGCAGAGGAGCCTCACAGTGGAACGTACAGAACAAGAAGGATAAATCCGCAGCACCCGCAAAGCAACTGCGCCTGCGCATCTACGTTTGCTTTTCGCACATTCAACCCAGCACAAAGAATGGGTGCCCGACCTTCGCGACGGCTTTGTTTTTGTCGCTAAGGTGGGAAAGCACGAACCCAAATCGCACACTGTCTTCTTGAGCGAGTCCCCGCAAACCGCCTTACCACTCCAACCGCAACAGCGAAACCGCCTGTCGCGGGACCACCGTCGCGAGGTTCACTTTTCCGCCCGTAACGGCGAGCCACTCCGGCGAGCTCAGAAGCTGTAACTGCCCCGCCGCCTTCAGTTCCTCATATTGCTCCGCAGTCGGCGCCTGCGGAGAGCCCATCTTCTTCCACGCAGCGAACGCATTACTGTGCGTCTCATCGATCCGATAGTGCTCGAGCAACACTCTCTTCACCCCTAGCGGAATCCCCGCAATCGTCACCTGAACCCCAGCATCCGGCGCGGCCAAATCGTCGTCGTGATAGTTCCAAACCATCACCGCCGCCTCGTGCTCCGACCTCGTCGCGAACGCATCCACGTCCGGCGCAGCGCGCACCCCCGTTTTCACGAGCTCCCCAAGCGGAACCGCGCCCGAACTCGTCGTCATCACCCGCTCGCCCGCCATCATCCCCGTCATGCGAAACAAATTCAGGATCGGCTTGTCGATTCCGTGCGTCGCCAGGGTGCGATATCCCTCAAAGTAGCCCTCGTTTTCAAACTCGAACGACCACGACAGCATCGCCAGCAGATTCACTTGGGTTCTGTCCTCTAAATCGAACAGCGCCTTCACCGCCGTCGCCGTGTACGCCGCGTAGAGCGGCCCATTCCGGTAGGCATTCGCCGGATTCTCCTTCGCCGAGCACGCCGCGCACCCCTCCGGATCAGCCTCGCTCAAAATGATCGGCAGACGTCGCAGCTCCGGATGCCGAGCCACAATCTCAAAACCCGCATCTGCCGCCTGCAACTCATTCGAAATCCCCATCCGCACGTGCCCGTCCACCAAACTCGGTCGCCCCTTGGGATGAAACGAAATGAAGTCGAGCGGCACACGCCCGCCGTTGGCCGCGCTCTTGTCGTCCAGGCAATGCTCCAGAAAACTCTCAAGAAACGCGCTTGCCCTGGCGCTGGCCGGCCCCGTGCTCGCCGGTCCGCCCACCTTCGCGCCGGGCAGCGCTGCCCTCACGCCCGCAACCGCATAGTCGTAGAGCTTGAAGTACTCGGCCGGCGTCCCATGCCAATAATCGATGTCCGGCTCATTCCACACTTCGAAATACCAGGTGCTCACCTGCTCCCGGCCGTAGCGTTCCACCAGGTGCGCGGTGTATCTCTGCACCAGCTCGCCCCACAACTTGTAGTCCTTGGGTGGATTGTTCGACGCCCCTCCCATGGTGTGGGCCGGATAGTGCAGTTGGTACGTGCTGATCCCCGGCACCGTCGCCGCCAGGTCCTTCGGCATAAAGCCCAGCTCCACCATCGGCCGCACGCCCGCCCTCTGGAACTCATCGAAAGTCTGATCGGTAATCGTGAAGTCGTAGACCGGCTTGCCATTCTCGTCGATCCGGAAAACATTAGACGAGCTCCACTTGAGCTCCGGCACGCCGTTGCCTGAAGTCAGCAGATGGTGAGTGCGAATCGTCACCGGCGTCGCGCTTAGCGCATGCAACTCGCTCAGCAGTTGCTTACCGTAAGGCAAGGTTGTGTAGTTCGATTCGTCGTAGCCAAACCAATTCGTGATGGGCTTGTAGCTGCCCACCGGCCTGGCCAGGTTCACTTCAATCCGCACTACGTCTGTCGCAGGCGCCTGGGCTGCGGCATGAAGCGCCGCCGCGCACACCAGGATGGCGGCAATCCTCCGCATGGCTCTCACCTTCACGCCCTCATAATGGCGGCTGCTTGCCGCTGGTCAGGTCGCGGATAATCTCCGTCTCGCGTTCGCGGTATGGCGTCCCGTCGGGGTGAAAGACATCGTGAAACCAGAGCCTCGGCTGCTCGGTCACATACGGGTGCTGCCATGAATCCCAGGGTAGATAGGTCTGGCTCTTGCCTGCCACCAGCCCCCAGTTGATCGCTCCCACGCGGTATTGGTGCGCAATCGGCAGAATCGTGTCGAAGGTGCTCCCATTGCCGCGCGCCATGTACTCGGTGCAAATGATCGGCCGGTGAAACTGCTCCAGGTCCTTCACGCGCTTCTCAAAGTCCTCAGGCCAGCCGTAGTTGTGAAAACTGATCACGTCCGACTCCTCGATTTGCACCCGCGCCATTGGCGGCATCTTGTCGAGCGAGTCCCAATCGCCGTGCCACACGCCGCTGGTGAGCGGCTGCGTGGGATGCACGCTCCGCGCCCATGCAAACACCTGCGGCACCAGGCCCAGCACAATCTCATTCTTGTTGCGCGGCTCGCCCTTCGCGGACCCGCTGTCGTTGCCGTTGTCCGGCTCGTTCCACACATCCCACGCCAGAATCCGCGCATCGCCCGCAAACGCGCCCACCACACCCTTCACATACTGCTCCAGGCGCGGATATTGCGCGGGATCGGCGAGCACTGCCGCACCCGGCGCCTGCACCCATCCCGAGTTATGCACGCCGGGAATCGGCGGATGCTGCGGGCCCAGCTTCGGAAACGGCTCCCAGCACGAGTCGAAGAGCACAAACACCGGCCGGATGTGATGCCGCGCGGCAATCGTCAAGAAAGTGTCGATGCGCTGCTTGAATCCCTCCGCATCCTGCTCCCACAGCAGGTTGTGCAGAAAGACGCGCATCGTGTTCATCCCGATCCCTTCTGCCCAGCCCAACTCACGGTCAATCGTTTTGGGGTCGAAGGTGTCGGCCTGCCACATTTCCAACTCGTTGATGGCCGTCGAGGGAAGAAAATTCGCGCCCACCGGCCACGGCTGCGCGGCATACCACGCATTGGCCTGCGCCTCGGTCCATCGCTGTTGCGCGTGCAGGCCTGCTAGCGGCACAAAAAGCAGCACCGTGAGAGCAAAGCCGCGGCACGCAACTTGCAATGCAGATTTCATGCGGAACTCCTTCTCGTCTGGAAGCAGAATTCTATCGTCTCCGCGTAGCACGCGGCGCTCTCCCTCCGCATCGCCGGCCGCCCCCGCTTACGGCTTGAGCACCGTCAGTCCCGGAAACCCCGCAAATCGCCGCGCGTTAAGCGTCACCACGGCCGCGCCGCATTCCAGGGCCGTTGCCGCAAGCATCAGATCGTGCGGGCTCACTCGCTGCCCCGTGGCTTCCATGTCTGCCCACAGGCGCGCGTGCTGCACCGCCGCCATTTCAGTGTAGGGAACAATCTGAAAGGCGAGCAGCGCTTTTTGCAGGAACTTCTGCCGCCGCGCGCGATGCATCCCCGTGGCACGTTCTACGCTGCGCCACAGTTCGGCCACCGTAATGGCCGCAACCTTGATCTCTTCATCGGGATGCGCAAGCAACCACGCGTCCAGGTCCAGAGCCCTGCGCTCCGCCTGAATAATCACATCGGCATCGATCAAAAACGCCATGGCTTGCCCTGCGGCGCCATTGCGCCCCGCGACTGTTCCAGATCATGAAGCCAGGAGGTCGCCTCCTCTTCTCCTGGGTGAACATCCTCGACGGCCTTGCGCAGGACGGCAGCTACCTCCTGCCCGCGCTCCGGCTTGCGCACCGTCGGCACAATGCGCGCCACCGGAATTCCATTCTTCTCCAGGATGAAGGTCGTGCCCTGATAGTGCGCCCTGTTCACGCAATCGGCAAAGTTTCGTGACGCTTCTGTGACGCTAATCGAGACAATTTCCATAAAATCTGATTCTCATATTATCTGTAATTCATCTGCAAGTCGTTGTCAATAAAAGATGACCCATTCACTCGCCCGTAAGCCGCTCCAGCAGCGCGTCAAAATCTTCCAGGCGCGCGTACTCGATGATCACCTTGCCGCGGCCGTTGTGGTCGTCGATCATGACCTTCAATCCAAGCGCTCGTTGCAGTTGTTCTTGTGCATCGCGTACGTTGGGATCGATGGGCGGCTCCGCCCTGGGCTCCTTCTTTCTCTTGCGGCTGGGATCGATCAGCCCTTGCACATAGTTCTCGGTCTGGCGCACCGACATGGAAAGCGCCGCAATGCGCTGCGCCGTCTTTTCCATCTCCTCGGCATGTTCCAGCGCCAGCAACGCGCGCGCGTGGCCGAAGGTCAGTTCGCCAGCCTCGACACGATTCTGTACTGAAGATGGTAACTTCAATAAACGCAGGAAGTTAGATACTGTTGCGCGGTCTTTTCCCGTGCGCTGCGCCATCTGCTCCTGGGTCATGTGGAACTCGCGCCCCAGGCGCTCGAAGGCCCGCGCCTGCTCCATCGGGTTTAGGTCGGCGCGCTGCAAATTCTCAACGATCGTGATCTCCATCGCCTGTTCGTCGGAGACCTGCCGCAGCATTGCGGGGACTGTGGTCTTGCCAGCCAGTTGCGAAGCGCGCCAGCGCCGTTCTCCCGCAATTAACTGGAAGCGTCCGCTCGCCAGCGGGCGAACCAGCACCGGCTGCACCACGCCGTTAGCGGCAATCGAGGCGGCCAGTTCCGCCAACTGATCCTGGTTCACCTGGGAGCGGGTTTGAAAGGGGTTGGGGTCGATCTGATCGATCGGAATCTCGCGCGGTTTGCCCCCCTCGGCCTCGACTGAGGGTCCCGTTTGCGGGCGCGGAATCAGCGAATCGAGCCCTTTGCCGAGAGCGCGGCGTTTGGGGTCGGGGATTGAAACATTGGTCATCGAGAATCCTTAGTTTGATCTGAGCCTGCTGCGGAGGCCATAGATTTTGTGCTCCGGAAGCCGGCTGTCGCGCAGCCGATTACGAATACGGCCAGAAGGTCATTTTGCCGCGCGCGCGTGTTGGCTCCATGGTTTTGCGTTGAGTTGCTCGCGGACTTTCCATCTGGTTGCGGGCCAGGAACTCCCCCGTCAACTCGAAATAGGCCTCGGTGCCGCGCGAGCGCGGATCGTACAAAGCCACCGGCTTGCCGTGGCTCGGGGCCTCCGCAAGTCGCACATTCCGCGGAATGACCGTGTGATAGAGAATCTCGCGAAAATACTCGCGGAGCGTCTCCGTCACTTGCTGCGCCAGGTTGGTGCGATCGTCGTACATCGTCAGCAGCACGCCCTCGATCGTCAGGGTCGGATTGTACGCTGCACGCACCCGCTCAAGCGTCGAAACCAGCTCCGAGATCCCCTCCAAAGCAAAGTACTCCGCCTGCAAAGGTACGATCAGCGTCTCCGCCGCAGAGAGAACGTTAAGGGTGAGCAAGTCCAGCGCCGGCGGACAATCCAGAAAAATCAGGTCGTAGCTGTTCTTGATTGGCTCAATCGCCCGCCGCAATCGCAGCGCCCGGTCTTCCGCCCCGGCCAGCTCAATATTCGCGCCCGTCAGGTTCTTCGAGCCCGGCAGCAGCCACAGGCCATCAACCTGCGTCGGAAGAATTACTTGCTCCGCAAGGCTGTCCCCGGCAAGCACGTCGTAAATCGAACGCCTGTCGTCATCGCGTTGAAAACCCAGGCCCGATGACGCATTGGCTTGCGGATCGCAGTCGATCAGAAGCGTCTTCAGCCCCTCCAGCGCCAGGCATGCAGCCAGGTTGATCGCCGTGGTGGTCTTGCCTACGCCGCCCTTTTGGTTGACGATTCCGACGATCTTTCCCATGGCCTTCCAGAGTAAAGGGAGAAATCGCAGCGCGCACAGGGGCTTGCGTTGTGGGAAACCGGGCGCGGTTGTGGAAACCGCACGGAAAGCCGACCCGCCAATACCCAGCAAACGCTTGTCGGGAAAGAGCTTTGATCCACACCCAGAGTTCCGCCTCCCGGAGAGGCAAAACCCGCTTCGTGGTGGAAAACTACTTGTTTGCCAGGACCATTTTTATTCTTTTGCACCAGATGTACCATTTCAGTACTGAACCCAAATCGGACCAGGCGGCTTGCTTGTTCCACGTGGAACATCGACCGCCCTAGCCGACCCCCAAACCCTGTTCCCTCGCCGAATTGTTCCACGTGGAACAATCTCTGGCACAGAAACCGCGACCCACAACTTGCCATTCTACCTTGTGTTTCACTCCTCGGCGTCGAGGCAAACCGTTAGTCACTTGCCCGCATCGACAAAGAACAGATAATACTTGATGGTTCCGCTCCCTTTTGAGCAGAACCCGTCTCGCCGTCCGCGAATAACTAGAATCAAGGGCACTGTCCTTCTTCAGGGCTGGAAAGAGAGTAGAAAAAATGATCCCCTTCGCTCCTCGACGCCACAGGTTCTTCTCCCTCACACGACGGCAAACCATCCAAGGGGCACTCGCCCTCACTGCTTCCTCGCTCCTGCCGGGCTGCGGATCGCCCGTATCATCCAACTCGCCCGGAGGGGGCTCTTCCAGCACCAACCCCCAGCCCACGCCCTCCGGACCCATCACATCCGCCTCGCTTTCCGTCACTTCAACTTCCGCCGGCTCCATCAGCTCCTCTTTCGCCGGGCTCTCCTATGAGAAAAGCACCCTCTACGAGAAGCCCTACCTGTTCACCGCATCGAACAGCAATCTCATCAGCCTCTTCCAACTTCTCGGCAAAAGCGTCCTGCGCATCGGCGGCAACTCCGTGGACCGCAACGTCTGGACCCCAACCGGAGTCGGCCAGACTGTGGGCCAAATCGCTCCCAGCGACGTCAACGCACTGGCCGCCTTCGTCAAAGCCGCTGGCTGGCAGTGTCTTTACGGCATTAACCTCGGCGGCGCTGGCCCCAATCCCTACACCAGCGGCTCAATCGTCGCAGCCACCACGCCCACGCTCGCTGCCGAGGAAATCGCCTACGTTTACCAGGCTTTCGGTTCTTCCCTCCTCGGTTTCGAGATCGGAAACGAATGCGATCTCTACGGAAGCTCCTATTTCAGCGGCGCCACCTGGAATCTCTCCGCCTTTGAGTCCCTCTGGACCCAGTTCCGCTCCGCGATCATTGCCCAAACTCCCGCAGTAGCCTCTCTCTGCACCGGCCCTGCCGACGCTGGCAGCGTATCCTCCTGGACCGTTCCCTTCGGCCAGTACGCAACCAAAAGCAATATCTCTCTTCTCACCCAGCACTACTATCGCGGGAACGGCCAGTCCCCAAGCTCCACTGCCGCCAACCTCGTCACGCCCGACACCGCGCTCGTCAACAACCTGCAAACGCTCAACACTGGCGCAAAGAACATCGGCGTTCCATTCCGCATCGCCGAGTGCAACTCCTACTACAACGGCGGTGCCGACGGCGTCAGCGATGCCTACTGCTCCTCGCTCTGGATCATCGATTATCTCTTCGATTGCGCACTCAACGGCTCCGTCGGCGCCAACTTCCACGGCGGCGGCAACGGCAACGGCTACACTCCCATCGCCGACTCCGGTGGTGCGGTTGTCGACGCCCGGCCCGAGTACTACGGCATTCTCCTCTTCACGCTTGCCGGCCAGGGCGCGCTGTACACCACGAGCCTCTCCGGCATCGGCAGCCTCAATATCACCGCCTATGCCGTAAAAACCGCGTCTGGAGCGCTCAACATCATCGCCGTCAACAAAGACAGCGCGCAAAATCTCCAGCTCACCGTCCAGCTCCCGCAGAGCGCCACCTCCGCCACGCTCCTTGAAATGACACAGCTCACCTTAGGCGCCAGCGGCCCCAGTCTCAGCGCAACCTCAGGCGTCACCATTCAGGGCGCGAGCGTCGGCGCAAACGGATCCTTCTCGCCGGGCGCAGCCTACACACTCAGCGCCAGCGGCAACGCGCTCACCTGCTACGTCCCCTACCTCAGTGCGGTTTTGATTCAGGTCTCTTGAATTGCCCTCTTTCATTCGGCCATCTCGGGATACACTATCGGCTGAAATCCAGAAAGAAGGCAAGCGTGGATTTCCCAAACGCCTTTATCGGCCGGGAGACTCAACCCTCCGCCAAAGTCCTTGCGGCTACGCTCGGCGACTCGCTGGAAGCCTGGAAAGAGCTCACCGTTTGGCTCACAGGCAAAGGCATCTCCTGCAAAGAGTGGCACTCGATCTCGCCAAAACATGGCTGGGCGCTTCGACCCAAACTGAAATCCAGAAACATCCTTTACATGGGTCCCTGCGCAGAGTGCTTTCGCGTCTCTCTCGTGCTCGGAGATCGTGCGGTGGCAGCGGCCCGCGCAAGCAATTTGCCGAAAGCTGTGTTGAAGGAGATCGCCGGCGCGCGGCGTTACGCCGAGGGAACCGGCGTCCGGCTACTCGTCAAGACGGCAGAAGATCTGGCGCCCATCCGCACCCTCGTTGAGATCAAACTACAGAACTGACGCGCCGCCCAAGCGCAAGAATGCGATCGTCGCCGAACGGGAGCTTCACCGGCTCACCCCACGAGATCTGCGTCCCTGCCGCCTTTCGCAACCGCGCAATCTCCGCGCCCGTCGTCATCAGCGCCAGCCACCCCGACGGCGCCACCAGCTGTACCGCGGCGGCCACCGCCTTAGGCATTTTGTCGACGGCTCTCAAAATCACGCAGTCAAAAACGGCGCCAAGCGCCTCTGCCCGCCCCGCATGAACCTTCGCCCCGATTCCCAGCACCCGTACGCCTTCCTGCAAGAACGCGGCCTTCTTCCCTTGCGATTCGGCCAGGGTCACAGCTATCTCCGGCCGGCAAATCGCAATAGGAATCCCCGGCAGTCCCGCCCCCGACCCAAAGTCGAGCAGCGTCTTGATCCCTTGCGGCAACTCGATACTAACTATAATTGATTCAACAAGATGTCGCGATAAAATACCGTCTTCATCGCGGATAGCACTCAGATTGACGCGCTCATTCCAGCGAAGAAATAGCGAAACATAATCCTCAAGTCGCCCAGCCGTTGCATCGTCCAGTGGCGGCAGACCGGCCGCCGTCAGAAGTTCCCGCAGCCGCGTCCTCGTCTCGCTCGCACCCATCGCTCAGTTCCCGCTCTTCGCCCCTTCGATTTCGGGCGGCTCCCACTCCTCGGCCGCCCGCACAAACGCAGAAAATATGGCGCGCGAAAATCCGCTCTGCGCATACGTGCGTTCCGGATGCCATTGCACGCCGACAACAAAATGATCTGCCGCGTCCAACTCAACCGCCTCAATCACGCCGTCGCCCGGTGAAACCGCGCTCACCCGCAAGTTATCGCCCGGCGTGCGAACTGCCTGGTGATGGCTGGAGTTCACCGCAACATCTCTCGCTTCGGTCGCCGGCAAAATTCCATTCAGCCGCGATCCCGCCGCAATCTCCACCGGGTGCGCCTTCACCACCTCGCGCCCAGGCTGATGATTTACCGCTGTCTTCAGATCCTGAACCAGCGCACCTCCGCGCCACACATTCAGGTTTTGCGTGCCGTGGCAGATCGCAAGAATCGGCTTGTGCAAATTGAACGCATCCTGCAGCATCAATTCGTCTGCCGCGGTCCGCGCCGGGTCGTCGTCGTCGCACTCCGGCTCTCGCGCCTCGCCATAGCGCTGCGGATCAACGTCGAACTTGCTGCCCGGCAACAGAACCCCTTGCACGCCTGCCAGCAATCTCGCCACGCGCTCCTGCGTCTCACTCAGCGGCACCACCACCGCCTCCGCGCCCGCGGCCTTCAGCGCTTCAACATACTGCGGCAATGCCCGCTGGTTGTACTCTGCGTCGCTGCTGGTGGGTTCGGGAATCGCAATCCGCACGGCCATGCAACCAGTGTAAAGCCCGCGCGGATCGGCTCCGCAGCCGCCGTCACGACCCGCAACATTTCGCGCGTGAATTCAGGAGACAGGCGCCGCTGTCTCAGCCTTGGCCCGCGCGGGCTTTTCCATCATCGCTTCAATCGCCTCGCGCAGCCGCTCGGTCAGCTCGCCATTTTGCCGAACCGTCATTCCCTTCGTCTCAATCGGCTCGCCAATCTCGACCGTCAGCTCGCCGGGATAAAAGTGGTGCGTGTGAATCGGCAGCAGATCGTAAACGCCCTTCAGCGCAATCGGCACCAGCGGCACCTGCGCGCGTATCGCCATGTACGCCGCGCCGGACAGGAAGGGTCTCAGTTCGCCATCCGAAGTTCGGCCTCCCTCGGGAAACACCACCAGCGGCATGCCGCCGCGCAGCGTCTTCACCGCGCCGCCCAGGCTCGAGAGCGTCGCATGCGGGTTCGCGATGTCAATCGGCATTTGCCCGGATCGCTGCAGGTACCACCCAATGAACGGCCACTGCCACAGTTGCTTTCTCGCCAGGATGCGGAACTGAAAGGGCAATACTGCAAAAATCACCGGAATGTCCATGTACGACGTGTGGTTCGGGGCATACACCGCGACCCGGTGCTTGCTCAGATTTTCTTCCCCCTCCACTTTCACCCTCGAAAGCGAACACCATACCCCGCAGCGCGCCCAGATCCGCGCAATCCTGTGCTGAAGCCTCCCCTTCCTCTCCACCAGTGAGACCAGGAGCGCCGCGAGCCCGCAGACCGCAGTCACCAGCGCAAGCATCGGCGTCTGTAGCACATTCGACCGCCAGCGATAGAACCGCGGCAGCGGATTGGGCCTTGCGCTCATCGGGTTTCGCTCTTTCCCACTGCAAACTCCCCAGTCAGCATCGCCCGTGCCTCGCCTACAAGGTACACCGATCCCGAAACAACCACCACGCCTCCCGCCGCGTCTCGCTGCGCCGTCTCAAGCGCCTCTCGCACCGATTCCGTCGCCGTCGCCGCCGTCCCTGTTGCCTTTGCCGCGGCCAGCAAATGCTCCACTGCCGCCGCGCGCGCGGCATGAATCGGCGCTACGATCACGCGCTCAAAAAGTGGGAAGAGAATCTGCGCCATCTCCGCCACCGGCTTGTCGCGCAGACAACTAAAGATCAGAATCCTCGGCTTCCGTTCTTCCAAAATGCCGCGCAGTCCCGCGCGCAGCGCCCACGCCCCAGCCGGATTGTGCGCCACGTCCAGCACCCACTCCACGCCCGCGCTTGTCATCCGCTCCAGGCGTCCCGGCCATTCTGTCCTGTGAATTCCTTCTTCTATCGCGGCTGGGCTCACGCGAAATCCATGCTGCTCCGCCAACTCCACCGCCGCCGCAATTGCCAGCGCCACATTCCTCTGCTGGTGCGCGCCTTTCAGCGGGGAATCCACCTTGACCGTCGCTCCCAAAGTCTCCACCGTGTAGGGTCCCTTCGCTTCGTTCGCCGGCATATACGGCACCGCACTCACCCCGCGCACTCCCAACTCTGTCGCCACCTGGCCCAGCACATGGTTCGCCTCCGGATGCTGCGGCAGCGTAATCATCGTTCCGCCCGCGCGCAGAATCCCTGCCTTCTCGCGCGCAATCGCCCCAATCGTCGGGCCCAGCCACTCCATGTGGTCCAGCGAGATGTCGGTCACAACAGAAACCAGCGGCTCCACCACGTTCGTCGCATCCAGCCGTCCGCCCATCCCCACTTCCAGCACCGCAATCTCCACGCCGCATTCAGCAAAATACAGAAACGCCAGCGCCGTCAGCATTTCAAAGAAACTCGGCATCTGCGGCAGCTTCCGCTCTCTTACCATTTGGTCCGCGGTGTCTGAGACCAGGAAAAACAGCCGCGCAAAATCCCCATCGGCAATCTCTCCCCGCCCCACGCGAATCCGCTCATTCGGCCGCTCCAGATGCGGCGACGTATACAGCCCCGTGCGCATCCCCGCTTCCGTCAAAATCGAAGCCAGCGTCGCAGCCGTCGAACCCTTCCCGTTCGTCCCCGCAATCAGCACTGCGGGAAACCGCCGCTCGGGATTGCCCAGCGCGCCGAGCAGAATCCGCACTTCATCGAGCGAGAATTTCCGCCGCGCCTGCCCCGCCTTCGCATACAGTTCCGGCGTCATCGCATTCAACTGTTCGATTGCCGCCGCGTAGGACATGGGAATCTTCAGTATAGAAGCGGGCGCAGTGCTGCCGCACCGCGTCGCACAGGTAGAGCATTAATCCTGCACGAACGTGTGACTCTCGCTCATTTCGAGAGTCATGGCATAAATTCGACGCCGCGCATCTTCCAATTTGGAGACAGCAGCCGCCTTCTCGTTCCCTCGTTCCCTGCCTTATTCAGTTCGCCCCTGGCGGCTCCGCGTGGTCGATCACCAGCGCATCAACCATTCCACGTGTCGCTTCCAGCCGCAGCCCCAACTGCTCCTCGATCGCCTTGAAAAACGGCGGCGCCTGCGCGTCGGTCGGGGCCACCGGAACCTCCCCGCCAAATTGCGTCTCATCCGGCGCCCAGTCCAAATCGAAGTCGAACCTTCCCGTTAACCCCGTTCTATCCACCACAGGCCGATCCAGCAGCGCCCTCTGCATCAGCGACGTAAAATCGCTCATCGTCGCATTCTTCGCCGGCAAATGAATGCGCGCCGGCGGATACACCGTCGAGATCAACTGCGCCGGGTCGCTCGCGGCAGCCGTACTCACCTTCAGCTTCGCCCCTCCCTTATCCACCTCCAGCGCATAGATCGAAAACTCCTTCGCCTCGCGATGGAAGCTCAGTTTGAACCGCTCACTGAGCAACGTCCTCAGCATCGCCATCTGTTCCGGCCGCGCCGGCCGCGTGTCTCCGGGCGTCACCGCCTCAATGTCGAAGTGTTCGTCATCCACCCACGCCGCCCCTCCTGAAATCACCTTGGGGCTCAAATCGTAAGCCGCCGCAATCAGCAGCTTCAGCGTGTAGTACTTCGCCACAAAGCGATTCGTGCCCTGCATGGTGATGTATCGCCCCGCCTTCGCATCCAGCTCCGTCGGCTTGATTGTCGCCACTTCAAACGCCGGCGCTGCGCCTTGCGCGGTCGCCGGACCTTGTGCCTTCACCGCGCCCACCAACAGCGCGAGCGCCACAATCGCAATCCCTCTCATCTCGCCTCCTCTTCGCCCCATCGCTTCCGCCGTTCGCCACTTTTTGCATCCTTCCACATTCTCCACTCCGCCCGCGAGTCCACATTCTCCCCATGCCTTTATTCGACGTTTCGCGTCCCAAAGCCCTTCGCCATCTCTACGTTTTCACGCCTCTTACGCGCAGTCTTCCAACCCTCCACCTTTCCTTCTCCTCCTGTGCAAGACCCTCTCGCCGCAACCCGCTCCACACATGCGCCTTCGCCGCGCCTCCCACACAACACCCACGCCTTCCACAGCCTTTCTCGTCGCCCATGTGGGAGCCTTGGAAAATCACGGGCTCATCTCCCCCTTCGTGCGCCGGTTTTCCTAATGTCCTCTTCTCCACAGCCACGATTTAGAAAACTCTCACCTATCCCAAACCCGCGCCCCCACGCTATTTCACCGCTATTCCCACTTTTCCTACCACAACTACGGGTACTACTGTTTTTTATTTATCTATATCCATACTTATCCTCCCCCTCCCGTCGCATCGCCTCTGATCTAGGTTGCAGGTTGCCCCATCCTTTCGCCGCATCTTGGGGAAAGGGTGGGATCGCACTCCCACATCGAGTCCCTTAGCCCCTGCGTCCCTATTCCCTGTAATTATGAAATCCACCATGTTTTCCACGCGCCTTTTCCTCGTGACATCGCTACAATCGGGGTGAGCTATCGACGCCGCTTCCTCGTCCTCGCAAGCTGTTGTACAGTGAGGGCATAGGGCGCGGCTTCTGGGGCGGGGGGATACACATGCCAGGTGTCGAAACTGAAGTTGAGAAGCCGGCCGCGCAGGGGGCAGCGATGGAAATTACCGTAAGCCGCCAGGATCTGGTCAAGGAACTCACGGCAACGCAGAGCGTGGTCGAGCGCAAAACCACGATCCCGATCCTCTCCAACTTTCTTCTCGAGGCAGAAGACGATCGCCTCAACATCACCGCCACCGATCTCGACCAGGCCATCCGCACCAGCGCCGCCGTCAAAGTCAAAAAGCCCGGCGCCTGCACCATCCCCGCGCGCAAGCTCTACGACTACATCAAGCTCCTGCCCGACGGCGACATCTCCATCAAGCTGCTTGAAAATCACTGGGTGCAGATTCGCAGCGGCCGCTCCAACACCAAGATGGTCGGCATGGCGCGCGCCAACTACCCGCAGGTTCCCGAGTTTCCCACCATCGCGGCCACCAGCATCTCGCTCGTTGCGCTGCGCACGCTCATTGCGCGCACCATCTTCGCCATCTCGAACGAAGAATCGCGCTACACCCTCAACGGCGCACTGCTTGTTCTCAAAGCAGAGTCGCTCGCCATGGTCGCCACCGACGGCCACCGCCTCTCGTTTGTCGAAAAGCCCAACGAGACCCTCGAAGGCATCAGCGGCGAAAAGCGCGTGCTCATTCCGCGCAAGGCGCTCCAGGAGTTGCAATCGCTGCTCGCCAACTCCGACGCCGAAAAAATCGAATTCGCCGACGACGAACACACGCTCTTCTTCCGCGTCGGCCATCGCACGCTGTCGAGCCGCAAGCTCACCGGCCAGTTCCCCAATTTTGAAGCGGTGATGCCGCGCGACAACACCAAGTTCGCCGTCGTCCGCTCGAGCGAGCTTTCTCAAGCCATCCAGCGCGTCGCCCAGTTCGCCGACGAGCGCTCCGGCGCGATCCGCATGAAGCTTGAAGACAACGAGCTCAAGGTCAGCGCGCAATCCTCTGAATCCGGCGAGAGCGAAGACACCATCGACACGCCCTACCAGAGCGAAGCCATCACGGTAGGCTTCAACTCGACGTACATCCTCGACTTCCTCAAGGCCCTCGATAACGCCGGCGAAGTCCGCCTCGAGTTCAAGGACCAGCAGTCCGCGGGCCAGATGCGCCCCGAAGATCCCGACGCCGAGTACAAATACCGCTACGTCCTCATGCCGATGCGCATTTGAGGCGCAAGTCTTTTGGAATCATCCTGAACGTTGGTTTGAGTGGTGCGTTGACCCCGTCAAATGTTCGCTCAAGGGGTACGGCGCGCCCCGCAAAGGTTCGCACGTTAGGTTGCGATTTTTCGAGGGGAATACCTTGAAATTGAGCAATCAATTGGTGAGTAAAACCATGAAATTGATCTTTTTTGCGTGATGGGTTGCAGAGAATTACCCATCGATGTTGCATGATGGGTTCAGGTGCGTGTTTTTGCGCGGGTTGGGGCGCGAGGACACGCTTTTTTTGTCTAAATGCAGTGATTAGTGGTTAGTGAGAGAGCGAGGGAGCAAGCGATGCGGAAGGTGATGCGGGAGTGGGCCAGGTTGGAGTTGGAGCGGAGGGTGCGGTATTACAGGCGGGCGCGGTCGCATGCGCGGCCACCGGAGGGATGGTTGCGGGCGATGCGGCTGGCGGTGGGGATTCCGGCGGCGGAGATTGCCGCGAAGATGGGATTCACGGCGAAGATGGTGTTCCAGATGGAGCGGGCGGAACAGAGGCGGTGCATTTCGCTCGAACGGTTGGAGAGGATGGCGCGGGCGGTGGGGTGCGACCTGGTGTACGGGCTGGTTCCGTGGGAGCGGTCGCTGGAGGATCGGGCGATGGAATTGGTGGAGCGGGAGGTGTGGAGGAAGAGGTATACGGCGATAAAGGCAGGGACTAAGGGACTAGGGACGTAGGGACTAGAAAGGCGGGGCGCGGCGGGTCGGCAAGGCGGCGAGTTAGCGGGGCGTATCTGACGGGGATCGCGCGGCATCCAGAGCCGGTGGTGGAAAAGCTGGCTAGCTGAGTTTATTCGCCCGGGCAGGTTGGGAAGAGCGAGACCCGGGGGTTGGGACTCGAAGTTTCCGGGGGAAGCGTGGCGGGAAGTGACAATCCTGATCTTCGAACCTGCTGGACCAGTCTTATCCCGAATCGGTTCACCGCCCTAATATGTTCAAAATTGTCTCGAACCTTGCGCGGGCTTTTTGGAGAATTTCCTCGAATGACCACAAATGCAGACCCGACATCGCCTGCTTTTCGCGAATTGCCAGGACAGATGGGTCGTACTCGCGGCCAACCAGATACGTGACGAATTTGATGCCGGGACGGTGATGAAGAATGAGGCCCTCGTATTCCAAAGCTTGGGTCACGTGGGCCATCTGGACTTTCTCCTTAGGCCTCTTGAACTCCATTATGACTGCCTCTTTGCCGCCGTCGCGAGATCGGCAAATCAAGTCAGGTCGAATGTCTCCTCGATTCTTGTAGAGTTCGCTGATTTGGCCATCGAGGAGGGTCTTTAAGGGTTTGTCGGAGGACCACAGCTCAAGTCCTTCCTTTACCAGCCAAAGGTTATTCTCGATTAGCTTGTGCAGGTCGATTTCATATGATTTGTTTGATGAGACCAGTTCCTCCAGCCGATGGATGATGTTGATCTGCGTTTGCACGATCCCCGCGACGCTATTTAGCTGCGACAGCCCCCATTCGTTCACGAGGCCTGCCAGCTTCTCTGCCTCGCGGACATCCGCCGAGGCGATGGCGCTCATTAACTCTTTGAGGACGTTGGATTCGTAATAGCGGAGCACCCACTCAATAAGATTCCCGGCGTCGTCATCGGAGGCGGTCTTTAGTTTTGCAATGATGCCGCGGACTACTTTTGAGGCCGTGCCTCGGACATGTGGAGGCAAGGCGTCGAGGCGCGCCTTGATCGCAGGTGAACCTAAAAGTTTGTCAGTTCGCTTTCTGGTCTCCCCCTCATCGACGCCCTGGATGACCTTGAGGATGAATTCGTAGGCCCATTGCCGGAACTTTTTCACCACCTCGGAGTCTTCGAGAAAGCCGTCACGCGATGTCTTAATCAGGTCATGCCTGTCTCCGTCGGGGTTCTCCGGGTCGAGAAACTCGGCGTTGATCTCGCCAACTATCTTCTCCGAGGTAAAGAATCCGTGCGAGCGCGTGTCTAGTCCAAAAAGCTGCGGCTCCTGAACTATCCGACCGCGCACTCTTACAGAAAGGCCGGGGTCGTTCTGACGCGAACTTGCAATCACATAAAAACCGGCCACTTCCCCAACTCCGGGAATGCTCTCCTTAAATACAGTCTTCTCGCCTGGAATATCCTCGGCCGTGCACTCGACATTGTTGACCGTGATGCTGAATTCTGGTTTCTTCGGCATCGTGCTGTACAGATGCTGACGAATAGTCTCCGGGCTCGGCAGCTGCAGGCCTTCGTGGAGTTGGAGAAGCTCGATGGACGTTCCGTTCTTCAGCTTGGTCTTGGAGACGGTCAGATCGAATTTGTGTCCGAGGAGTTCTTCGATGCCATCGAGTTCTTTCCTGTCGATGGTGATTGAGGTTTGGGTGCCCTCGTGACGTGTGGTGAGCCGGATTTGTGAGGCAATTCCGAATCCTGCGAGCTTTCCGATCCCTTTGCTGCCGATGACCAGCCTGCCGGATTTAGTGCGATCACCGTCTTTGCGGCGATTGCGCCCGATATGCAAAAACTTGGCTTTGAGGTCCTCGGCGCTCATGCCAATGCCGTCATCCGTAAGGGTGATGGTGGCGCTCTCATGGATCACGTCTGGAATGGACACGTTCACGTGATGTGCGTCTGCGTCATATGAGTTTGCAACCAACTCGGCAAGGCACTTTCGTACGCTGTTGTAGGCGGAGATTCCAAGATGCTCTAAAATGCGGGGCGAAAACGTGAACTCCGCCTTCATTCCGGTCATGACGTCCCTTTCGTTTGCTCGTCCACTGTACGCTCGGCATCAATCTTGGCGCTGAGCTACCACCGCCCGTCCTAGGCGTCGCTCCCTGGACCCTGATTTTCAGCATAATCCCACGCCCACCGGCGGAAGGGCACCTTGCCCCAGTCAGCCTGTCGCTGCGTGCAATGTTCTGTTATAGAACATTTTTTCGAGAACCACCCTTTACGCTTGCTCTGTGCCTAAGGCCGCGAGACGAAAGAACATATCGGGCAGGCGTATTGCCGAAGCGCGCGGCCACGCGCAGCCTCCGCTTACTCAGGAGGAGCTTTCGGGCAGGCTGGCCCTTCTCGGGGTCCAGTTGGACCGGGCGGCCGTTGCCAAGATTGAAGGTGATCGCAGAGGAGTTCTTGATTTCGAGCTCAAGGCGATCGCGGAGGTATTAGAAGTTCCGGTCGATTGGCTCTTGGGGGGCGGTCGTTGAAAGACGCGTCTTCCAAACTGCGAACTGCCACGCGACGTGCCAAATCGGACGTGGCAAACAAGCTTGTCAGCATGTTCCTGCACGAGTTGAGTCGGAAGGTCTCCAAAGAGTTCGGCATGACCGTTGAAAGTGAAGAATACTCTCAGCGGGTTAGGCAGTTCTTCGGGAATCGTTGTCCCTACTGTTCCGAAGAGTTGTCTGCGGACGGCGCGGTGGTAGAGCACCTGAATGGGATGAACCGTTATCGCGCAGGCCTGCATATCCCTGGCAACGTGCTCGTAGCTTGCAGAAGATGCAACAGCGAAAAGCGCCGCGATGACGCAGCGAAAACCCTCTCGCTCGCAAGGACGGGCTGGGAGTCCTTTCTCTCGCACGACGGATCGCGCTGTGTAGCTGGCTGTAGGACCTGCGGCTACTGGAGGCGGGTTTGGGTAGACAAAGATGAGCGAGGCAGGAAGCTTTTGGAGAATCTAGGTTACATTCGGCAGTTTCATGCGCAGTTCAGCGGGAGTGTTGCTGCGGTCTCCGATCTTGAGAATCGGCTTCCATCATTGCTTACAAGGTTGTATACAGACTGTCAGGATTTTGCCGAGCGCGAGATCAGGGCACTCCTTGGTTCAGTTGAGGCGTTCAACCGCGCTGGCCCTGGGTACGAAACAAGGGCTGGCCAATTGCCTCGCGCCTAAGACTATCTATCGGTGGCTAGGGCCGCGCCCCGCCCGAAAGGTCGCGGCTGATCCATTTGGGGCGAGCTTTAAAGCTGTGTTCCCTGACGTTCGGTCGAGCTCCTGTAGCGGCGGGCTGCCATCTGGATTGCCCGTTTCATGGAGAAGCCGTTCTGGTCGCAATAATGCGCGAAATCAGCGAGGATGTCCGCTATCTTGCTTTCTTGATTCGAGCGGATTTCTGCTTTGGTCGCTGAATATAGGTAGTCGTCGTCTCGGGTCCGGTCAAGGAATCCGATGACACTCGCCGCCCATTTTGCCCGACCCTCGTTCATCGGATCTGCGCTTGGCTGGATCGGGTCCTTTTCGGAACTCCTCTTAGGCTTGCTCACTGCTCGTGCTCCCGATTTCGATGGTCTGGCCGTCCGCTTTTGGATCGCGCCTTTATCGTATATCGGCTCTT
>Ga0302267_10002373_pt1 | contig 22901 bp, 17 predicted proteins | sample III_Bog_E1_3_FD_194555 | JGI IMG/M metagenome (GOLD analysis project Ga0302267, IMG submission 194555) | Peat permafrost microbial communities from Stordalen Mire near Abisko, Sweden - III_Bog_E1_3 | ecosystem: Environmental > Terrestrial > Soil > Wetlands > Peat | place: Sweden: Abisko...
AGATGACCGTGAAGCTGGCCAACATCCTGCGCGCCCTGCTCAAGGACCACGACACCTTCGTGCCCCTGCGCGAGGAGCTGCGCTTTACCGACGATTATCTGGCCATTGAAGTGGTTCGCTTTGGCGCCGACAAGCTCCGGGTGGAGAAGCAGATCGATCCGCGCACCCTGGATATTCTGGTGCCCAGCATTCTGATGCAACCGCTGATCGAGAACAGCATCAAGCACGGCCTGGAGCCGCGCATCAACGGCGGCACCGTCACGCTGCGCAGCGAATTGGAGGGCGACCGCGTGCGTATCGAGGTGGCTGACGACGGCGTGGGCATGGGTGCCCGCCCAGCCACGGCACTGCATCGCCAGGGCGCCGGGATTGGCATGAAGAATGTGCGCGAGCGGCTGGAAGTGCTCTACGGCAACGATGCGCAATTCAAGGTGATCAGCAATCCGGGGCGGGGAACGTCGGTACTGATCGATCTGCCAGCCGACGTACACGGCAATGATTGAGTTGGCTTCCGAGCCCTGGAACTACTGATCCGGCCCTTAACTAGTGTGCAGAGGTCCGGACTTGGTGCACCCGAAGTTTCATTCATCGTGGGTCGGCGAAGCTATGGAACGCGAAAATGCACAGCCCTTCGCGGTATCCTCGATATATGGTGCGTTTCACAGTGTTGGCATCGGGCTCAAAAGGTAACAGCACCATTGTCTCTGGCGGGCGGACCCGCATCCTCATCGATGCGGGATTGAGCTGCCGGGAGCTGTTCCGGCGCATGAATCTGGCTGGCGAAGAGCCGGAAACCCTCGACGCGATCCTCATCACCCACGAACACGCCGACCATGTCTCCGGCATATCGGTGACCGCGCGCAAACTGGGCATTCCGGTTTACTTTACCGAGGCCACGCACCGCGCCTGGATGCGCTGGCTCACCCCCAATCGGCACATGACCTACGCGCTGTGGGCCGAGCAAATGCGCCGCAAGGCCGCCGACCGCCAGATCGATATTGACCCTATTGACCCAGCTGACCCAGAAGCTGACGAGTCAGCGCCGGCGGAAGAGCTCACCGTGGCGATTGCTGCTGCCGCTGCGGAGCCGTGCCAGCCCGAGACATCCGCCAGCGAACGCTGCATGGAATCGGAGCCAGCGCGTCCGCCTTCGCGCAAAGAGGCTCCCACCTGGTTGCCGGCCGTTGAATACTTCAAGGCTGGCGAACCCTTCCAGATCGGCGACATCGCCATTTCGCCCTTCACTACCCCCCACGACGCGGCCGACCCAGTGGGCTTTCTTCTTCAAACGGAAGGAGTTCGCATCGGTTACACCACCGACCTCGGCTACATTCCGCCCAACGTAAAGGCGCAACTGAAGCGGCTTGACCTGCTCCTGCTCGAATCCAACCACGATCTGGAGATGCTGCGCGATGGGCCGTACCCCTGGGCCGTCAAGCAGCGCGTGCTCTCACGAGTGGGCCACCTTTCGAACGACGCGGCGGCCGAGTTCCTGCTGAACGACTACGACGGCCAGGCGGCCTACGTGATTCTTGCGCATCTATCTGAAAACAATAATCTTCCTGAGCTGGCTCGGCTGGCTGCCGAGCGTGCCCTCAAGCACCGACCCAGTCTGCTGGCCAACCGCTTGTTACTGGCAGCACAGCACGAACCTCTCGATCCACTGAATTTCTAGTGCAATTCGATTAGAATAGTGGTAAACAGGCATAGCTCTGTTTTGAACTAAAGACTGACAGGGAAAGAACCAGGACGGTTTTGCCGTGCCCGGAGTTAGGAGCCAAACAGGCCGCTGTATCCCTCGGATCCCGCGGAGTGTTTTTTTACTCCTCAATTTTTCTTGGCACTTGGACCGCGTAGAAGCTTGCGCGGTGAACAAATCCAAAGCAAAGCGAGTCTAAACATATATGGCAAGAACCCATTGCACCGATCGAGTTGTTGGCGCCATCCTGGCAAGCTGGCGTTATGACATCTCAGGCATCTCTCCTGAGATGCGTAAAGATTACGAGCAGCATTTTGCCGATTGCGCCCGCTGTAGCGCGCGTCAGCGGTTTCATCGCAGCCTGGATGTTTCCCTGGCTGCCCTTACATCTACCGCTGCCTTGTTTTTCCTTTTTGCGCTGGCTGTCCTCAAGCACATCAAGCCGCTGGAGCACGTGGCCTTCAACGTTTTCGGCCTGGACATTGTGGACACCTATCACATGCTGGTTTCGGCTGGCATTGCAGGGCTTTGCTTCTCAGTGACGGCATTGGCACTGGTGCTGACGACAACGCCCGCGCCTACCTATCTGGGCGGCATCGCAGCCGAACGCGCCAGGCTGATTGAAGAAAGACTGCCGGCGGCTATCAAGTCTCTGCGGCCGCGCTAGAGCGAAGCCGAACGGCGCAGATAACCTCAAGACCTCCCTCTACGGGAGGTCTTTGCGCGTTTGCACAATCTTCCGCGTTCGTGTGCTGCTTCTCTAAGAAACTGTCTTCTTTTCAGACAATTCTGGCCAAAGAAGGGACTTTACAGGCTGCGGAAATGGGGTAGAGCAAGCCTTTTCAAGACGGAAACTTCCGCAGTGCTAAAGCCCGTCCCTTAATTTTGGCTCTTGTGGCCCGGCTGAAGCCGTGCCCTAGAAAGAAACTCCACGATTGCGCCGTCCCTGCGGGACTCCGGGTGTCTTGGCGGCTGCTGACTCCACGTTGAAACGTGGGGCTAACTTGCGCTGTACCTACGACGCTGGGCTCACCGGAACACATTTCATCCATCGAGGTCGGAAATGCCGGTGGCGGACTGGTACAAAACCTTGCTCTGACAGCATATTTCCGCTGGTGTTCAGCCAGTAATACGAAAGGCGAGCCACAACGGCTCGCCCTTCGTGTATTGCCTATGCTCTTATGGCGGTTCTCTTATTACTGTAAAGAGAATCCTTGCGGTCCCACCCTTCGCTAGAAACAAGCGAAGGATGGGGCACGCGAAACTCTATACCAAGTGAAGAACGGCTTTCAGCCTACTTCACGATCGGAATGCGCATGTCGCGTCCGCTCATCTCAGTGGGCAACGCCAGTTTCAATGAACTCAGGATGGTAGGGGCAATGTCGCGCAAGCTGCCGTCGTTGCGCAGATGGAAGTTCTTCGCTTCCTCAGCCACGTAGATGAACGGCACCGGGTTGGTGGTGTGGGCGGTGTGCGGCTCGCCGGTGATGGGGTCCACCATGGTCTCGCAGTTGCCGTGGTCGGCAGTCACCAGCCAGATGGCGTTGCGCTCGCGCACCGCCTTGTAGATGCGCGCCAGTTGGATGTCGACAGCCTCAACCGCCTTGATGGCCGCCGGCAGAACGCCGGTGTGGCCCACCATGTCAGGGTTGGCGAAGTTTGAGATCACCACGTCGAAGGCCGTGTCTTCAATGGCCTTCACGATGGAGTCGCCCACGGCCACCGAGCTCATCTCCGGCTGCAGGTCGTAGGTGGCCACCTTCGGCGACTGGATCATGATGCGCTCTTCTCCAGCGAACGGCTTCTCTCTGCCACCGTTGAAGAAGAAGGTCACGTGCGGATACTTCTCGGTCTCAGCGGTGCGCAGATTGCGCAGATTGGCATCGGCCAGCATGTTGCCCAGCAGGTGCGCCATCGACTGCGGTGGGCTCACGATGGGCAACTGGAACTTTTCGTCGTACTGGGTCATGCAGGTGTAATGCAGGTTCTTCGGCAGAGTGGCGCGCGGAATCATCTCGTCGAGCGATTCCCACTGATCGAGATTGCGGCCGCCCTCGGCGTTGATGTTGCTCTCGCGACAGAGCACGCGCGTCACCTGGCGGGCGCGGTCGGCGCGGAAGTTGAAGTTCAACACCGCGTCTTCGCTCTTGATGAGGCCAATGGGCTGATGTTTGTCGTCGACGATGGTGACCGGCAGAACGAACTCGTCGGAGACGCTGGCGTTGTAGCTGGCGCGGATGGTGTCCACGGCGCTGGTGGCCGTGCCGCCCTCGGGCTTGCCCGTCACCATGGCCTCAAAGGCCTTCTTCTGGCGCTCCCAGCGCTTGTCGCGATCCATGGCGTAGTAGCGGCCGGAGACCGAGGCAATCTTGCCCACGCCGTACTCGCGCATCTTCTTTTCGAGCTTGGCAACGTAGTCTGCGCCGGAGTTGGGAGGCGTGTCGCGGCCGTCGAGATAGACGTGCACAAAGACCCGCGTCAGGCCGAACTCGCGTGCCGCGCGCAGAAGGGCGTAGATGTGCTCCTGGTGCGAGTGCACGCCGCCGTCGGAAACCAGACCCAACAGATGGAGCGCGCGGCCGTTCTGGCGGGCGTGCTCAAAGCTGGCGATAACGCGCTCGTTCTTCTTGAGCGTGTCTTCAGCCACCATCACGTCAATGCGGGTAATGTCCATCTGCACAATGCGGCCGGCGCCGATGTTCAAGTGGCCCACTTCGCTGTTGCCCATCTGCCCGGCAGGCAGGCCCACAAAGCGCTCCGAGGCCTGGATCAGGGTGTTGGGAAACTGGCTCATCAGCGTGTCGAAGGTAGGCTTGCGGGCCAGCGCAATCGCATTGTTCTCAGTTTGCGGACGATAACCCCATCCATCGAGGACGGTCAGAACGACAGGACGTTTGGTAGCCATAATCGGAGAAATCCCTCAATTCGGTTCAGACGTATCCTCTTCAGGATACCGCGACGGGCCAGGCCCCGGCCTGTGACCCGCTTCACGAACGGGTTACCACGGGCAAAGATTTCCCGAAAGATGTTGCAGCAGCGCAACAAAGCGGCTGCTTCTATCGTGGCTTTCTGCGCTTGCGCGCTGCAGGCTTGCGGGCTACAGGCTTGCGTCCTTTGAGGGCTGGCCGCACCTTCGATGAGCGGCCCTTCCCTACCGGCCTTGCCGGCGCCTTTGCCTGCGGCTTCAATGCCGGCTTCACGGTTGACTTGCCGGCAACCGGCGGATGCGCGCGCGCAACAATCGCCTTCCGCGGCCTGAACGCAGGTTTCACTTCCTTCTCTGGAATCTGCGGTGCGCCCACCAGGTTCAGCAGCAGGCTATTGGACGCTTTGAACAGATTGAAGTGCGTCACATGCGGCAGCTTTCGGCCATCGGTTACGGCAATAAACAGCGCTGTGTGGCTGGCGGGATGAATCGCGATATAGGTGAGAAATCCCGCACCACCGCCGGTCTTCTCGACGATGTGCGAGGGATCGTTTGCAGGCAGGAGGTGTACCCAGCCAAGACCTATGCCACTGGGATCGCCCGCGTGATCAAGCCCATTCACGCGCACCAGCTGATCTGGCTTCAGATAGACGTCCTGGGCCTGCGGAGGTTGCGCGGGAAAGCCCTTGCCGCCCGTACCGAGCAGATACTTGAGCCAGCGCGCCATATCAACCGGCGTGGAGTAGAGCCCGGAGCTGCCCTCAGTGTTTGCGGTTATCGTGCAGGCACCGTCATCCTGCGGGCTGGCCAGCAGGCGCTTGCATTGATCGGCGGAGGGATAGAAGGTGGTCTCCCACATGCCCAGCGGCTTCAGCGTGCGCTCGGAAAGCAGCTCGGGATAGGGCTTGCTGGCCGCCGCCTGCAGCGCATCGCTGAGCAGGTCGTAGCCAATGTTGGAGTAGGAAGCCACGGTGCCCGGCGTCCAGCGCAACTGCTGCACCGGCAGCCAGCTCCAGCGTAGATCGTGATCCGGATAGGCGAAGTGCGCCACGCCATCCGGCGGATAGCCCAATTCGCGATGCAGCCCGGCCGTGTGTGTTGCCAGATCGAGCAGCGTGATGGGCTGCTGGCCGCGCATGGGCACCTTCAGCCCCTCGGGTGCGTACTTCTGCAACGGGTCATTCAACTGCACCGTGTGGTCGAGCGTGAGCTTGGTGAGCACATCGGTGGTGAAGATCTTGGTGAGCGAGCAGAGACGCACAACAGACTCTTTGCTGGGCGTCTGATGCGAGTGCGGCGCGGTTTCTCCGTAACCCTGGATAAAGACCTTGTCGCCATGGACGATGACGAGCACCATCCCGGTAGTGCCGGAATGGTCATAGAGATCCTGGCCAAGGCCGCTGGCGGGGTCGAGGTTCATGGCCTGCGGAGTGGTGGCTGGCTGTGCAAGAGACAGAGAGGAAAGCAGAGCGATAAGAAAAAGGAATGAAGACGAACGAAGCATTCCTTCCATAGTAAAAGCTCAGAGGCCTTCTCTCGAAATCCAGAGGGTTAAGAATCATCTGGTGTGGCCCGGAACCGCCGTCAGGCTACAAAAAAACATAAATGCAAAAAATAAGAACTGGAAAGTTTATGCGATCCCACCCTTCGCAAAGAACGCGAAGGATGGGGCACCCCAGTTTAATCCCCCGTGGGTCGGCAAAGCCGGTGGGATGCTAAACGACCACGACCTGAAAGGTGGTGGGTTTGGGGTGCGACTGAAAGTCGCCAATGCGGCTGAAGCCGACCGAAACGCTTCGCGTTTGGCATCTTCACACCGCAATTGACCTTGGCTTCCATTTGAAATCCATACTCTCGGTTTCGCACTTCAAGCAGGCATCCAAAAAAAAGAACCGATGCTGGAAGCTGTCCGCCTGAAAGGCGGAGGGTTTAGACCTGGTGCTGGAAACTAAAGAGAAAAACAAAAGCGGAAGAGGTATTGGCCTCTCCCGCTTTGTTTCGACTACTGCGGCTGCTTATCCGTTGTAGTTGATCGATTCGAGACCCAGGTAGGTTGCGCCCTGTCCGAGTTCCTCTTCGATGCGGAGCAACTGGTTGTACTTGGCGATGCGGTCGGTACGCGAGACAGAACCAGTTTTGATCTGGCCCACGCCGGTAGCTACCGCGAGGTCGGCGATGAAGGTGTCTTCGGTCTCGCCCGAACGGTGGCTCATGACGGCGGTGTAGCCGTAGCGGCGGCCGAGCTCGATGGCTTCGAGGGTCTCGGTCAGGGTGCCGATCTGGTTGACCTTGATCAGGATGGAGTTGGCCACGCCTTCTTCAATGCCGCGCTGCAGACGCTTCACGTTGGTCACGAACAGATCGTCGCCAACGAGCTGGATCTTCGAGCCCATCTTGTCGGTCATCGTGCGCCAACCGGCCCAATCGTCCTCTGCCAAGCCGTCTTCGAGCGAGACGATGGGGTACTGACGAACCCAGTTGTCCCAGAAGTGCACCATCTCGTCGCTCGACAGCTCGCGCTTGTCGCTCTTCTTGAAGATGTACTTCTGCTTATCCTTGTCATAGAACTCGCTGGCCGCCGGATCGAGCGCAATGGCAATCTGCTCGCCGGGCTTGTAACCGGCCGCTTCGATGGCCTCGAGGATCAGCTCAATGGCCTCGGTATTGGACTTCAGCGATGGCGCAAAGCCGCCCTCATCGCCCACCGCGGTGTTGTAACCCTTCTTCTTCAGCACGCCCTTCAGGGTGTGGAAGGTTTCAGCGGCCCAGCGTAGCGCGTCAGAGAAGCGCTCAGCGCCCACCGGCATGATCATGAACTCCTGAAAGTCCACGTTGGAGTCGGCATGAGCGCCGCCGTTGAGCACGTTCAGCATGGGCGTGGGCAGAATACAGGCGTTCACGCCACCCAGGTAGCGATAGAGCGGCATCTCGAAGGTCTGAGCCGTGGCGCGCGCAGCGGCCAGCGAAACAGCCAGGATGGCGTTAGCGCCCAGCTTGGCCTTGTTCGGCGTGCCGTCCAGGTCGATCATGGTCTGGTCCAGCAGCCGCTGGTTCATCGCGTCCATGCCTTCCAGCTCGGGCGCGATGATGGTCTCAATATTCTCAACGGCCTGCAGAACGCCCTTGCCGAGGTAGTGACTCTTGTCGCCGTCGCGCAGCTCAACAGCCTCGTGTTCGCCGGTGGATGCGCCCGAGGGCACAATGGCGCGGCCACGCTCGCCGCTTTCCAGAATTACATCTGCTTCCACGGTCGGGTTGCCGCGCGAATCCAAAACTTCACGGGCATGAATGGCAACAATCTCAGTCATATCGCTCCTCATGATGCGGTGCATTAGCCGGTCGTTCAGTTTCGGACGGCGATCCACGGCCAGATCAACTCCGGCGGCGCTTTGTATCGTGCCTAGAAGCTCGGGCATTGTGGGGAAATCCTCTCCGTCCTAAGTCTTGGGGCCTTGGGATTGGTTTCTGCGCTGGCTATTGCTGCCGCGGTGGTCGGCGGAGTGGTCAGCACAGCGAGAGCTCGAAATCCGGCAGCAGGCCCTTCAGAATAGTGCAATTCCTCAACAATTCTAGCAAGGGAGGCCTGCAAGCGGCCTGTGGCAAAGGTCACATGCGCGAGCCTGCCAAAAGCGGGAAAGGCGCGATGGGGTGTTTACAGTTCTGATACTTGCTTGGAATGGCACCCCATACGATCCAAAAACAGCCGCTAAAGGCCGCCCTGCGTTAGCCTTAGCTTGGGTTACCTGGTGCAAGCGTCTGCCTGGTTGGCGATTGTCTGCAACTGTTCACCCGAGGTGGGGTTTTAGACTACAAGGGGAAATCTGCCCGAACTGGGAGGCCCTGAAGATGGAGAGACGGATGAATCGCACACTTCTTGTTTGCGTAATCCTTGCTGCTGCAGCCGCCGCTCTGGGGGCGCAGGAGGAGGGCCAGAACAATCCCTACCAGGGAACCTCAAGCCCGCCTTCGGACGACATCATCGTCACCACCCAGGCGCAACCGGTTGCCAAGCCCTCGGCCGGCCAGCCGGTCTACACGCAGCCCGTAGTGCCGCAGCCAGTGCAGCGCGGTTACGACGCGCAGTATTACGGTCCGCAGCCCACTTCGGTGGACCCGGCGGTGAACTTTCCAGATCCCGGCAGCGACGACGGCGTGGTGAGGGTGGCCTCAGACAACGACGGGCAGCCAACACCGGCTTCGCAGCCCGCACTGAGCCGCCGCCTGCAGCCCTACGATCCAGATGGCGACATTGTGCATCCACAGCAGCTCGGACCCGGCCAGTTGGGCGAAGGCACCACCATCCGCGTGCGGCTGATGGGCCGCATCTCTACCGCCGACGCCACCGATGGGCAGCGCTTCCGCACCCGCGTGGCGACTGACGTGGTGCAGTCCGGCCAGGTACTGATCCCGACCAACTCCGAGATTGATGGACGCATCTTGCAGGTTTCTTCCGGATCGCCGGGTGGTCACGGCTCCATGCACCTGCGGCCCGAAGTTGTGATTTTGCCCGACGGCTCCCGCTACCGGCTCTACGCGCAGGTCATCGGCGCGCCCGGTTCCAAAGCCCGCATAGGCACTGAAGGCACCATCAACGCCGGTTCACGCTTGAAGCGCGATGGCGTGGAGTACGGCAGCGCCATGGGCGCAGGCGCTTTGACCGGAGCCTACATGGGCGGCCCTGCCGGTGCAGTTGCAGGAACCCTGATTGGCGCAGGCGTTATTACCGCTCATCTGCTCATCAGCCATCCTCAGGCCATCCTTGAAAACGGCACGGTGCTGCAGTTCACCCTGACCCAGCAGTTGAATCTGGTGCCGACACCCGCCAACGGCAACTAGCACGACACGATTTTCATGCAGAAGGGGCAGCCCACGAGGCTGCCCCTTCTGTTTTGTCCCCCACTGCGGCGAGCCCTGACCTACCGCGCATATAAACTGAATGTGAACGGGCCCGCTGTTGCTTTTTTTAGGAAGGCGCTGCAAGATTCTGCTGCTCCTTCCGGCATTCGTACGGCGCGGCGCATCACACGGAGTCTCTCAGGTCTATGGACAAGTTCGTCATTCGCGGCGGCAATCCGCTGGTGGGAACCATTCGCGTTTCCGGAGCCAAGAACTCGGCGCTGCCTTGCATGGCTGCGGCCATTCTTACTGAAGAACCGGTGGTTCTTGAAAACATTCCGCGGGTTCGCGACACCGCCACCGAAGGCCGCCTGCTGGCCTCGATGGGTGCGGAGATTACCACGCACGAGGGCGAACTCGAAGGCCGCCTCACGATCTGCTGCCGCACGCTCTCCGATCCCGTGGCCCGCTACGAGATTGTGAAGACCATGCGCGCCAGTTCGCTGGTGCTGGGTCCGCTGGTGGCCCGCGCCGGAATGGCGCGCGTATCCATGCCCGGCGGCTGCGCTATTGGCGGCCGTCCTATCGATCTGCACATCAAGGGCCTGGAGCAGATGGGCGCCACCATTACCCAGGAGCACGGCTACCTGGAAGCCCGCGCCGAAAGGCTGCACGGCGCACACATCGTCTTCGACAAGATCACGGTGACCGGCACTGAAGATCTGCTGATGGCCGCCGTGCTGGCCGAAGGCGAAACGCTGATGGAGAACTGCGCACGCGAGCCCGAAGTGACTGACCTGGCCGCACTGCTCATCGCCATGGGCGCAAAGATCGAGGGCGCGGGGACATCCACGATTCGCGTACAGGGCGTCAGCCGTCTCCATGGCGCAACCTACCGCATCAATCCCGACCGCATCGAGGCGGGCACGTTCCTGGTTGCCGGCGCTATTACCGGCGGTGATCTGATCGTCTCCGGCTGCGATCCCACGCACCTGGGCGCAGTGCTGGCCAAACTGAGGGAAACTGGCGTGCGCGTAGAGTTGCTCGGGCCTGACTCGGTGCGCGTGCGCGGCGCAGAACGACTGGTCGCGGCCGACATTTCCACCGAAGAGTATCCCGGTTTTCCCACCGACATGCAGGCACAATACATGGCCCTGGTCACGCAGGCCGAGGGCGTAAGCATTATCAAGGAAAACATCTTCGAGAATCGCTTCATGCACGTGCAGGAACTGGTGCGCATGGGCGCGAACATCAAGGTGGACGGGCACACGGCAACAGTGCGCGGCAAGGCTTCCCTGTCAGCCGCTGCCGTCATGTGTTCTGACCTGCGCGCCTCTGCTTCGCTGGTGCTGGCCGCGCTGGTGGCCGATGGCGAAACCATCCTTGATCGCGTTTACCACATGGATCGAGGCTACGAGCACATTGAAGAAAAGCTGCGCGGCGTGGGTGCGCAGATTCGCCGCATGGGCAACATTTTCCCGCCCAAGGATGATGAGTAAGCGCCGCCCGTCGTCTTCTTTTTGAAAGCTCTGCAAAGTGGCTCGCACACTTACGATTTTCCAGAGCAACTAATCTCTCCGTAATGCGTTCATACGAGCAGCCGGAATACGGATATAATTCCGGCATTGCGTTGAAAACGGAGGAATGAAGTCACTATGAAGAAGTTTGTGCTGGCTTTCCTGTTGGCAGCATCGCTTGCGCCCGCAGCCGCAATGGCGCAGGTTGTGATTCGTGTCGGCCCACCGGCTCCCGTCTATGAGCGGCCAGGTCCTCCGCCAGAGCGCGGATTCGTATGGATCGCCGGGTATCACCGCTGGGATGGAGGCGCGTATGTCTGGGTTCCGGGCCACTACGACCGTCCGCCCCGTCCGCACGCGGTTTGGGTACCGCATCGCTGGGAGCATCGCCATGGCAGTTGGGTGATGGTGGAAGGCCACTGGCGCTAACAAATTTTTCACAGTTGTTGGAAGTTGAAATGCGCAAGGTGGCGTTTTCTCACGGGAAATGCCACCTTGCATCACCTGCAAAACGCCTCATGAGAACAGCAGAAACTCCATCGAACCTGTCTGCGGGGCTCCATCGCGGTGAACTGAGCAATCCTGCACATCGCACCGGAGAGGTTTGGGGTTACAAGAAGACATGCGCGATCTAATGTGAGCGCACTGCCCTCCCCCACCTTTACGCATTGCTGCCTTCAACAAGTTGGAACGCACGCAATATTCCGGAAACGCTGAACCCCTCCATGAGGTGAACTACTGTGAAGAAGATCGCACTGGCAGTAATGCTTGCTTTTGTGCTGGCGCCCGCGGCTTCGTTTGCGCAGGTTGCCATACGGATAGGGCCGCCGCCGCCCGTTTACGAGCGCCGCGGTCCTCCCCCGGAACCGGGAAACGTTTGGATCAATGGTTATCAGCGCTACGACGGCGACCACTATGTATGGAATCCTGGCCGCTATGAGCGTCCACCCCATGAGCACGCGGTTTGGGTTTCGCATCACTGGGAGCATCGCCATGGCAGTTGGGTTCTGGTGGAAGGCCACTGGCGCTAGATTCAAAACGCAGACACAAAGAGCGGGGCTGATGCCCCGCTCTTTGTGTTCATGCAGGGATGTGCAGTGCAGTGCGCTCAGCTGATCTCGATCACGTCGCTGGCCGCTGCGGCTGAAGCCTCGGCCTGCTGGATCAGCTTCTCGGCGATGGCGTAGAACTCCGCCGCCTGCGGGCTCTTCGGCCCGGCTAGCGCCACGGGCAAGCCCTTGTCGCCGCCTTCGCGGATCGCGGGCACCAGCTCGATCGAACCCAGAAACGGCACGCTGAACTGCTTGGCCGTGCGCTCGGCTCCGCCCTTGGAGAAGATGTCAATCTCGTTGTGGCAGTGCGGGCAGGTAAAGTGGCTCATGTTCTCAACGATGCCCAGCACATCCACGTTGACCTGAGCAAACATTTCGAGCGCCTTGCGGGCGTCTTCCAGGCTCACGTCACTGGGCGTTGACACCACCACCGCGCCGGTCAAGGGTACAGTCTGCACCAGCGAGATGACCACGTCGCCCGTGCCCGGAGGCAGGTCGACCAGCAGATAGTCCAGCTCGCCCCACTCCACCTGCTGCAGGAACTGGCGGATGATCTGGTGCAGCATCGGTCCGCGCATCACCAGCGGCTTGTCACCGGGCGAGATGTAGCCGATGGAGATGGTCTTCAGGCCATGCGTATCGTTGGGGATGATGGCGTTGCCAGCGCCCACGCGCGGCTGTTGCGAGGAGCCCATCATCAGCGGCACGTTGGGCCCGTAGATGTCGGCATCGATCAGCCCCACCTTGTAGCCGAGCTTGAAGAGCGCGATGGCCAGATTGACCGCAACCGTGGTTTTACCCACGCCTCCCTTTCCCGATCCAATGGCGATAATCTTTGAAACGCCGGGCAATGCGACCGGCGAAGGCATGGCGTTTGCATGAGCCATAGTGGTTTGCTGCTCCTTTGGGGTAAAGCCTCAACTGTGTTGCGACAGCTTGTCTTCTTCTGTTGGATTAGTCTTTGGCGGCCGAGGATTCATCGAGCGCCAGGGTTTCCTGGGCTTCCTTCTTGCGCCGCGCGCTTTCTGACTCGCGATGTTCGCGCCGCAGTTGCGCATCGGCATGGCGGCGCTGCTGGTCAGCGGTTTCGGGCAAGGCCTCGGGAATGCGCACCGGATGGCCGTGGCCGTCAATGGCCACAAACACCAGGTAAGCGCTGGCCACATGCACCACTGCGCCGGTACGCGTGTGCTCGGCCCACACCTTGACGCCCACCTCCATTGAACTGTTGAAGGCGCGGTTCACGCTGGACTTCAGTGTCACCAGATCGCCCAGATGCACGGGCCGGATAAAGTCGATATGGTCCATGGCCGCCGTCACCACGTGGGTGCGCGCATGGCGGTAAGCGGCCAGCGCTCCGGTCAGATCAATGAAGTGCATCAATCGCCCGCCCAGCAGGTTGCCCAGAGTATTGGTATCGTTGGGCAACACAATCTCGTTCATCTCAGACTGCGTGCTGGCCACCGTACGCGTTTGCGGTTTGGCTTGGCTGTCGCTCATGGGTTTTGCTCCGTTCGCAAGGCTGGTTTCCTGATTCTTCCGCCGGACAGCTACAATAACAAGAAGGGGACCACCAATGCCGGTTGCGGTATCCGGCCAGGCACACAGTTCCAGTTTCGGCAATCCCCGCCGATTAAGCAAATTTCTTTCTGCCGGGCCACCCGCGCTGGGGCAGCATTAGGATGAGATGGATAAGATTGCAGCACTGCGGCAGATTCTTGCCCTGGACCCGAAGAATAGCTTTGCCCGTTACGGCGTTGCCATGGAACTGGTTGGCAAGGGCGAGACCGAAGCCGCGCTTGAAGAGTTTGACACGCTGCTGGCCAACGACCCGGATTACACGGCTGGCTGCTTCATGTCCGCGCAGACACTGGCCGGAGCGGGCCGCACCGCCCAGGCCATCGAGCGGCTCAAGCAGGGCATCGGCAGCGCAGCTCGTGCAGGAAACACTCACGCACTCAATGAGATGCAGGCTATGCTTGACGATTTATCGCGCTGATCCGCATCTTTGCAGCTGCCCGTGCATTTCGCTTTCTGGCGCGGCGGCAGCAGTTTTTCAACGATTCTCTAGCCGTGGGAAGCTCAGTTTGCGTCTAAGTGAATGTTATGGCTAAATACTCCATTGTTGTGCCTTTTCACAACGAAGAAGAAAACGTAACCGCCCTGTATGCTCGCCTGAAGCAGGTGATGGAGCAGATAGGCGACAGCTTTGAGCTCGTCCTGGTGGACGATGGTTCCCGTGACCGGACCTACAAACTGCTCGAGGAGGTTGCCGCCGTCGACAGCCGCGTACTGATCGTAAAGCTGCGCCGCAACTTCGGGCAGACCTCAGCGCTGGCAGCCGGCTTCGACCATGCTTCGGGCGAGTTCATCCTCGCCATGGACGGCGACCTGCAGCACGATCCCAACGACATTCCCGCCTTCCTTGAAAAACTTGACGAAGGCTACGACGTGGTCTCCGGCTGGCGCAAGGCTCGCATTGACAACGTCATCCTGCGCCGCATTCCCTCGCTGTGCGCTAACTGGCTGATGGCCAAACTCTCCGGCGTTGACATCCACGACTTCGGCACCACCTTCAAAGCCTACCGCCGCGAGGTGATCCACAACATCCCGCTCTACGGTGAGATGCACCGCTTCATCCCGGCCCTGGCCAGTTGGTATGGTGCGTCGATCTGCGAGATTCCCATCAAGAACGTGAACCGCGAGCGCGGCAAGAGCCACTACGGCATCGGCCGCACCTTCCGCGTCTTCTTCGATCTGATGACCATCCGCTTCCTGCTCAAGTACATGACGCGCCCACTGCACTTCTTCGGCGGATTCGGAATTCTGAGCGTGATGGGAGGATTGGCCTTGGCGCTGACTCTGCTGATCGAGAAGCTGCTCAACCCGCAGATGAGCCTGATCCATTACCACGCGCCACTGTTTATCATCGGCTCGGTGCTGATCCTGGCCGGCGTGCAGTTGCTGGCCATTGGCCTGCTTGGCGAATTGCAGGTGCGACACTACTACACCAGCGAACATCCCACCGCTTATGCGGTTGATCGGATCGTGCGCTTGATTCCCACCGACGAGCAGACGCTTCTGCCCGATCAGCACCAGGACGAGTTTTAGAGCCTAGCCTCGCTTCGAGCCTGTTGGCAAAGCCCTGTTCGCTTCGGCGGATGGGGCTTTCAAGTTTCTGGGCGCTCAGTGGCTTGCCCTGCAAGCCCTCCATGGTTCATCCTTACCGTGACATGATAGCCATCCAAATTCGCGCTACGGGTGGGCCAGAGGTTCTCGAACTGGCCGAGTTGCCGATTCCCGCGCCGGGCCCTGGGCAGGTACTGATCCGCGTTGAGGCGGTCGGCGTCAACTTCATCGAGATCTACTTTCGCAAGGGCGTCTACAAGGCGGCCATGCCCTTTATTCCGGGCAGCGAGGCCTGCGGTACAGTCGAGGAACTAGGGCCTGGCGTGACAGGCTTTGCCTCTGGCGAGTTGGTAGCCTCCACAGCCGTGCTGGGCAGCTATGCCGAGTACGCGCTGGTTCCAGCCGCGCAACTGGTCAAGGCGCCAGCCGCGCTCACGCCCGAGCAGGCCGCAGCCGCCATGTTGCAGGGCATGACGGCGCATTATCTGGCTTTCTCCACATTTCCGCTCAAGAAGGGCGACACGGCGCTGGTCCACGCTGGCGCGGGCGGCGTGGGATTGCTGCTGACGCAGATCGCCACCCGCATCGGTGCGCGCGTCATCACCACCGTCTCCACGCCGGAGAAGGCTGAACTCAGCCGCGAGGCCGGAGCCTCCGACGTGATCCTCTACAGCACGCAGGACTTTGAAGCCGAAGTGAAACGGCTCACTGGCGGCAAGGGCGTGGATGTGGTGTACGACTCGGTGGGCAAGACCACCTTCGACAAGAGCCTCAACTGCCTGCGTCCGCGCGGATTGCTGGCCCTGTTCGGCGCATCCAGCGGCCCGGTTCCGCCCTTCGATCTAATCCAGCTCAACAGCAAAGGCTCGCTGTTTATCACCCGGCCCACGCTCTGGCACTACATCGCCACACGCCAAGAGCTGGAGTGGCGCTCGGGCGAGGTGCTGGGCTGGGTTGCCTCCGGCGCGCTCAAACTGCGCACCGAGCACGTTTACGCGCTGGGCGATGCAGCCCAGGCGCAGATTGACCTGGAAGCCCGCAAGACCACAGGTAAGATTCTGCTGGAACCGTAAAACGCGCGACTGCGAAATCGAGACTGGCCACAGTTCCCTGCTGCCTTATTGATCCGGCCCTCAAATAGAAGCACCGTGCCCCATCCATTTCGCAGGTTCTATCGCGAAATGGGTGGGAAGCCTACACACTATCTACGGGTGGATCAGTAGTCCGCCGTCATATCTCGCCCTTTGGCTTCGCGGCCCAGCATGGTCAGCCCAGCCAGCGCCAGCGCCACCACGGTCACGGTAATCGCCAGCACGGCTGGATAATTGCCCCAGCGCTCGGCGGCCAGCGCCTGGCCTTTGCCGTTCCAACTGGTAATCAGCCCGCCTAGCTGATACGCGAGCCCCGGCGCGGTGGCGCGCACCGGCCCCGGCGAAAGCTCGGTGAGATACGCCGGCACCACGCCCCACGCGCCCTGCACCATGAACTGCATCAGCACCGCCCCTATCGTCAGCGCGACCACCGAGTGCCCGTAGGCGTAGAACGGAATCACGGGTATCGCCAGCAGCGCCGCGGTAACAATGGCGCGCTTGCGTCCCCACCGCTCAGAGAGCGCGCCGAAGATGAATCCGCCCGCAATCGATCCGAAGCCGTAGAGCACGCCAATGGCGCCGATCAGCTTGGGAGTGAGCTTTGCAGAGACAGCCAGGAAGGTCGGATACAGATCCTGCGTGCCGTGCGAGAAGCTCATGAAGGCGGTCATCAGCAGGATGAGAAATAAAAACGTGGGCAGAAATTCCTTCAGGTGAACCGGCACCAATGGCGCGACCGAGTGAACCGCATCGCTGGCCCGTTCCAGCCGCTTGCGCGCCCCGGCCAGCCACACCGGCGACTCCTGAACCCGCGCCTGTACATAGAAGACCAGCAACGCCGGTGACGCGCCCAGGATGAACAGCCCTCGCCAACCGATGTGCACAAACAACAGCGCAAAGGCCGCCGAGGCAAGGATCGAACCAAGCGCGTAGCCCTCCTGCAGCAGGCCGCTGAAGGTGCCGCGGCCCTGCTTGGGCAGCGACTCAAAGGCCAGCGCCGCGCCCACGCCCCACTCGCCGCCCATGGCAATGCCGAACAGCGCTCGCAACACCAACAGCACCGTAAGCGACGGAGCAAAGGCGCAGGCCAGCTCGATCACCGAGAAGCTGAGAATGTTGAACATCAGCACCGGACGGCGTCCGTAGCGGTCGGCCAGCATTCCGAAGACGAGCGCCCCCACCGGGCGGAAGGCCTGCGTCATAAAGACCGCGCCCATCACCGAAGAAACCGCAGTGTGGAACTCGCCGGCAATGGCTTTGACACAGAAGATCAGCAGAAAAAAGTCGAGGCTGTCGAGAGTCCAGCCAAGAAAAGCGGCCAAAAAACAATGCCGCTGGGCGCTGTTGAGCTGGCGGAACGGTGCAAGCAAGGACATGGCGGAGAGGATAGCAGACAGCCAATATGTTTGGCGTGCGCGTCTTCGTTTACGACTGGCTCGCGGCAAACAATGCAGCGCTGCAAGCATCGAGTGAATCGGTTTACACTGGACTGCGCGCCACTTCACCCTCTATCGCAGCCGACTTACGGAGTTCCCGATGAAACGTCTTGCTGTTCTTCTGCCTTGTGTCTCTGGCTTGCTCGCCGCCTCCTTTCTCTATGCGCAAACTCCAGCATCCGCGCCTTCGCCCGCCAACCCAACGGCAGCAAGGCCCTCTGCGCCGCTAGTGCTGGAGCGCAAAGGCGAGACCATCTCCATTGAGCCTTACGCGCCAAACATTGTGCGCGTCACGCTGAGCCTTCAGCGCGAGCCCGCACTGGCTGCGCCTGGCTACGGCGTCATCGCCACGCCCGCCGCTACTGGCTGGAGCGCCAGTGCCACAGAGAAGGCTGACGTCTTCAGTTCCAGCCGCATGACGGTCACGCTCGACCGGCCGCATCCATCCGACAAGCCGCCCGTGCAAACGCAGGTGTCCATCGCGCGCTACTTCAACGGGTCCACACCGGGCGCGCACATCGTGTTTCGCTCAGCCAAGGGCGAGCAACTGCTCGAGCTCACCGGCTGGACGCAGGCCACGCCAAATCAGAAAGACGGCTCGGCCTACGTGCTGCGCGACCGCCGCGCCACTGATCCCGCGTTCTACACCGTAGGCGCCAGCTTCCGCTCGCCTGACGACGAGCACTACTACGGCCTGGGCCAGAACCACGAAGGCTTCCTCGACCATCGCGGCCATGCCGTACGCTGCTGGAACGACTATCTGGCCACCGCCGGACCCAGCTTCTGCGTGCCCTTCATGGTCACCAACAAGGGCTACGGCCTGCTGTGGGACAACCCATCGAAGACCACCATCGAGGCCGGCTTCAACGAGCAGACCCGCTGGACTTCAGAGGTGGGCGACCGCGTCTCGTTCTTCGTGATCGCAGGCGATACGGCCGACGAAATCTACCAGGGATACCGGCTGCTGACCGGCCCCACTCCCCTACTGCCCAAGGCCGCCTACGGCTACATTCAGTGCAAGCAACGCTACATGAGCCAGGACGAGATGCTCGCCGTCGCCAAAGGCTACCGCGACCGCGAGTTGCCCGCTGACGTGCTGGTGCTCGACTGGTTCTACTACACGAAGATGGGCCAGATGGATCTGGACCCAAAGTTCTGGCCCGACCCCAAGGCCATGAACGACCAACTGCACACCATGGGCTTTGAGACCATGATCAGCGTCTGGCCGCGCTTTGTGCCCGAAGACCGCTACTACGCCGACCTGCTGCAGAAGGGCTGGCTGCTGCACTACGCCGACGGCAAGCCGCTCGACGGTCTGCCCTACGACCGCGCCGGCTCAGACATTGACACCACCAATCCCGAAGCAGCTGCCTGGTACTGGAAGACCATCCACGAGAACATCATCGCTAAAGGTTTCGACTCGCTCTGGGCCGACGAAACCGAGCCCGATCTGCCGCCCAACGGCGCTTATCTCCACATCGGACCCGGCACCCAGTTCTTCAACGTCTATCCGCTCTTCCACACTGCGGCGCTTTACAACGGCTTCCGCAAGGACGAGCCCGGCCGCCGCGCCCTGATCCTGAGCCGCGACGCCTATCTGGGAGCGCAGAGCAACGGCGCCATCTTTTGGTCCTCTGACATTTACCCCACATGGGACACACTGCGACGCCAGATTCCCACCGGCCTTGACGTGGCCGCCAGCGGCATCAACTACTGGTCCAACGACACTGGCGGCTGGCAGTATCTGCCCGCCGAGCACCGCCCGGCCCACAAACCGCTGCTCGACCCCTCTGACGCCCGCGCTGAAGTAGGCGGCTACGACGACTACCCGGAGCTCTACACGCGCTGGTTCCAGTACGCAACGTTTCTGCCCATCATGCGCACCCACGGCAGCCGCCCGCAAAACGAGGTCTGGTCTTACGGAAAGCAGGCCGAGCCCATTCTCGAAAAGTATCTGCGCCTACGCTACGAGCTGATGCCCTACATTTACTCGCTCGGCTACCAGACCTGGCAGACTGGCGCACCCTTCATGCGGGCGCTGGCGCTCGACTTTCCCACCGACCCCAAGGTGGCCGACCTCAGCGACGAATATATGTTTGGCCCCGCCTTGCTCGTGGCTCCGGTTACCGAGCAGGGCGCAACCAGTCGATCCGTTTACCTGCCCGCCGGCTCTGGCTGGTACAACTTCTGGACCGGCGAGCGGCTGCCGGGCGGCCAAATGATCATGGCTCAGGCACCCATCGATACCATTCCTCTGTTTGTCCGCGCCGGGTCCATCCTGCCGCTGGGCGGGCCGGTTCTGAGCACCCACGAGCAGCAAAAGATCGCCAAAATCCGCGTCTATGCGGGCTCAGACGCCGATTTCACCCTTTTCAGCGACGATGGAACCACCTACGCCTACGAACACGGCGCCGGTTCCCTGACCCATTTGCACTGGAACAACGCCGCCAGCCAACTCACCCAGACCGGCCCCCCGGCCTGGAACAGTCCCGACTCCGCGATCATTGAGATCGTGAACGGCAAAAAAATGAGCGGACGACACAACTAGACGCCCCTCCGTGCGTCCAATGATGGAGGGCAAGCCAGATGCTTCCCAGGGGACTGCTCTTCACCCAGCTCTCTGATTTACAATCACGGGGTAAGCAGGAAAGTTCTGAATGAGGCTTTTTTCGATGAGATCAGGCCGGGCGCTTGTGCGTTTGGTGCAGACGGGGGCAGCTTTAACCGCTGCCGCCATGTTTGCCGGTTGCGGCAACTCCTACCGGGCAGTGGTTACGCCGATCAGCACCAGCGGTCCGGCCTCAGAGGCCACCTCGTATGCTGTGGTCGTTTCCGCTCCCTCCACCAGTTCCGGCGTAGCAACCATCATTGACTGGTCCGGCGATACCATCCTTGCCTATGCTCCCATTGGGCACGGCCCGCTGAACTTTACCCTCGATGAGCTGGGCTCGGAAGGCTATACCGTCAATCGTGACGGAACGCTGACCAATTTCCCGATCATCACCACACTGCAGTCGAAGAATGTTACCTATTCGACGCTGTGGTCGACCGCCAACCCGGTCAACATGCTGTCGCCCTCTTCCGGGCTTTGGGCGGCTGACCTGACCGGCAATCTCGTCGACATCTTCAGCGGTTCGCCAGAGTCCTTCAAGCTCTCGATTCCCGTGGGGATCTCGCCGGTAACCATTGCCGGCTCGGCCACCCTGCAGGGCCAGCGCGAGTATGCGATTGCGCAGAACTTCTCCGATACCACCGGAGTTGCCTGCAATGCCTCGCCGACCACGCAGACCACCGGCTCCGCGATTCCCATCGAGCTCTCTTTCTACACGGCTGACAGCGCCATTGCCCTCGGCAAGTGCCCTGTGTATGCGGTGCAGACTCCCGATTTGAAGCGCTTGTTCGTGCTCAACCGTGGCGACGACACCATCACGGTCATCAACACAGTGAACAATGGACCGGACTCCTGCACACCGTTTGAGAACCAGGACGGCGAGTGGGTCACCTGCCATCCGACCATCCAGCTGCCTACCGGCTCTGGACCGGTTTTTGCCGAGTACAACTCCATCAAGTCGCAGCTGGTTGTGGCCAACTATGACGGAGGCACGGTCAGCATCATTGACGTGCCGCTCGACGAGTACGGCAACGACTCCAACACCTACGCCAACGGCACCTGCACTACTTATGCGGCCTGCGGCGCGGTGAATGGCGGCTTCGGCACCGTGCACACCGTCAAGGTGGGCACCACATCCAAGCCCTACCCGGCCAGCGTAACCATGCTCTACGATGGCAGCCGGGCCTATACCGCCAACCAGGGCGACGACAGCGGCACCGGCAACGGCACCGTCTCGGTGATCAACCTCAGCAGCTACACCCTCGAGAAGACCCTTGCCGTAGTTGGCCATCCGCGCACTGTGGTTTCCACGCAGAACTCGACCTTTGCCAAGATCTACGCTGCATCGCCTGACAGCCCCTACGTCACCGTTATCAAGGACACTGGCACTTCGTCCGACACGGTTGACACCACCATCCTGGTGGAAGGCAACGTTGTGGATGTGCGCGTGACCTCGCAAAACGGTTCCAGCGGCAACGCATTCTACGTCAGCCGGACTCCTGGCTACGGACAGCCCTGCACTCTGCCTCCAACTTTGCTGAGCAACTCTACGCTCACCCAAGCCTCGAAACCGTGGCAGTTGTGCGAGGCAATTCCATAACCAGCACGACAACCTTCAGCAATAAAGAGGACCATCCCCACCGGGATGGTCCTTTTTATGTGACTTTTCACTTACAGGTAACTAATAAAGCACCTTTTTATCGCCCAAAGTAACTGACAAAAGTACCATGGTCGGGTTACGATTGTGGCAACTATTCCTTTGCATGGCATGAATACGCGCGGTCATTTCCGTACAGGTAATCCAACGCATTGTCGCGTACCTGACGCCGCTTTCTGCTGTGCCTCACCGATAGATCCTTCATTCAAGGGAGAGTTGTCGATGCCATCGAAGGGCCAGAACGCTGCACGGTCCCCGTGGAGCTTCGTATTGTTGACTGCCTTGGGAGATTCAACGCAATTGACTGGTAGCAAAGCGCCGCCGGGTGAGGGTTGGCTGAGTTTGAGCCATGAACAGGCACGCACACTGCGTGCTGTTTGCGACTGCATGATTCCAGAAGACGATTTTCCCAGCGCCACGCAGGCTGGGGTACTCAACTACATCGATCGCAAGTTATCGCGGCGCTTTCGCCAGCACCGCGCAGCCTACCGCGAAGGGCTTGCCGCAGTCGATGAGCTGAGCCGGCGCCGCTTCAACCGCGATTTCGCCTGGCTCAGCCCACAACAGCAATCCGCCACGCTCTCTGAGTTCAAGCGGCTCTACAGGAAATACTTCGATCTGTTTCACAGCCACACCGTGGAGGGTTATTACGGGCAGCCACAGTAAGCGAGAAAGGTAGAGACTGAGGTGGTGTAGCGTCTCCCCCGGCGCTACACCGCCTCAGCAGCGCCACAGCACATCTCTGATCAAACGGACAGAAAAGCACTGCCGTCTCCAGGGGAATTGTACTTGGATTGTTTTGAAAAGCCACGACTCTTTGCCTGGCTTCGAAAGCCCGTACTATTGATTCCGCAGTCGAAAATCCAAATGCAATTTCCTTGGCCGCGCCATTTCCCGCTGACAAAAACAGTTTCCATGGATTACCATTGCGGCGTTTGCTGTACTTG
>Ga0302267_10002387_pt1 | contig 22849 bp, 20 predicted proteins | sample III_Bog_E1_3_FD_194555 | JGI IMG/M metagenome (GOLD analysis project Ga0302267, IMG submission 194555) | Peat permafrost microbial communities from Stordalen Mire near Abisko, Sweden - III_Bog_E1_3 | ecosystem: Environmental > Terrestrial > Soil > Wetlands > Peat | place: Sweden: Abisko...
ATTGACGGCGCGCAAAATCTCCTGCGAGAAGCGGAGCAAGTCAGAGACGTTCGAAAACAGCCCGGCGTGACCGCTGACACCCTTTAGAACCCAGGCGTTTTCGTCCTGCACCTCGCCCTGGATCACTCGTTTGCGGAAGCGGGTGTCTTCTTCTGTTGGGGGAATGGCGGAGCGCATGGCCGCGGGCGGGCAGAAGTCCGTTGATTGGAGGCCAAGCGGCCCGAAAACCTCCCGCTGCAGAAAGCTGCGCATGTGCTCCTGCGCTGTGACTTCGAGAGCCTTGCCGAGCAGGATGAAGCCGGGGTCGGAGTACTCGGCGCGCGTGCCTGGCTCGGCATCGAGCGGCAGGCGCAGGCAGGCGTGCATCAACGCGGCGGGCGTGCGCAGGGTACGGAAGAACTCCACATAAGCGGGCAGGCCGGAATTGTGGGCCAGTAGATTCCGCAGGGGTACGTGGCGGGCGCCGGAGCCCGGCTCACGGCCCACCACAAAGCCAGGGAGTACGTCGCCGAGAGTCGTATCCAGGTCGAGTTGGCCGCGCTGGCGGAGCAGCATGGCCATGGCCGTGGTGGCTACGACCTTGGTGACGCTGGCCAGATCGAAAACGGTGCCGGGCTCAACGGCGGGCGAATCGGCTTCATAGGTAAAGCGGCCCAGCGCATCGTTGAGCACAACACGGCCCTTGGCCAATACGCCAAAGGCGCACCCCGGAAAGGCCTGCGAGGCAATGGCTTCATTGAGCACACGATAGGCCGGTGCGAATTGACCTGTGGGACCGCCGAGCGAAGGAGCAATGGATTCGGAGGGCATGGCGTGTGCATCCATCCTAGCGCCGATGCCAGGACGGCGCATGTTGGTGTCCCACTTTGCAGGCCGCGCTATATGGGACGCCTGCATTGGCAGCCATCCAGCGGTGCGGTTCAAGACCTGCGGCTACGGGCGTCGCGCCGGCCCTGGCACCCTTCGTCGGCCAGACAATACCCATAAAAGAACAGTCAGTGCGCAGTTACTGTGCCCGGCCAGAGGTTTGGGCTGCGAACAAGAGCGCCGCACGTGTACTCTGTAATTGAGATGGAGATGGTTCCCCCCACACCCAAGCCACAGGAAGAAGTGGCTCAACTGGAACAGGCGCCGCTGACGCCTTTGCCGAGTACCGCCTCAAGCGACTCGAACGGCATGGGTCTGTGGCTGCGCGACTTGCTCATTTCAGCTGCGGCATCGATTCTGATCATCACCTTCCTTTATCAGCCTGTGCGCGTCGAGGGCACCAGCATGTTGCCGCGGCTGGAGGACAGCGACCGGCTGTTCATCAACAAGTTCGTTTACCATTTTTCGTCGATCGAGCGGGGCGACGTGGTGGTGTTTCGCTATCCGCGCGACCTGGAGAAGAGCTACATCAAGCGGGTGATCGCGGTGCCTGGCGACCGGCTGCGTATCGACCACGGACAGGTGTTGCTGAACGGCGTGGCGCTGAAAGAAGGCTACGTGCCGGAAGAGTTCCGCGATACGCGCTCGATGGCTGAGATCGTAGTTCCCGAAAGCAGCTTTTTTATGATGGGCGACCACCGCTCCATCTCCTCTGACAGCCGGGAATTCGGTCCGGTAGAGCGTTCGCTGGTCTACGGCAAGGCTGTTCTGGTCTACTGGCCGGCGCGCGACGCGGGCCTGGTCAGGTAGGCTCGCAGCAAAAGCAGCCTAAATCTCACGGCAGGAACGAATCCATTGGGAGAAACCCTGCCCAAACTGCTAAAATCTATTGAATCCACTCCTCGGAGAGGCAATGCAGGCTATATTAGCGCTCGAAGACGGGCGCATCTTCCGTGGCCACGGCTATGGGCACCCTGGGGAATGCCAGGGAGAGGTCGTTTTTAACACTTCCCTTACCGGTTATCAGGAAATCGCTACCGATCCTTCCTATGCCGGACAAATCGTCGTTCTCACCAATCCCCAAATCGGAAATTACGGAACCAATCAGGCAGACAACGAGTCGGCCAAGCCTTTTATCGAGGGTTTGATCGTTCGCGAGTTCTCGCCCATTAGCTCCAACTGGCGGTCAGAGCAAGTGACCGACGAGTATATGGAGCGGTACAAGGTTCCGGTTCTGGCCGAGATCGATACGCGTGCACTGGTGCGGCATCTGCGCACCTACGGGGTGATGCGCGGAGTGATTTCAACCGATGTTTCAAATCCCGAGGATCTGGTTCAGAAGGCCCGCAACATTCGCAAGATGGATGGAACGGATCTGGCCAAGGTTGTGTCTACCAAGTCGATCTACACCTTCGACAGTTCGGACAGCCGCAACGAGACGGGCGATCCGTATTTGGCCACCGGTTTTTTGCCGAACGAAGCAGCGCGCGACCGCAAGCAACTGCATGTGGTTGCCTACGACTTCGGTATCAAGCAGAACATCCTCAGGATGCTGGTGCGCGAGGGCTGCCGGGTGACGGTGGTTCCGGCGCAGACTTCGGCCGACGATGTGCTCGGAATGAAGCCGGACGGTGTTTTCCTGTCGAATGGGCCGGGCGATCCGGAGCCGGTGGACTACGCGGTGAAGTCGATCCGCAAGTTCCTGGGGCGTGTGCCGGTCTTTGGCATCTGTCTTGGGCATCAGCTCACGGGATTGGCGCTGGGCGGACGCACCTACAAGCTCAAGTTCGGCCACCACGGCGGTAACCATCCGGTGCGCAACAATTTGACGGGCAAGGTGGAGATCACGGCGCATAATCACAACTTCGCGGTCGATCCGGACTCGATCAACGCGAACGAGGTGGAGCTGACGCACGTGGACTTGAACGACAATACGCTCGAAGGCCTGCGCCACAAGACGTTGCCTTTGTTCAGCGTGCAGTACCACCCCGAAGCCGCTCCGGGGCCGCACGACTCGAACTACCTGTTCCACGACTTCCGCAAGCTGATGGAGGAGTGGAAGGGATGAAGTTGACAGCGACACAGATGACTGTTTCCGAGAGACCAGCGGGGCCAAGGCTCCGCTGTTTTTTGGGGGTAGCTCTGGTTGCCTGTATTGAATTCTTAACGGCAGGGGTATGTATTCATGCGATGACCTGTGTGACTCCGCGTGTGGTGCATGTTGCCAGATTGCAGGGCGAGGTGTTTGACCCGAGTGGGGTTCCAATTCCCTGAGCAAAGGTCCACGTACTGCGCGCGGGGAGTTTGATTGGAGAAACGTTGACCGACGAGCAAGGGCGTTTTGAACTCAATGTGCCTAGCGGAAATTACGAACTTGATGCCGAGTCTCCAGGATTTCTGCACTTGATTCAGAATGTCGACGTTAATCATGATGTCCGCAGGTTTTTGAGACCGAGGCATTTGCATGTTCTGCTTGGATTAGGCGGTTTGGATTGCAGCTTTGCTACCACCAGTACGCGTGATTTCAAGTATGAAATTGAGCGGTTCAAGCTACGTACGAAGCCTGCGAATTGACTGTTCGTTTCGGTATACGGTGTATTGAAAGGGCACGGCTTTAGCCGTGCCGCAGAGAACGAAGAGTAGACGGGCTTTAGCCCCTGAGGGATGGTTTTGAAACCTGCACGCGAACACGCAACGAACAATGCGCAAACGTACTTCGTTACAGCGAAGACGTGGGAGTCTCGTGCGCTGTTTCGTGCTGAACCGTGGGCAAGGCTGTTCTTTCAGAATCTATTGGCGCATCGGGATGCGTATCTGCTCCATGAATTTGTTCTCATGCCGGACCATTTTCATCTGATGATTTCGCCTTCGATTGCGTTGGAACGGGCGGTTCAGTTCGTCAAGGGCGGGTTCTCGTACCGGGCAAAGAAGGAACTTGGATCGAATGCAGAGGTTTGGCAGCGCGGATTTTCCGACCATCGGACTCGAGATGATGAGGATTACGAGAGGCATGTGCAGTACATCCATCTGAATCCGGTCAAGAAGCATTTGTGCGAACAACCGTCAGAGTACAGATATTCGTCGGCATATCCGGGATGGAAGCTCGACCCCATCCCTCAGGGGCTAAAGCCCGGAGAGTTTTTTGGGGCAGCGAGCGGCACGGCTGAAGCCGTGCCCTTTCAAAACACTTCGGACGCGGCAGTTGGCACGACTGGAGTCGTGCCCTTTCAAAACAATCCAGGGTCGACGGAGAGTACGGCTGAAGTCGTACCGAATGAACTACCTCGCCGCAAGCAGCGAGGTATCCCGAAAATCCCGAGTTGACGCTACGCCGCGAGCGGCCGGGAATATGTCCCGAAGGGATTCAAGGCGCAGAAACGCAGAAGTGATTTATTGCTGGGCTGTCAGACAGCGCAATGATCGATGTACGGGCTAAAGCCAGGAGAGTCAGTTTGGGCGACTATCGGCACGGCTAAAGCCGTGCCCTTTCAAAACCCAACCAAGTTAGGGACAAGAAAAATGCCACGCAGAAATGACATTCAGAAGATTCTAGTGATCGGCTCGGGGCCGATTGTGATTGGACAGTCGGCGGAGTTCGACTACTCCGGCACGCAGGCCTGCAAGGCACTCAAGCAGGACGGCTACGAAGTGGTGCTGGTGAATTCCAACCCGGCCACCATCATGACCGATCCTGAGCTGGCCGACCGCACCTATATCGAGCCGCTGACGGTCGAGTACGTGGAAGAGATTATCCGCATTGAGAGCGAGATGCTGGCCGAGCAGACCAAGGGCGGCAAGCCTGCGGGCAAGTTCGCTCTGTTGCCTACGGTGGGCGGGCAGACGGCGCTCAATCTGGCCGTGGATCTGGCCGACGGGGGCATTCTCGACAAGTACAACGTGGAGATGATCGGCGCCAAGCTGGAGGCCATCAAGAAGGCCGAGGACCGGCTACTGTTCAAGGACGCGATGCAGCGCATTGGTCTTGAGGTGTCAAAGTCGGCGCTGGTGAACAACCTGCGCGACGGGCTGGAGTTTGCCATCAAGCTCGGCTTCCCGGTGCTGATTCGGCCAAGCTTTACGCTGGGCGGCTCGGGCGGCGGCATTGCCTACAACCGCGAAGAGCTGATGGAGATTCTCTCCCGCGGCATCGACCTTTCGCCGGTCCACGAGTGCCTCATCGAAGAGAGCGTGCTCGGCTGGAAAGAGTACGAGCTGGAGGTGATGCGCGACCTGGCGGACAACGTCATCATCATCTGCTCGATCGAAAATTTCGACCCGATGGGCGTTCACACCGGCGACTCCATCACCGTGGCTCCGGCGCAGACGCTCACCGATCGCGAATACCAGAAGATGCGCGACGCCGCTATTGCCGTGATGCGCGAGATCGGCGTGGAGACGGGCGGCTCGAACGTGCAGTTTGCCGTGAACCCGGTGGACGGACGCATGACGGTGATCGAGATGAATCCGCGTGTGTCGCGTTCCTCGGCGCTGGCCTCGAAGGCTACCGGCTTCCCGATTGCCAAGATCGCCGCCAAGCTTGCCGTGGGCTACACGCTCGACGAGATTCCCAACGACATTACGCGCAAAACGCCGGCCTGCTTTGAGCCGACCATCGATTACGTTGTCGTCAAGATTCCCAAGTGGCAGTTTGAAAAGTTTCCCGGCTCGGACGATGTGCTCGGCCCGCAGATGAAGAGTGTCGGCGAAGTAATGGCCATCGGCCGCACCTTCAAGGAATCGCTGATGAAGGCCTGGCGTGCGCTTGAGACCGGCAAAAAGACCGGCGCTGAAGTGCTGGAGCCTCGGCGGCTGACGCAGATGCTGGTAACACCGCGACCGGAGCGGCTGGCCTACATCCGCTACGCATTCGAGCGCGCCATGAGCGTGCGCGAAGTTGCCCGGCTCACCAAGATGGACCCCTGGTTCCTGCACCAACTGCGTGAGATCACGCTGGCACAAGGCACCATTGCGCACACCTCGCCTGAGACCATCACGGCTGAGGAACTGCTGCGGTTGAAGCGGCTCGGCCTCTCCGACGAGCGCATCGCCACGGAGTGGAAGCTGGAAGGCCATGACGGCGTGAAGCAGGTGAGGGAACTGCGCGCGGCCAAGGGCGTGAAGCCGGTCTTCAAGCTGGTGGACACCTGTGCGGCGGAGTTCGAGTCCATGACGCCCTACCTCTACTCGACCTACGACGAAGAGGACGAGGCTGCGCCGACCGACAAGAAGAAGATCATCATTCTCGGCTCGGGGCCGAACCGCATCGGGCAGGGCATCGAGTTCGATTACTGCTGCTGCCATGCCGCGTTTGCGCTGAAGGACGACGGCTTCGAAACGATCATGGTCAACTGCAACCCTGAGACCGTCTCCACCGACTACGACACCAGCGACCGGCTCTACTTTGAGCCGCTGGTGCTTGAAGATGTGCTGGCCATCCACGAGCACGAAACCAGAAACGGCGCGGACGTAGGCATGATTGTGCAGTTCGGCGGGCAGACGCCGCTGAATCTGGCGAAACGGCTGCTTGCGGCGGGCGTCAAGATCATCGGCACATCGCCAGACTCGATCGATCTGGCCGAGGACCGCAAGCAATTCGGCAAGCTGCTCGACGATCTTGAGATTCCGCAATCCGCCGGCGGCACAGCAACCAGCGTGGAAGAGGCCTTGGCCGTGGCGGAGCGCATTGGATACCCGGTGCTCGTCAGGCCCAGTTACGTGCTGGGCGGCCGCGCCATGGTCATCTCTTACGATGCGGAATCGGTGGCGCGCTATATGCGCGAAGCGGTTGAATACTCGCAGGAGCGGCCGGTGCTGATCGACCACTTCCTCGAAAACGCAATCGAGATTGACGTGGACGCGCTTTGTGACTCCAAGGACGTGCTGATCGCCGGCATCATGCAACACATTGAAGAGGCTGGCATTCACTCCGGCGACTCTTCGTGTGTGCTGCCAGCGGTTTCTATCCGCCCTGAGACGCTGGACACGATCCGCACTTACACACGCAAGCTGGCTCTGGCTCTCAAGGTCGTCGGCCTGGTCAATCTCCAACTCGCCATCCAGCGCGATGCCGAGGGCAAGGACCATGTCTACATCATCGAGGTCAACCCGCGCGCCTCTCGTACGGTGCCGTATGTGTCGAAGGCAACCGGAATTCCGCTGGCCAAGGTGGCTTCGCGGCTGATGACCGGCCGCACGCTGCGCGAGTTGCTGCCAGCGCAGTTGGACTCTGGCAAGGATCTGGACACGGGCGACCACTTCTATGTGAAGTCGCCGGTCTTCCCCTGGCAGAAGTTTGCCGGTGTGGACACGGTTCTGGGACCAGAGATGCGCTCGACCGGCGAGGTAATGGGCGTGGCGCCGACCTTTGGCGAAGCCTTTGCCAAGGCGCAACTCTCAGCCGGACAGATTCTGCCCACCAAGGGCACGGTCTTCTTCAGCGTCAAGGATCATGACAAGCCGGCAGCCGTGGAGCTGGCCCGCAAATACGTCCACCTAGGCTTCAAGATTGTGGCCACCGAAGGCACTGCGAACGTGTTGGAGAACGCCGGAATGGTGGTGGAGCGGGTCTTCAAGGTGACCGAAGGCCGTCCGGACGCAGTGGACTTGATCAAGGGCGACCGCATCCAGTTGATCGTGAACACGCCGCGCGGCCAGGACACCATCTTTGACGAGAAGGCGATCCGGCGGGCGGCCGTGGTGGCGCGGATTCCGACCATCACCACGCTTTCAGCGGCGCAGGCAGCGGCTGAGGGCATCGCGGCTATGCAGCGGCATCGGACCACGGTGAACGCGCTGCAGCAGTTGCATCACGACCGGAAAAGTTGACCGACTGACCTGAACGCAGAATGAAGAACGGCGGTCTTCCTTGAGAGGGAGGCCGCCGTTCTTGCTTGCGAATTCTGCTGGAAGGCTTGCCGGGGAGCTATCTTTCAGAGCGCTTTTTGAGCGAGAGCTTGGCTCCAATGGAGTAGCCGATCAGGGCAGCCACAGGCCATGTGGCCAGGAACGGGCCGTCGTTATCGATGAGACCGCTGGGTGCAGGAAGGCTAAAGAATGTCCGCGCAATCTTGTCAGTGGCGTCGCATTGGAAGCACTCGTTGGGGCCGGTGGGCATGTCGAGAATCCAGAGGGCGACAATGAGGAACCAGATCAGTCCGAGCAGCCAGATGGTAGGGGCAAGGTCGTCCTGGCGAAAGCGATTAACCAGAAAACCAGCCAGCACCGGCACAAAGATCGAGAGGATAAGGATAAGGCCCTGGGAGATCCCCGGTCGGTCAAGGCCATATCCGGCCGCCATCAGCGCGGCCCAGGAGATCAAGGCAAGAGCCGTATGCAGGAAGACAACAGTAGCCTGATGGGAGATTGTCGAGGCGATTTGATCCTCTTCACCATCCCGCTGAATCAATGGCTCCATGTTGCACAACTCCTGAATGATAATCGAATCCGTTGTTTATTAATTACCATACGCCGCGTGGCAAATCACGACAATTCCACTTCCGCGTCAAGGTGATGGGGTGCATAGGGAGGCCCTACAATAGAGCCATGCTGATTGAGGGCATCTTCGCCGCCATTTCCACGCCGTTCTACCCGGACGGACGCGTGTACTACCGCAAGATTGAAGCCAACATGGCACGCTACTCCCGGACGCTGCTTTCCGGAGTGGTGGTGCTGGGTTCGACCGGTGAGGCTCCAATGCTGACCGATGCAGAGTCGGCCGGCGTGCTGCGCTGCGCCGCCGCCGCCGCCGCTCCGGAAAAAGTGCTGATCGCCGGCATCGGGCGGGAGAGCGTGCGCGCAACCCTGGAGCTGGCTGAGGAGGCCACGCGCGCCCACTATGACGCCGTGCTGGTGCGTCCGCCCAGCTACTATGAGAGCCTGCGGACGGACGCCGCGCAACTGCATTACTTTCGTTCGGTCGCTGACCGGTCGCCGCTGCCGGTTCTGCTCTACAACGTGCCCAAGTGCGTCCCGATAGAGATTCCGGTAGCTGTGGTCGCCGAGTTGGCCGCGCACCCAAACATCATCGGCATCAAGGACTCCAGCGGCAGCGTGGAGCGCATCAAGGCGCAGGTGGAAGCGACCCGGAATGCGCCTCGTCGCACCGAGACAGTCACGCCTATCTTTGAAGCGGTAACGGGCAGGATGCTCGCGCCCAAGACTGGGCAGGGAGAGACCGGGCAGGGAGGCGCATTTGTTTCCGCCGGCGAGTTGGCAGGCGGAGCAGCCGTTGCCACCGCGCCGCCGGCCCCAGCGCTGAAGACACGGACCCGCGAGGTCGGTTTTCAGGTTCTGTGCGGGGCGGGTTCCATTGTGCTCGAGTCGCTCGAAGCAGGCGCTTGCGGCGCTGTGCTGGCGGTTGCAGCCTTTGCGCCAGAGGCCAGCCAGGAGATCTACATTGCCTGGAAAGACCACGATTTGAAGCTCGCGGCCGAGAAGCAGGAGCGCGTTGCACGCGTTCATCGCAAGATCGTAGGCGAAATTGGGATTGGCGGCGTAAAATACGCCTGCGATTTCAACGGCTATTTTGGCGGCCATCCACGGTCGCCGCTGGTAGCCCCGACGGCTGCCGTAAAGGCAGAGATCGAGGCACTGCTGGCCGATACTCGCAATTGAAGGCTCAGGAAAGGGCCCTTATGCGGCGTTTCATGGCTCGAATTGTTGTGGTTATTGCTTTGGTTGCAGGCTGCATCTTTGGATTCGCTCGTTTTGCGGGTTCCGCGCTTTCAGCGCAAGATGCGGCTCCACAACGGCCCAGAATTACCGGCATTTCGCACGTGGGCTACTTTGTCTCGGACCTGCCCAAGGCGTTGAACTTTTGGCACGATTTTCTGGGTTTTGACGAATATTTTGAGATCAAGAAACCTGGCTCCGAGGCGGTTCGGATCGCCTTTGTGCGTATCAACGACCGGCAGCACGTGGAGCTGTTTACCGATCCGCCGCCTGCACCGCCGAACCAGATGAGCCATCTCTGCTTTACCGTGGACAACCTGGCGCAGATGCGAGCCTATCTGCGGGCGAAGGGCTATGCGGTGCCTGCCGGGAACGGCGGCAAGACCAAAGCCGGGGACTACGCCTTCGAGATCAAGGACCCTGATGGAACGCTGATCGAGTTTGTCCAAACGCTGCCGGATGGGCAGGAGGCGCAGACGGCAGGGAAGTTCCAACCCGCAAGCCGCATCTCCGGGCAGATCTACCATGTTGGCTTCCTGGTCGGAAATTCGCAGAAGTCGATGGCATTCTATGAGGACGTGCTGGGCTTCAAGGAGACCTGGCGCGGTGGCCGCGATCCCAAGGTTCTGAGCTGGATCAATCTGCGCGTGCCGGACGGGACGGACTACATCGAGCTGATGCTCTATAGTGAGCTGCCCAAGACCTTCGGAACGCAGAACCACACCTCGCTGGCCGTGCCCGACATGCAGAAGGCCGTGGAGGCGCTCCAACAACGCCCGGCATTCAAGAGCTACGGCAAGCCGCTTGAGATTCATGTGGGCGTCAACGGTAAGCGGCAAGTCAACCTCTACGATCCCGATGGAACCCGCGTGGAGATTATGGAGCCGTTTACGGCTGATGGGAAGCCAGTTCCGCCATCGCAGGCCCCACCCCCAGCGCCAGCCCACGAGTGATTGTTGCGCTGAAACAGGATATTCATGCAATGCTCTTGCGGAAGCCGTGATACTTAGCTAACCTATTCTTAGCAGGATAGGAGAGATTATGGCCCAGGCGACGATGTTTGAAGCGAAAACCCAGTTGTCCGACCTGGTGCGCCGGGCGCAGCGCGGTGAGAAGGTTGTCCTAACCTCAGGGCGCGGCAAGGTGCCGGTAGCCGAGATCGTAGCCATCAAGCCGGCGACAGAGCGCGTCTTCGGCCAGTTCTTACAGCCGAGCTTTCGCATCCCAACCGATTTCAACGAACTTCCTGAGACTGAGTTGTCTGGGTGGCTGGGTGAGGGTGAGTGAGAATACTCATTGACACGCACTACGTCCTCTGGACTGCGCTAAATCCCTCGGAGATGTCGCCATGGGCTCACCGGCTCCTGGCGGATCTGAAAAACGAGATTCTGGTTTCCTCGGCTTCAATCTATGAGATCAGTCTGAAGGTTCGTTTAGGAAAACTTCCGGAAGCAGCTGAGTTCGAAGGTGATTTGCTTGCCAACATCGAGGAGAAGCTCGGATTCGTACTCCTGCCGCTCGACCCGCAGTCAATGTACCGGGCTGCCCGGTTCGAGGACAAACACGCGGACCCGTTTGATCGCATGATCGCAGCACAAGCCTTCCAATACGATCTGCCGCTACTCAGCGTTGACCCCAAGATGGATGCTTTTGGCATGCGCCGGGTCAAGAGGCCGGTTAGCCTACCGTAGCCTATTGAGTAATGCAGCACCTAAACTATTACTCCCATGTCCGATAACAGATATTCTGTATAGTGCAAAGAAGACAAGGATCGCTATCATGGCTCCTGCTTCCCGTTCTGCTCTTGCGCTCTTGGCCCATAAATACTGATATTGTGTGCCCCATCCATTCCGCGTTTTGTGCGGAATGGGTGGGAGAGCATGACACTGTTTGAGGGTCGGATCAATAACAACTGGCTCGACTACATCTTGTAGCGGCCGAGATCGTCGTCGTTCAAGCCCTCAAGCCAACCGCGCAGTTGCTCAGACGTAGGTGTATCAGCCGGGCCTGTGGTGCTCAGCCGGGCGGTCTTCATCACCTCTTCGGTCACGAAGATTGGGCAGTCTGCACGCAGGGCCAGGGCGATTGCGTCTGATGGACGCGCATCTACGGTAATGGCCTCATTGCCCTGCATCATCCACAATGTCGCGTAAAATGTATCATCCTTAATGTCATTAATTACAACGCGTTCCAGGCGAATATTAAAGTAATTCATCAGGTTTCTTGCCAAGTCATGGGTCATCGGACGCGGTGCGGCAACCTTCTCGATCTCTATGGCAATAGCATTGGCCTCAAAGATGCCAACCCAAATGGGCATCACTGCCTCAGAGGCCACGTCCTTGAGCACAACGATGGGCATATTGGTGGAGGGGTCCATCATCAGGCCTCGGATTCGGACTTCAATATCCATTGCAATTCCCTCTTCAGTAAAATCTGATTATCAGATTTCTTCCCCAACCAGGCTGTTTGGATGTGTCGCCGTAATCTTCACCTGAAGATAGCTGCCAGGAGCCGGCGCAATTGGCCGCTTCGAAGTGAAGTTCACGGGCGTATTCTGCGAGTTCCGTCCGGTTACTTGTCCTCTGGCGGGGTTGAGGCCCTCTACCATTACCTCAAGTGTTCGCCCTAAGTTCTTGGCGTAATTGATACGTTGGATCTCCCGCTGACGATCAAGCATCACTTGAAGCCTGATGACCTTCTCCTGCTCTGGCACCGAGTCGATCATGGTCAGGGCCGGTGTTTGCGGCCGGGCAGAGTACTTGAAACCGTAAACCAGATCATACTGAACAGCGGCTAGCAGGTCCATGGTTTGGATGAAGTCGTCAGCCGTTTCGCCCGGAAATCCGACGATGATGTCGGTTGAGATGGCGATGGGGCGCTTGGCGGCTTTGATCCAGGCGATCCGCTCCATGTACCAGTCAGGCGTGTACTCGCGGGCCATCGCCTTGAGGATACGCTCGGAGCCGGATTGCACGGGCAGGTGGATGTGGTCACAGAGAGTGGGTACCTGGTCGATGACGTCCACAATGTCGCGGGTGAAGTCGCGCGGGTGGCTGGTGGTAAAGCGTACGCGGCGGATGCCGGAGACCTGGCCGACGGCGGCCAGCAACTCGGAGAAGCTCTGCTTCCCTTCCGGATCGCGGTAGCTGTTCACGTTCTGGCCGAGGAGCTGAATCTCTGTGTAGCCGAGGTCGGCGATACGGAGAGCCTCTTCCAGCACCGAGGATGAGCCTCGGCTACGCTCCTTGCCGCGCGTGTACGGCACCACGCAGTAAGCGCAGAACTTGTCGCACCCTTCAATAATGGTGATGTAGCCGCGGTAAGGGTTTTGGCGGGAGGTGAACTCGGTCTCGAAGGTCTCAGAGGTTTCGCGGTCGTTGAGCCCGGTGATGCGGGTCTCGCCAGCTTCAAGCCGGGCCAACATCTCTGGCAGTTTCCGGTAAGAGGCTGAGCCCGAGACCAACGAAACGTAAGGTGCGCGCTCGAAGATCTTCTCGCCCTCCTGCTGGGCGACGCATCCGAGCACACCAAAGCGCTTGCCCGCTTTATGGAGCTTTTTGTAGTCGTTGAGCCGGTTGAAGACCTTTTGCTCCGCTTTATCGCGAATCGAGCAGGTGTTGTAGAGGATCAGCGAGGCTTCCAGTTCGGAATCCACCCGCCGGTATCCCTGCTGCTCCAATGTGCCGATGACTTTTTCCGAGTCATGGGCATTCATCTGGCAGCCAAAGGTCTCAAGGTAAAAGGTCTTGTCGGTTGCCATTTCATCCTAAGTATACCGTGCCGAAGGCTGTGAGCGGCCCGGCTGAGCACTGGGCTCAGCGCAGGCCGGTGTGGAGGTAGGAGAGTAGAGATTGCATCTCCTCAGGCGAGAAGCGGCCGGCAAAGGATGGCATCATGCCCTTGCCCGCGAGCACAACCTTCTGTACCTGTTCGTCAGTAGCCTGTGCACCGCTGGGTAACGTTTTGCCTTCGAAGATGGAGTGCAGATCGGGCGGAACCTTCTTGAGCGCCAGATCGTTCTCCTCGTGGCAGTGTGCACAACGGCTCTGATAGAAGTGCTTCCCCGCCTGCTGCTGCGCGGTGAGTGGAGGTGCGGTGGGCCTGCAGCCGACAGCTGAAAGCAGAAACGCTGCCAACGCCAGCGCGCTGCCCTTGCCGATTCGAGCTGAGACCTTCACTATTGATCCGGCAATAAAACAGTGACACCTTCTTCCCATCCATTCTCGCAAAAAACGCGAGAATGGATGGGGCGCCCTGACAGCATTTAGTTGCCGGATCACTAGCTACGCCTTTTGCGCAAACCTGGCGCTGACCGCATCCCAGTTGACCACCTGGAAATAGGCCTTCACGTACTCCACACGCCGGTTCTGGTACTTGAGATAGTAAGCGTGCTCCCAAACGTCAACGGCGAGGATCGGCTTGTGGCCGGCGCTGATGGGACTGTCCTGGTTCGGCGTGGTCTCAATCCCGAGCGAACCATCCGGGAGCTGTACCAGCCACGCCCAGCCGCTGCCGAAGACGCTGAGCGAGGCTGCTGTCAGTTTGTCCTCGAATGCGGACAAAGAGCCGAAGCGCGTGTCAATGGCCTTGGCCAGCTCACCTGCCGGAGCAATGCTGCCTTTGCCCAGCGTTAGCCACCAGAAGGAGTGATTGAAGTGGCCACCGGCATTGTTCCGCACCGGGCCTCGCACCGCTTCAGGCAGGTCGTTGAGGCTAGTAAGCAGGGTTTCCAGCGATTTGCCGGCCAGCTCAGGATGCGCTGCCACAACCGCGTTCAGGTTGTTGACGTAGGTCTGGTGATGCTTGTCGTGGTGCAGATGCATGGTGGCCGCATCGAAACTGGGCTCAAGCGCCTCGTAAGTGTACGGAAGTGCCGGGAGCGTGAAGGCAGCAGGCGCAGGGGATGCAACGGCGGTCTGAGCCAGAAGCTGCTCGCCTGGCGCCAGCGCGACGCCAGCCAAAGCGCCCATCTGGAGAAGAGCGGTTCTGCGATCAATCAGGGACATGAGGAAACCTCCGGGGAAGAGGCGGCTGAGCGTGGCCGGGGATCGGCCGCTGTGGAGCCACCCCGTGTTCTTCAGTCTGAGCGCCGAGCCGCCAGATGGTCAAGCCAAGCGACGCGGAAGAGCCGCAGATGGGTCCTGGGGGGGGGGATGACTGAGCCGGTCAAGTATGCTGGAGGGGGGACGGAGATCCGTCGCCACAGATTGCACAAGCAAAGACAGATGGATACAAGCGAAAAACTGACGCCGATGGCGCACGGAGCCCAGAACCACTGCTTCGGCTGTGGGATGGACAATGCAAAAGGGCTCCGGCTGGAGTTCTACCTCACCGAGGACAGCTCCACGGTCTGCTTTGTCGCGGTTCCCGACAGCTTCGAGGGGCCTCCGGGCTACGTCCACGGCGGCATGATTGCCACCCTGCTCGACGAAGCAATGAGCAAGGCCGTACGCGCCTGCGGAGTGTCGGCCATGACACGCAGTATGGAGATCGACTATCGGCGGCCAGTCCCCTCTGGAGCGCCGCTGAGGATCGAGGGCCGGCTGGTGCGCAGCGAGGAGCGCAAGCACTGGACTGAGGCGCGCATTCTGGACGCCTGCGGAACCGTTCTTGCCTCGGGCACCGGCTTGTTTGTACAGGTCCGCGCCAGCCGCATGGTGCGAGAGCGGCCTGAAGACCACTCCCGCCACGACCAGCAGATCAAGCAGAGTTGATAAGAAACAAGAATACAATTCGTACCAGCCCACCCTATTGATCCGGCCCTCAAATAGAAGCACCGTGCCCCGTCCATTTCGCAGGCTTTATCGCGAAATGGGTGGGAAGCCTACATACCATTCAAGAGCCGGATCTATAGGCGCATACATTTTCCAATTAGTGCACAGCTACCAGAGACGCTGCGTGGGGTCCGGCTCCGGCGTTGAACGCGTCCACCAGAGAAATTGCCTTCATCTGCGCCTTGATCGCATCCAGCGAAGCGTTGGTCCACACGCCAATCTCCGCCGTCTCGCCCGGCAGAACGTCGAAGTAGTTGTCGCTCAACTCCACGTCAAGATCGCCGAAGGTCAGGTAGGCGCTCCGCGCCAGCACTGGCGAACTCACCTTGATTTTGTAGAAGTTCTTCGCCGTCTCAAACTTCCCTGCCGTCGCGATCCAAAGCGAATGTGTCTTCTCGCGCGGCTGTCCGATGCTCGCTTCCAGTTTCAGCACGGCAGACTTCAGCCGCACGGACTTCACGGTTCCCAGGTTCGCCATGTTGCGCGAAATCAGCGTATCTGCGCCGCTCAACTCGGCCAATACGAACACCCGAGAGGCATCCGTTCCGCCTGCATCGTTGATCTTCTTGAGCGGCCATTCCATGTACACCTTGCTCGACAGCGGTGGAATCTCAACCGGCTTCCGCTCTTCCAGCAGCACCTTGCCGTCCATGTCCATCAACCGCACCAACAAGTGCGTCGAGCCTGCCACTTTCTCGTTCACGTCGGAGACAATGTACACCTTCACCGCGCCAGCCTCGATGTGCGCCGAGACCAGCAACGGCGCATAGAAGCGCTTCGCATAGTACTGCAACGCCTTCCAGCGGCCGTAGTAGTCAATCGAGGACCACGAAGCCACTGGCCAGCAATCATTCAGTTGCCAGTAGATGGAACCCATCGTCTCAGGCCGCGAGCGGCGGAAGTGTTCCGCTCCGATCTTGATTCCCTCGGCCTGCAACACCTGACTTGCGTAGAGGAAGCTGGCAAAGTCCTTCGGCTCGCCGTAGTCCTTCACCATGTAGTCGTGGATGATGGAGTTGCCTTCGTCGTTCTTCTGGTGCGCAAGCATCACCGACGTAAAGATGCTGGCTCGATCGGCAGGCTCCGTGAAGGCTTCCACCGTCTTCATCTCCGGAAACGACTGAAAGCCATACTCAGTCACAAAGCGCGCATGATGCGTCTCGTAGGTAGTAAACGGCACACGCCCGTGCCACACATCCCAGATGTGATCGTCGCCCGTGTGGTAGGTAGCCGTCTGCGGCTCGTAGTCGGCGCTGGGCGAACTGGGCCAATAGGGCGTTTCCGCATCCAGCTTCTCTACCACGCGGTTCAGAATGCCACTGAACTCCGTCAGGTAGTCCTGCCACATCTGGAAGCGCACATCGGCGGGCAAGGTGGCATGCACGCCCCACGCCAATGCCTGTTCCGTCTCGTTGTTGCCGCTCCACAACACAATCGACGCGTGATTGCGCAGCCGCTTCACCTGCTGCTCGGCCTCGGCCTCGATGTTCTGCTTGAAGTCGTAGGTGCCCGGCTGCCAGTCGTTGCCAAACTGGAAATCCTGCCACACCATCAGCCCCAGTTCATCGCAGATGGAGTAGAACTCGTCGCTCTCGTAGTAGCCTCCGCCCCAGTGGCGCACCATGTTCATGTTGGCCGCCTTGGCCGACTCCAGAATGCGCCGATAGTTGGCCGTCGTCACGCGGTTCGGAAAGCTGTCGAACGGGATCACGTCCGCGCCCTTGCCAAAGATGGGAATCCCGTTCACCACAATGTCGAACGAACGGCCCCACTGGTCGCGTTGACGGCGCAGCTCAACGGAGCGCAAGCCAGCCTTTACTGTCTTCTCCGCAGCCACCGCACCTGCCCCGCTCACCTGTGCCTTGAAGGTGTAGAGCGGCTGCTCGCCGTAGCCGGTCGGATACCATAGCTTCGGCTGCCGAATCTCAACCGGAATCTCGATCAGATTCGATCCCGCATGAACCTCGACCGAACGCACCGCTGTTGCTGGCTGTCCGCCGGACTGGTAGCTGAGCGTAACCTGCGCCTGGCCTGCTTTGGCGGCTACCACTTCCACCTGTGCGTCCAGATGAGCCACATCTTTGCTCACGTCGCGCTGGCGCACGGCAAAGTCTTCGATCCGCACCGCATCCCACGCCTCAAGCCGCACCGGCTTCCAGATGCCGCTGGTCACAAAGCGCGGTCCCCAGTCCCACCCATACTCGTAGGCCGGCTTGCGCAGGAAGGTTTTGGGATCGGTCTTGGTCCTCGCGATCCACGGGTCCTGCTTGCCCAGCTCTCCAGCTTCGGTGATGGGCGAGGCAAAAACCACCCGCAAGCTGTTTTTGCCCACATGCAGACGCGCTTTGGCCGGAACGCGCCATGTACGGAAGCTGTTGATGCCCTTCAAATCCTCTTCGCCGTTCAGGTATACCGTTGCCGGGCCGTCCAATCCATCGAAGATCAGGTCCACATTGGCGCGCCCCATCGTCGCCGCAGTTACATCGAAGCTGAGCCGGTACTCCCAACTGGCCTTCTCAATCCACTGCAGCTTCGACTCATTGTCGCGATAGAACGGGTCGGGAATCTTCTTGTTCGCGAGCAGGTCCAGGTGCACATCGCCGGGCACGGTGGCAGGCAGCCAACCACTTTCGGCCGCGTCCCCTGCCGTCACCTGCCGGAACTGCCACCCGCGTTCGAGCGGCACAGCCAGGTTGTGAACCCCTGTAACCATAACGGCCGGAGCAGGAGCACTTTGCGCCGGCAAGCTCCCTGCCGCGCAACTACCCCCCAGAACCAGAGCAAAAAAGGCAACCGTAGCAAGTCTCATCCAAGAGCCTCCTGCTGTTTCGCGCACGTATTTCAAACCCGGCGCGGTGTAGATCTGAAATTCGCTGATAAGGTTAACACGCGCCTTGTCCGCAATCTCCCAGCTGCGGCACGCAACCCCGGCGAGCTCACCCTCCTTCTTGGCGAACAACAAAGTAACTCCTTCACGTTCATCAACTTTTGCCGTAGTATGGTGCTTTGATCCTGCCTTTACGTGCGGAGTTTTCCAGTGAAACGTTTGCCAACGATGAAAGACGTTGCCCAACTGGCTGGCGTGGGCACCATGACGGTTTCCCGTTATCTGAACGGCTCAGCCAGCGTCTCCAAGGAAGCCTCAGAGCGAGTTGAGAAGGCCATCCGTACCCTGCACTACAAGCCCAACCAGATGGCTCGTGCCCTGCGTGGCCAGCGCAGCCGGTCCATCGGCCTCATCATTCCTTACATCCACGATCCGTTCTTTGCCGCCTTCGGGCACTGCGTTACTGAGGTGGCCAAGCAGCACGGCTATACGGTGCTGATCACCACCTCTGACGAAGACCCGGAGACCGAGTACAACGAAGCCTCGCAGATGCTGCAGCGCTACGTGGAGGGCCTGATCGTCATCCCCGCCAACCACGGCGTTACCCGCATCAACAAGGCTCTGATGGGCCGCGTGCCGCTGGTCTCCGTCGACCGTCCCATCGACGAACCGGCCTTCGACACGGTTCTGGTGCAGAACCAGTCTGGCGCACGTCGCATGGTGGAGCATCTGATCGGGCATGGGCACCGCCGCATTGCCTTCGTCGGCTTGCGTCGCGACCTCTATGCTGTCGAAGCGCGCTTTCAGGGCTATCGCCGCGCCATGTCTGAAGCAGGGCTGGAGGCACTTCCCTTCTTCAATTGCCCAACCCAGGAGGCCACCAGCCTGATGATTGGCAATCATTTGAAGTCAAGCGATGCGCCCACAGCCTACTTTGCTTCGAACACGCTGGCCTCGCGTTTTGTGCTGACCGAGTTGCAGCGCCGCGCCATCAAGATTCCCTCCGGCGTTGTCCTGGCCGGCTTCGACGACTTTTACCTCGCTGACAGCCTCTCACCGCCCCTTACCGTCGTTCGCCAGCCCGTGGAAGAGTTGGGACGCACAGCGGCTCGGCAGTTGTTTGCACGGCTCGACAATCGCGGCATCACGCAGACAGGCACACGCACCGTACTGCCCGTCGAGCTGGTTCTGCGCCAGTCCTGTGGCTGCACGCATACCGGCGAGCAGATCCTCCGCTAACGATCCGGCCCTCAAATCGAAGCCTAAGAACTATTGAAGGGCCGGATCAATAACGAGGGCCGCTCTCTCCAGAGGGCTCTCGCACCAGCCCTGTGGCGGCCAGCACGCAGATCATCGGCATCAGCGGAACCCGGAAGCGTCCCACCGCCTGCACTCCGCCTGAGACTGCGACAAAATAGAATGCGGTCCCCAGCAGCAGCGCCACCAACGGCACTTGAAGCCTCTTGCGCCGCAGCTCGCGAACCGCCAGCAGGTAGAGCGCCAGCAACCACACTTCAAAGGCGGCCATCACCACCGCATTTCCAGGATTCTCTCGTGCCACTTGCCACGCGGCCCGCAACGGGCCGCTATGCACCACGCGCGCTGGCGCCGCACCGGAATCCTCACCCAGCATCTCCAGCAACTCTGCCGCGCAAGGCGTAAAGATCACCACCACAGAGCCAGCCAACTGCGTCCGCAGCGCCTCTGGCCAGTGCGCACGCAACGTCCGGCCCGCTTCCTGCTGCATGAACGCGAGTTTCGCCGCTTCAGACCACTCCGTCTGTTCCGGATGGCTGGCTCGATAGGCGGCCTCGTCCGGGTAACCGAATGATCGCTGCATCTGCGAAAAGCTCACGCCTTCAACCCGTGCTTCAACCTCGGCGGCGCTATAAAAATAGAGGTTCCGCACGGCGACGCTCGAAAATCCCGTGTAGCCGGTCTCAACCCGGTTGCGCACCTGCCAGGCCGCCATCCATGGCACCGTCGCCAGCAGAAACAGTGCCGGAGCCTTCCATCGTATGCGTCTGTCGCTCCAGCAGATCACCACCAACCCCACAGCCCATACGGCCGGCAAATAGTACGCCACCGGGCGCACGAAGATGGCCGCCGCCAGCCACACTCCGCTCCATGCAACCCGGCGCAGTTCCCGCGTCCTCACAAACCCAGCCATCTGTTCCAGGGCCAGCAGCAGCACGGCGCAAAACAAGGTCTCTGAAAGTAACCGTGCTGCATAAACCGTTGACGCCGACTCGATGGCCAGCAGCCACGCCGCACCCTGCGCCGTCCGCTCGCTGGCCCCCATGGCCCGCACCAATCGCCACACAAGCACCACGCACAGCACCGAAACTGCTACCTGTGCGAGGGATGCGACGGCCGGACCCAGTCCGCTTACCAGAGCCAGAAATAACGGGTAGCCCGGCGTGCGGCCAATCTCCGGCAAACCAGCCGTCCAAAACCGTCCATGCAGCAGCAGGTTCCGACCCGGCTCAAGATAGCTGGCCGTGTCTCCAGCCGTCAGCACGCGGGTTCCGGTCCGCTCCAGCGCCGCCACCCACACCGTCAATCGCAGCACGGTAGCTACCGCCAAAGGAGCCGCAAGGGTTCTAGCCGTGCCGTTGTTCATCGCCCCATCTCCACCGTTGCCCGGTACAGTTGCTCCCACTCCGCCACGCGCGCCTCCAGACTGAACCCGGACACAATCCGCTCTCGCGCCCGCTCGCCAAGTTGCCGCCGCTCGTCTGCGCTCATCTCCATGGTGGCCGTCATGGCCTGCGCCAGCGCCTCCGGGTTTCTGGAGGGAACCAGCCTTCCGGCTTCGCCAACAATCTCCCGCACACCGCCCACATCGGTAGCTACAACCGGCCTGGCCATCGCCATCGCCTCGCCGATCACCAGCGGCATTCCCTCCCATGCCGACCCCAGCACAAATCCATCGGCCGCATCCAGCAGCGCCGCCATATCTCTGCGCAAACCCAGCCAGCGCACCCGGCGCGTCAGTCCCAGTTCTATAGCCAGCCTCTTCAGGCCTTCGGTGTAGTCCACGCTTCCCTCGCCTGCAATCCACAGCTGCGCCTCGGGCCGCAGTGCGCAGACCGTCGCAAAGGCCCGCAACAGATTCGGAAAGTCCTTGGCCTCGGTCAATCTTCCGGCACTGAGCCACACAAAGCCCTCGCCAGCATCCATGGCCGCACACATCCGCCTGCGCCGCTCTTCGTCCGGATGGAAACTCTCTGTGTCGAAGCCGTTGGTCACCACCACCGTCTTGGCTGGCGAGACGGCACGCGCAGCCACGTACCTGTCCGCGGCCGCCCGGCTCACGAAGGTCACTTGATCGGCCAGCCGATCCGTCAGGCGGTAGGCCAGCAGCCGCGGCCACGGACCCTCATAGACGTTGTGAACCGTCGAAATCACCCGCCCTGGAACCCCGGTCAGTCGCAGCAACCGGGCAAACAGGTTCGGGTGCACACAGTGGCTGTGAACCGCATCCGGCGCAAAGCCACGCAGCAGCAGCCGAGCGCGCGCCAGCCCTGTCAAAGCTTTTACCGGGCTCCAGTCTATTCCGAGCCGCGTAACCGGCAACTCGGTTAGCCACTCGGCGGCAACCGCCGGCCCCAACGAAACGACAATAATAGTGTGCCCGCGCAGACTCATCTGCCGCGCCAGTTCCAGAGCTTGGCGCTCTGCACCGCCCATCGCCAGCGTCGTCAGTAGGTATGCAATCCGCATCGGGTCCTATGCAAGTTTCGGGTGGATCGATCATAACCCGGCAGCGCGAACCTCGGAATGCTGACTTCCCAATCGAGCTAATCCAGCAGTTTTCACGTTTGTATGAATCGCCGGGTCCTAAGCTTTTCAAAATAAGTAAAATCCTTATGCAAAATCGAGTGAAACTCGCTGTACAATTCCTTCGAGGTTTATATGGCCGGAGATACTCAACTTACGTGCAGTGATTGCGGGCAGGACTTCGTCTTCACCGCGGCTGATCAGGCGTTCTTTCAGGAGCGCGGTTTTTCGACACCCAAACGTTGCAAGAACTGCCGCAAGGCAAAGAAAGGCGCGCAGGAAGGCTCCGGTTTTCGCTCGGCAACTCCCGCGGCTGGCACTTCAGTTGTCTGCTCCGCTTGCGGGCAGCTGACCACTGTGCCATTTGAACCGCGCGGAGATCGTCCGGTCTACTGCCGCGACTGCTATCAGGCGCGCAAGGGCAGTGGTGGTGGCGGCGGTGGTGGCGGCCGAGGCCGCTACTAGGCTCCGGCGAGGCTTTTCCTTACTCCAGTTCACGGCGCATCGGCACAAGGTAGCGTTCGAACGTTGATCTCCGGATGGCGATGCTTCACGGTCTATATCTACGGTCGACGGTTTGCTGCTGAATCCGACTTCGGCTCTGGTCTTGATTCGTCTCTAGTTTCTTCCGCTTCAAGCGGCAACAGGTGGGTTGCGTCCAGAACGCTTCTCACCTGTTGCTTTTTGCGCTGCCCGCTTCCCTCCATCTACCCGCCACCGCAGAGCATTTTCGCTTTTGCTATAGACTCCCGTGCCCCATCTATTTCCGCGTTTTTTTGCGGAAATGGGTGGGATACCAATGAAATCCAGGTCTACACCATTCCAGAAAGATGAATATCAAGTTAGCTCCGGCCAGCTTTCAACGCACCGGTTGGACTTCTTGCTTTGTAACAGGGCACGGCTTCAGCCGGGCCACAACAGCAACAAA
>Ga0302267_10002388_pt1 | contig 22849 bp, 26 predicted proteins | sample III_Bog_E1_3_FD_194555 | JGI IMG/M metagenome (GOLD analysis project Ga0302267, IMG submission 194555) | Peat permafrost microbial communities from Stordalen Mire near Abisko, Sweden - III_Bog_E1_3 | ecosystem: Environmental > Terrestrial > Soil > Wetlands > Peat | place: Sweden: Abisko...
TGCTGCTGCGGGCCCTGGGCTACGAGGACCAGGCCTTCCTCGAGCGCTTCGTGCGCCATTTCGACTTCCTCGAGGGCCAGTGGGAGAAGGAGCAGAACCTCGCCCCCACCCGTGAGGAGGCCCTGCTCGAGATCTACAAGCGGGCCCGTCCGGGTGAGCCCCTGTCGGCCGAGGCCGCCCGCCTCTACTTCGAGAACGCCTTCTTCAACCCGAAGCGCTACGACTTGACCCGGGTCGGCCGGTACAAGCTGAACCGGAAGCTCGGCCCGGAGATCGAGCGGATCTCGGACATCCTGAAGATCGACCTCGAGCGCCCGTCGCCGACCCAGGGCGTGCTCAGCCCGTCGGAGATCCTGGCCTCGTCCACCTACATGCTCCACCTGGCCAAGCACATGGCCGACGGTGAGTCGGGTTACCGCATCGACGACCAGGACCACTTCGCCAACCGGCGGATCCGTTCGGTCGGCGAGCTGATCCAGAACCAGGTCCGGGTGGGCCTCAGCCGCATGGAGCGGGTCGTCCGCGAGCGGATGACCACCCAGGACGTCGAGGCCATCACCCCACAGACGCTGATCAACATCCGCCCGGTGGTCGCCGCGGTGAAGGAGTTCTTCGGCACCAGCCAGCTCAGCCAGTTCATGGACCAGAACAACCCGCTGTCGGGCCTGGCCCACAAGCGGCGCCTGTCGGCCCTCGGGCCCGGCGGCCTCTCCCGTGAGCGCGCCGGCTTCGAGGTCCGTGACGTCCACACCTCGCACTACGGCCGTATGTGCCCCATCGAGACCCCCGAAGGCCCGAACATCGGCCTGATCGGCTCCCTGGCCACCTACGCCCGGGTGAACGAGTACGGCTTCATCGAGACCCCCTACCGCAAGGTGGTCGACGGCCGGGTGACCGACGAGGTCAACTACCTGGCGGCCGATGAGGAGGAGGAGCACGTCATCGCCCAGGCGTCGGCCGTCCTCGACGCCGACGGCCGGTTCGCCGAGGACCGGGTGCTCGTGCGCCGCGGCCCGCAGGGCACCGGCGTCCGGGTGGGCGCCGCCTCCACCTCCTACGGCACCACGTCGGAGATCGACTTCGTGCCCCCGGCCGAGGTCGACCTCATGGACGTCTCCCCGAAGCAGATCGTGTCCGTCTCCACGGCCCTGATCCCCTTCGTCGAGCACGACGACGCCAACCGGGCCCTCATGGGCGCCAACATGCAGAAGCAGGCCGTCCCGCTGGTCGTGCCCGAGGCCCCCTACATCGGTACCGGCGTCGAGGCCCGGGCGGCCCGTGACGCCGGCGACGTGGTGCTGGCCGAGGCCGACGGCGTGGTGACCGACGTCTCCGGTGACCAGATCGTCGTGGAGTACAAGGCCGGGGCCAAGGACCGCAACGGTCACGTCCTGGGGAAGAAGACCTACCGGCTGGCCAAGTTCCGCCGGTCCAACCAGAACACGGCCATCAACCAGAAGGTCATCGTCGACGAGGGCCAGAAGGTCTCCCAGGGCGACGTCCTGGCCGACGGACCGTCGACCCACAACGGTGAGCTGGCCCTGGGGAAGAACCTGCTCGTGGCCTTCATGCCGTGGGAGGGCTACAACTACGAGGACGCCATCATCCTCTCCCAGCGCCTGGTGAAGGACGACGTGCTCACGTCGATCCACATCGAGGAGCACGAGGTGGACGCCCGCGACACCAAGCTCGGTGCCGAGGAGATCACCCGGGACATCCCCAACCTGTCCGAGGAGATCCTGGCCGACCTCGACGAGCGCGGCATCATCCGCGTCGGTGCCGAGGTGGGCCCCGGTGACGTCCTGGTGGGCAAGGTGACCCCCAAGGGTGAGACCGAGCAGACCCCTGAGGAGCGCCTGCTGCGGGCCATCTTCGGTGAGAAGGCCCGCGAGGTGCGCGACACCTCGCTCAAGGTGCCCCACGGCGAGGAGGGGACGGTCATCGACGTCCGGGTCTTCTCCCGTGACGACGCCCACGAGCTGCCCCCGGGCGTCAACCAGCTGGTCCGCGTCTACGTGGCCCAGAAGCGCAAGATCTCCGAGGGCGACAAGCTGGCCGGCCGCCACGGCAACAAGGGTGTCATCTCCAAGATCCTCCCGATCGAGGACATGCCGTTCCTGGCCGACGGCTCCCAGGTGGACATCATCCTCAACCCCCTCGGCGTGCCGAGCCGGATGAACGTCGGCCAGGTCCTCGAGTCCTCGCTGGGCTACGCCGCCCGCTGGGGCTGGGAGGGCGTCGGCTCGGCCGGGTCCACCCCGGTGCGGGGCACCGAGACCAAGACGCGTCCGAAGACCGATCCGGCCGTGTGGGTCTCCACTCCGGTGTTCGACGGTGCCCACTGGGACGAGGTCGACCAGGCCGGACGCCACCCCACCATCCAGCAGATCTTCGGACGGCTCAACGCCGACGGGATCGACGGGAACGTGCAGGTGGACCAGACCGGCAAGGCCATCCTGTACAACGGCCGCACCGGTGAGCCCTACGACAACCCCATCTCGGTGGGCTACGTGTACATCCTGAAGCTCCACCACCTGGTGGACGACAAGATCCACGCCCGTTCCACCGGCCCGTACTCGATGATCACCCAGCAGCCCCTCGGCGGCAAGGCCCAGTTCGGTGGCCAGCGGTTCGGGGAGATGGAGGTGTGGGCCCTCGAGGCGTTCGGCGCGGCCTACGCCCTCCAGGAGCTCCTGACCATCAAGTCGGACGACGTGCTCGGTCGGGTGAAGGTCTACGAGGCCATCGTGAAGGGTGAGAACATCCCGGAGCCGGGTATCCCCGAGAGCTTCCGGGTACTCATCAAGGAGATGCAGTCGCTGTGCCTGGACGTGGAGGTCCTGGCCCCCGACGGCGAGGAGATCGAGATGCGCGAGCTCGACGAGGACGTGTACCGCACGGCCGAGGAGCTCGGAATCGACATCAGCCGGCCTGAACGCGGGTCGGATGAGGAAGACGAGCGTCGCGCGGCAGAGAGGGGATTCTGATGTTGGACGTCAACGATTTCGACCAGCTGCGGATCGGTCTGGCCACGGCCGATTCCATCCGGGGATGGTCCAACGGCGAGGTGAAGAAGCCCGAGACCATCAACTACCGGACCCTGCGCCCGGAGAAGGACGGTCTCTTCTGCGAGAAGATCTTCGGTCCCACCAAGGACTGGGAGTGCTACTGCGGGAAGTACAAGCGCGTCCGTTTCCGCGGCATCATCTGCGAGCGCTGCGGCGTCGAGGTCACCCGGTCCAAGGTGCGGCGCGAGCGCATGGGTCACATCGAGATGGCCGCGCCCGTGGTCCACATCTGGTACCTGCGGGGAACCCGGAGCTGGCTGGCCTACCTCCTCATGGGCACCGAGCCCCGTGAGGAGCTGAAGGCCAAGCAGCTGGAGAAGGTCATCTACTTCGCCGCCAACCTGGTCACCTGGGTCGACGAGGCCAAGCGCCATGAGGACCTGCCGGCCCTCGAGGCCGAGCTCCGCGACGAGGTCGCCGACATCGAGCGCAAGCGCGACCTGGAGATCGACCGTCGGTTCAAGGTCCTCGAGGAGGAGCTGGCCGAGCTGGAGAAGTCGGGGTCCAAGGACGCCGAGGTCAAGGCCCGTCAGCGCAACGTGGAGAAGGAGATCGCCTCGGTCCGCGAGCGCTTCACCGCGGAGATCGAGCTGGCCCAGCGGGCCTTCGACGAGTTCAAGAGCCTGCACTCCCGCAAGATCCTCGAGGACGAGATGCTCTGGCGCGAGATGCGCATCCGTTACGAGGACTACTTCGAGGGAGGCATGGGGGCGGAGTCCATCTCCCGTCTGATCGACCGCATCGACCTCGACGCCGAAGAGATCAAGCTCCGGGAGATGATCGACGCCGCCGACGGCCGCAAGCCGCTGTCGGCCCAGCGCCGCCAGAAGGTCATCAAGCGGCTGAAGATCGTCACCGCCTTCAACCGGCGCGATGAGAACGGCCGGCGGATCAACGACCCCCGGGCCATGATCCTGGAGTCGGTCCCGGTGATCCCGCCTGATCTGCGCCCCATGGTGCAGCTCGATGGCGGCCGCTTCGCCACCTCCGACCTCAACGACCTCTACCGCCGGGTGATCAACCGGAACAACCGCCTGAAGCGGCTGCTCGACCTCGGTGCGCCCGAGATCATCATCAACAACGAGAAGCGCATGCTCCAAGAGGCCGTCGACGCCCTGTTCGACAACGGCCGTCGCGGCCGTCCGGTCACCGGGCCGGGCAACCGCCCGCTGAAGAGCCTGTCCGACATGCTGAAGGGAAAGCAGGGCCGGTTCCGTCAGAACCTCCTGGGCAAGCGGGTGGACTACTCCGGCCGTTCGGTCATCGTGATCGGCCCGAACCTGCTCCTGCACCAGTGCGGGCTGCCCAAGCTGATGGCCCTCGAGCTGTTCAAGCCCTTCGTCATGAAGCGCCTGGTCGACGCCGAGCTGGCCCAGAACATCAAGTCGGCCAAGCGGATGGTGGAACGGCGCCGCCCGCAGGTCTGGGACGTGCTGGACGGGGTCATCAAGGAGCACCCGGTCCTGTTGAACCGGGCCCCAACGCTCCACCGCCTGGGCATCCAGGCCTTCGAGCCGGTGCTGGTCGAGGGCAAGGCCATCCAGGTCCACCCGCTGGTGTGCACGGCGTTCAACGCCGACTTCGACGGCGACCAGATGGCCGTGCACCTGCCGCTGTCGGCCGAGGCGCAGGCCGAGGCCCGCATCCTGATGCTGTCGGCCAACAACATCCTGTCCCCGGCCACCGGGCGGCCCATCACCGTCCCCACCCAGGACATGGTGTTCGGCATCTACTACCTGACGCTCGTCCGTGACGGGCTGAAGGGCGAGGGCCGGGTCTTCCGCCACAACTACGACGTGGAGGCGGCCTTCGACCGCGGGGACATCGACCTGCAGGCCAAGATCACCCTCCGTCCGGAGCGGGGTTCGCATCTCGAGCAGTCGGTGGCCCTGACCAACGGGCTCGAGCCCGGCCCCGACGGGCTCATCGAGATCCCCGAGGACCTGACGGTGGAGATCGTCACCTCGGCCGGCCGCCTGTTCTTCAACACGGCGCTGCCCGACGGCTACCGCTACATCAACGACCTCATCGGCAAGCGCAACACGCCCATCGGCGTGGTCGTCGAGGAGATCGCCTCCAACTACCCCAAGTACGAGGTGGCGGCCAGCCTGGACCGGATCAAGTCCCTGGGCTTCCGCTACGCCGCCCAGTCGGGCCTGACCATCGCCATCAACGACGTGCGGACCCCGCCGGACAAGCAGACCATCCTCGACCGCTACGAGAAGGAGGCGGAGAAGGCGGAGGCCCAGTTCAAGCGGGGCATCATCACCGACGACGAGCGGCGCCAGAAGGAGATCGAGATCTGGACGTCGGCCAACTCCGAGGTCGGCAAGGCCATGGAGCGCGAGCTGGCCACCATCGAGTTCAACCCCCTCGACATGATGGTGGACTCCGGCGCCCGCGGTAATTCGCAGCAGATCCGACAGATCGCCGGCATGAAGGGCCTGGTGTCCAACCCCCGCGGCGAGATGATCCCCCGTCCGATCAAGTCCTCGTTCCGCGAGGGCCTGTCGGTGCTGGAGTACTTCATCTCCACCCACGGCGCCCGCAAGGGCCTGGCCGACACCGCCCTCCGTACCGCCGACTCCGGGTACCTGACCCGCCGCCTGGTCGACGTGGCCCAGGAGCTCATCGTCCGCGAGGAGGACTGCGGCACCACCCGGGGCATCTGGATCGAGAACATCGTCCCCGACGAGGCCGGCAAGCGCTCCTACCTCGAGACCCGGGTCCACGGCCGCATCGTGGCCGAGACGGTCACGCTCTCGGACAAGTCGAAGATCGAGGCCGGGACGGTCCTGCTCGACGAGGAGGTCGGCCGCCTGCGCGACGACCCGTCGATCGAGCGCATCCGGGCCCGCTCGGTGCTGACCTGCGAGGCCGAGCACGGCATCTGCATCGCCTGCTACGGCCAGTCGCTGGCCACCGGCCAGCTCATCGAGCTCGGCGAGGCGGTCGGCGTCATCGCCGCCCAGTCGATCGGTGAGCCCGGTACCCAGCTGACCATGCGTACCTTCCACACCGGCGGCATCGTGGGTGAGGACATCACCCACGGGCTGCCCCGCGTGGTCGAGCTCTTCGAGGCCCGTACCCCGAAGGGCGCCGCCGTGCTGGCCCGCCACTCGGGTGTGGTCCGGGTGGAGGAGGAGGAGAGCGGCCGCCGAATCACCGTGGTGGCCGAGGACGGCGAGGAGGCCGAGGTCCTGGTGGCCCAGCGGGCCCACCTCGAGGTCACCGACGGCCAGGAGGTCGGCGCCGGTGACGCGCTGGTCGAGGGCCCGAAGGACCCGAAGGAGCTCCTCGAGGTCAAGGGGATCCGCGAGACCCAGCAGTACCTCGTCGAAGAGGTCCAGAAGGTCTACCGGGACCAGGGCGTGTCGATCCACGACAAGCACATCGAGCTCATCGTCCGCCAGATGTTGCGGCGGGTGCTGGTGGCCGAGCCGGGCGACGCCCCGTTCCTCCCCGGCGAACGGGTGGACAACCGCTCCTACGCCGAGGTCAACCGCGAGCTGGTCCAGTCCGGCCAGAAGCCCGCCGAGGGCCGCCCCGAGCTGATGGGCATCACCAAGGCGTCGCTGGCCACCGAGAGCTGGCTGTCGGCCGCCTCCTTCCAGGAGACGACCCGGGTGCTGACCGAGGCCGCCATCGAAGGCAAGTCGGACCAGCTCTTCGGCCTGAAGGAGAACATCATCATCGGCAAGCTGATCCCCGCCGGTTCGGGTATGGAGCGCTACCGGGACATCCGCCTGGAGATGCCCGGCGCCGAAGCCCTGCCCTTCTGGGCCCTGGGCACCGAGGGTGAGGCCGGGACCACCGAGGATCTGGCCGCCTGGCTCCGGGACACCGGTGGCGAGGGCTCCGGCGAGGCCTTCAGCTCGGAGATCGACGCCAGCTGGCTGGGGACCATCCCCACGGGGGACGGGGAGGGCGGCGACGTGGTCGATGGACCGGGCGACCTCGGGGTGGCCACCTGACCGCTCCCGCCCACCGGCGGCCGTGACGTCCGCCGTACCGCAGTACCGCAGTACCGCGGCAGCGTTCCCGACGGGTCGGCGCGGGTCGGGGGTCCCCGGATCCCCACCCGCCCCGCCCCGGGGCCGTTTGCCCGGTGGGGGAAGATGCCGTAGCATTGACCTCTTGCCGGCTGCGCGCCGTTCGGTGCGCCTGCCCGCCATTCGGTAACACGCAGTTCGAAGCAGTGCCGTCCCTATCCCTGCAGTACACAAGTAAAGGTCACGCGTGCCCACGATTTCCCAGCTCGTCCGCAAGGGGCGGGCGACCAAGCCGACCAAGAGCAAGACCCCGGCGCTCCGGGGTGCGCCCCAGCGACGGGGTGTGTGCACCCGCGTCTACACCCACACGCCGAAGAAGCCGAACTCGGCGCTCCGCAAGGTGGCCCGCGTGCGCCTGACCAGCGGCCTCGAGATCACCGCCTACATCCCCGGCGAGGGGCACAACCTGCAGGAGCACTCCATCGTCCTGGTCCGTGGCGGCCGTGTGAAGGACCTGCCGGGTGTCCGTTACAAGGTGATCCGTGGCACCCTCGACGCCTCGGGCGTCCGCGAACGCAACCAGGCCCGTAGCCGCTACGGCGCGAAGAAGGAGTCCTGACGTGCCCCGTAAAGGTCCCGCGGTCCGCCGCGAACTCATGCCGGATCCGGTCTACCGATCGGTGCTCGTCACCCAGGTGGTCAACAAGGTCCTGAGCCGGGGCAAGCGCACGCTGGCCGAGCGCATCGTCTACGGGGCCCTCGAGGACGTGGCCGAGAAGACCGGCAACGACCCGGTGGCCGTACTGAAGAAGGCCGTGGAGAACGTCCGTCCCGAGCTCGAGGTCCGAAGCCGTCGGGTGGGTGGCGCCACGTACCAGGTCCCCGTCGAGGTCCGTCCCCGGCGCGCCACCACGCTGGCCATCCGTTGGCTGGTCGGCTTCTCCCAGCAGCGCCGGGAGAAGACCATGGCCGAGCGGCTCTCCAACGAGATCCGCGATGCCGCCAACGGCATCGGCGCCGCGGTGAAGCGCAAGGAGGACCTCCACAAGATGGCGGAGTCCAACAAGGCGTTCGCCCACTACCGCTGGTAGCAGTCGGCGACCGATGTCGCACCGACGCCCACCCGCACGACCTATGAGCACGAGTCGAGAGCTGATCCACCATGGCTGACACGCCCACCCGCGAATACCCCCTGGCCAAGACCCGCAACATCGGGATCATGGCCCACATCGACGCCGGCAAGACCACCACGACCGAGCGGATCCTCTACTACACGGGGAAGAACTACAAGATCGGCGAGGTCCACGAGGGTGCCGCCACCATGGACTGGATGGTCCAGGAGCAGGAGCGAGGCATCACCATCACCTCGGCCGCCACCACCTGCAAGTGGCGCGATGTGGTCATCAACATCATCGACACGCCGGGCCACGTGGACTTCACCGTGGAGGTGGAGCGGTCGCTGCGGGTGCTCGACGGCGCCGTGGCCGTGTTCGACGCCGTGGCCGGGGTCGAGCCCCAGACCGAGACGGTGTGGCGCCAGGCCAACAAGTACGAAGTGCCCCGGATCTGCTTCATCAACAAGATGGACCGGGTCGGCGCCGACTTCTACCGGACCGTCGAGATGATCAAGGACCGCCTCGACGCCGTGCCGGCCGTGGCCCAGCTGCCCATCGGGGCCGAGAGCGAGTTCCGGGGTGTCATCGACCTGGTGGGCATGCGGGCCCTGGTGTGGGACGAGGGCATGGGCGAGGAGTGGACCGAGGAGCCCATCCCGGCCGATCAGGCCTCCGATGCCGAGGACGCCCGGCACCAGCTCATCGACGTGCTGTCCAACTACGACGACGTGGTCATGGAGAAGTACCTCTCGGAGGAGGAGATCACCTCCGAGGACCTGACCAACGCCCTGCGCATCGCCACCCTGGGCAACCACGCCGTCCCCGTGCTCTGCGGCTCGGCCTTCAAGAACAAGGGCGTCCAGCCCATGCTCGACGCCGTGGTGGACTACCTGCCGAGCCCGCTCGACATCCCGCCGACCACGGGCCACGCCCCCCGCAAGGAGGACGAGATCCTGGACCGGCCGTCGGACGATTCGGCACCCTTCTCCGCCCTCGCCTTCAAAATTGCCGCCGACCCCTACGTGGGCAAGCTGACCTACATCCGGGTCTACTCGGGCACGCTGGCCAAGGGGTCGGCCGTGGTCAACTCCACCAAGGACCGCAAGGAACGGATCGGCCGCATCCTGCAGATGCACGCCAACCACCGCGAGGACCTCGAGGCGGCCTTCGCCGGGGACATCGTCGCCGTGGTGGGCCTCAAGCAGACGACCACCGGGGACACGCTGTGCGATCCCGACCAGCCCGTCGTCCTGGAGTCGCTGACCTTCCCCGAACCGGTCGTCCACGTGGCCGTCGAGCCGAAGACCAAGGCCGACCAGGACAAGCTGGGCAAGGCCCTGTTCTCCCTGTCGGAGGAGGACCCGACCTTCCGGGTCATGTCCGACGAGGAGACCGGCCAGACGGTGATCTCGGGCATGGGGGAGCTGCACCTCGAGGTGCTGGTCGACCGCATGCTCCGGGAGTTCAACGTGGACGCCAACGTGGGCAAGCCCCAGGTGGCCTACCGTGAGACCGTCCGCAAGACGGTGGAGAAGGTCGAGACCCGGTACGTCCGCCAGACCGGCGGCAAGGGCCAGTACGGCCACGTGGTCATCAGCCTCGAGCCCACCGGGCCGGGCGGCGGCTACGAGTTCATCGACAAGATCTCCGGTGGGGTCATCCCCAAGGAGTACATCCCCTCGGTCGACGCCGGCATCCAGGAGTCGATCACCTCGGGGGTCCTGGCCGGCTATCCGACCGTGGACATCCGGGTGACCCTCACCTACGGCTCCTACCACGAGGTGGACTCGTCGGAGATGGCCTTCAAGATCGCCGGTTCGATGGCCATCAAGAAGGCTGCCGCACTGGCCAGCCCGGTGCTCCTCGAGCCCGTCATGGCCGTCGAGGTGGTGACGCCCGAGGACTACATGGGCGACGTCATCGGTGACCTGTCGTCCCGCCGGGGCAAGGTCGAGGGCATGGAACAACGGGGGAGCAACCACGTCGTCCGGGCCCAGGTGCCGCTGAGCGATATGTTCGGCTACGCTAACGACCTGCGTTCCCGTACGCAGGGACGGGCGTCGTACTCCATGGAATTCCATGCGTACAACGAAGTCCCTGAATCGATCGCCAAGGAGATCATCGCCAAGGCGCGCGGGGAGTAGCAGCCCACCGATCGGAGGCGGAAGCCGACGCATCGGAACATGCAGCACATGACGCAGACGCAGTATCGCAGTTGCAACACCAGACCACGAGGAATGACGGTGGGCATCCGCCCCCGCCGTGGTGGGCCGTAGGGTCCGCCGCCCGAGACCAGGAGCACCAGTTCAGCCATGGCCAAGCAGAAGTTCGAGCGCACGAAGCCCCACGTCAATGTGGGAACTATGGGACACATCGACCACGGGAAGACCACGCTCACCGCGGCCATCACCAAGGTGCTGTCGGATGCCGACCCCACCACGTCGTTCACACCGTTCGACCAGATCGACAAGGCCCCCGAGGAGAAGCAGCGGGGCATCACGATCACCATCGCCCACGTGGAGTACGAGACGCCCAACCGGCACTACGCCCACGTCGACATGCCCGGCCACGCCGACTACATCAAGAACATGATCACCGGTGCGGCACAGGTGGACGGGGCCATCCTGGTCGTCGGTGCCGATGACGGCCCGATGGCCCAGACCCGCGAGCACGTGCTGCTGGCCCGTCAGGTCGGCGTGCCCTACATCGTGGTGGCCCTCAACAAGTCCGACATGGTCGACGACGAGGAGCTCCTCGACCTGGTGGAGCTCGAGGTCCGCGAGCTGCTGAACGAGTACGAGTTCCCCGGCGACGACACGCCGATCGTGCGGGTCAGCGCCCTGAAGGCGCTCGAGGGGGATCCGGCCTGGGCCGAGAAGATCCAGGAGCTCATGGCCGCGGTGGACAGCTACATCCCCGAGCCCGAGCGCGACATCGAGAAGCCCTTCCTCATGTCCGTGGAGGACGTCATGTCCATCACCGGCCGTGGCACCGTGGTGACCGGCAAGGTCGAGCAGGGCATCGTCAAGGTCGGCGACGAGGTGGAGATCGTGGGCCTGCGCGACACGCAGAAGACCACGGTGACGGGCATCGAGATGTTCCGCAAGCTCCTCGACCAGGGCCAGGCCGGCGACAACATCGGCGCCCTGCTCCGTGGCACGAAGAAGGAGGAGGTGGAGCGGGGCCAGGTGCTGTGCAAGCCGGGCTCGATCACCCCGCACACCAAGTTCGAGGCGACCGTCTACGTGCTGAACAAGGACGAGGGCGGACGGCACAAGCCGTTCTTCACGAACTACCGGCCCCAGTTCTACTTCCGCACCACCGACGTGACCGGCACCATCTCCCTGCCCGAGGGCACCGAGATGGTCATGCCCGGCGACAACACGGACATGATCGTCGAGCTGGGCAAGCCGATCGCCATGGACGAGGGTCTCCGGTTCGCCATCCGCGAGGGTGGCCGCACCGTCGCCTCGGGTCGCGTCACCAAGATCCTGGCCTGAGCCGCAGCGACCGCAGAACCTGAGAGAGGACGCACCGCACATGGCCGCAGATGGCCCCCGACAGAAGATCCGCATCCGCCTGAAGGCCTACGACCACGAGATCCTCGATCAGTCGACCGAGAAGATCGTCCAGACCGTCCTCCGCACCCAGGCCAAGGTGTTGGGTCCTGTGCCCCTCCCGACGGAGAAGCACCGCTATACGGTGATCCGGTCGCCCCACAAGTACAAGGACAGCCGCGAGCACTTCGAGATGCGGGTGCACAAGCGCCTCGTGGACATCGTCGAGCACACGCCGAAGACGGTCGATTCGCTCCAGCGGCTCGACCTCCCAGCGGGTGTCGACATCGAGATCAAGATCCAGACGGTCTGAGGACCGCCCGGACCGTTCCCCGACGGGCGGGTGCAGGGGCCACCACGGCCCCTGGCGGCCCACCTGGGGATGGTGTAACGTAGCCGGTCGGCCCGAACCGGGGCCGGTGGTTGGTAGTGGCAGTACTCAGAGAGACGTGTCCGAGCGCCTGCCGGGAAGTCGGCAGGGACCTCGGGCCACACCAGGCACGCGCTCCGCACGGGACTCCCGAGCGGAGCGTCTGCGTGCAAGCCGGTGCGTGCGAGCGCCGGAGGAACAGGCCGACGGGCGGGTCCGTCGGTGGAGCAGGGAAGCAGTGCGCAACAACTGATCGACGCCGGCCGGCGTCGAGCACAACGAAGAGTCGAGACGGAGAAGCTCCAGTGGCCACCAAGGCGATCGTGGGCGAGAAGGTCGGAATGACCCAGATCTGGGACGACCAGAACCGGGCGATACCGGTGACGGTCGTACGCGTCGCGCCCGTCCGCGTGGTGCAGGTGAAGACGCCGGAGGGTGACGGGTACACCGCTCTCCAGGTCACCTGGGGCCACCGCAAGGCGTCCTCGCTGTCCAAGCCCGAGCAGGGCCACTTCGACAAGGCCGGGGTCGATCCCGGACGGCGGCTGGTCGAGCTCCGGATCGACGACGCCTCCGACTACGAGGTGGGCCAACAGCTGACCGCTGATCTCCTCGAGGTCGGTGAGCTGGTCGACGCCACGGCGGTGTCCAAGGGGAAGGGCTTCGCCGGCGGCATGAAGCGGCACAACTTCAAGGGACAGGGTGCGTCGCACGGTAACCACAAGAAGCACCGCTCGCCCGGGTCCATCGGAGCCTGCGCCACGCCGTCACGGGTGTTCAAGGGCACCCGCATGGCCGGCCGCATGGGTGGCCAGCAGGTGACCACGCTCAACCTCGAGATCATCCAGGCCGACCCCGAACGGGAGCTCGTCCTGGTCAAGGGAGCGGTCCCCGGTCCCCGCGGCGGGATCGTCGTCCTCCGCAACGCCGTGAAGGCCCCGGCCGTGAAGGGAGGTGCGGCGTCATGAGCACCACCGACACCGCCGAGGTGACCCTCGACCTCGAGTCGGCCACGCCGGCCGAGATCCGGCGGTTCTTCCGCCCCGAACCCGAGGTCCGCACGGTCCTCCGTCGGTCCCCCGACGGTACCGTCGAAGGAGCCGTCGAGCTGGACCCGTCGCTCTTCGGCATCGAGCCCAACCTGGCCGTGCTCCACCAGGTCGTGACGGCCCAGCTGGCCGCGGCACGCTCGGGCACCCAGTCCACGAAGACCCGGGCCGAGGTCCGGGGTGGCGGGGCCAAGCCGTTCCGCCAGAAGGGGACCGGCCGGGCCCGTCAGGGTTCGACCCGTTCGCCCCAGTGGGTGGGCGGCGGTGTGGCCCTCGGCCCGAAGCCCCGGGGCTACGGCCAGAAGACGCCGAAGAAGATGATCCAGCTGGCCCTTCGTTCCGCGCTGTCGGACCGGGCTTCCCAGGGACGGGTGGCCGTGGTCACGGCCTGGGACTTCGAGATCCCGTCCACCAAGGGGGCCATCGCCGCGCTCGAAGCCCTCGGGCTGTCGGGTCGGGTCCTGGTGGTCCTGGGTCCCGAGGACGGCTACGTCGACCGGTCGTTCGGCAACCTGCCCGACGTCCAGACCGTGGTGGCCGGAGAGCTGAACGCCTACGACATCCTGGTGAACGACTGGCTGGTCTTCACCGACGAGACGCTGCCCGGTGCGAGCACCCGGGTCGACGCCCCGGAGGTCGAGGACGAGGTCGAGGATGTCGTCATCGAGGTCGAGGTCGAGGTCGAGGTCGTCGACGAGGACGAGATCGAGGCCGACGCCGAGGCTGGTGACGAGGCCGATGACCAGGCGGGCGAGGCGGGCGAGGCGGACGAGGCGGACGTTGAGGACGCCGAGGCGGCCGACGACACCGAAGGGAACGACTCGTGAGGGATCCCCACAACATCCTCATCCGCCCGGTGGTCTCGGAGAAGACCTACGGCCTGATGGACAACAACGTCTACGTCTTCGTCGTCGACCCCTCGGCGACCAAGATCGACGTGCGCCACGCCGTGGAGGACGCGTTCAAAGTCCGCGTCACCAAGGTCAACACGTTGAACCGCAAGGGCAAGAACAAGCGCAACCGCAAGTCCAACACCATCGGCCACCGTGCCGACACCAAGCGGGCCATCGTCACCCTCCACGAGGGTGACTCGATCGACCTGTTCGAGAACTGAGAGTCCAGGTACCGACCCATGCCGCTCCGCTCACGTAAGCCCACCAGTCCAGGTCGCCGGTTCCAGACCGTCTCCGACTTCGCCGAGATCACCACGAGCCGGCCGGAGAAGTCCCTGCTGGCCCCCAAGCCGTCGTCCGGCGGCCGCAACAGCTACGGCCGCAAGACGGCCCGTCACCGCGGCGGCGGCCACAAGCAGCAGTACCGCATCATCGACTTCAAGCGGGACAAGGACGGGGTCCCGGCCAAGGTGGCGTCGATCGAGTACGACCCCAACCGCAACGCCCGCATCGCCCTGCTGCACTACCTCGACGGCGAGAAGCGCTACATCCTGGCCCCGGCCCAGGTGTCGGTGGGTGACCTCCTGCAGTCCGGCCAGGGTGCGGACATCCGTCCCGGCAACGCCCTGCCGCTGCGCTACATCCCCGTCGGTTCGGTGATCCACAACGTGGAGCTCCGGCCCGGTGGAGGCGGCAAGATGGCCCGGGGCGCCGGCATGAGCATCCAGCTGGTGGCCAAGGAAGGCCTCTTCGCCACCCTGCGCCTCCCCTCGACCGAGATGCGCCGAGTGTCCATCGACTGCCGCGGCACCCTGGGTGTCGTGGGCAACTCCGAGGCCGAGCTCATCAAGATCGGCAAGGCCGGTCGGAACCGCTGGAAGGGCAAGCGCCCGCAGACCCGTGGTGTGGCCATGAACCCGGTGGACCACCCCCTTGGTGGTGGCGAGGGCAAGACCTCCGGTGGCCGTCACCCGGTTTCCCCGTGGGGGAAGCCCGAGGGCCGGACCCGGGCCCGGGACAAGGACTCCGACAAGATGATCGTTCGCCGTCGCCGCACACGCGGCGCCCGGCGGTAGGAAGAGGGGAAGCGCAGTATGCCTCGCAGCCTGAAGAAGGGTCCGTTCGTGGACGACCACCTCCTGAAGAAGGTGGATGTCCTGAACGCGGCCGGCGACAAGAAGGTCATCAAGACCTGGTCGCGGCGCTCCACCATCATCCCCGACATGGTGGGCCACACCATCGCCGTCCACGACGGTCGCAAGCACGTCCCGGTCTACGTCACCGAGTCGATGGTGGGGCACAAGCTGGGTGAGTTCTCGCCGACCCGGACCTTCAAGTTCCACGCCGGCCAAGAGCGAGCGGGAAGGCGCTGACGTGACGGGAGTCAAGACCAACGAGCGCGAGGGGACCCGGGCGGTCCTCCGTCACAGCCGGATGTCGGCCACCAAGGCCCGCCAGGTCCTCGACCTGATCCGCGGTCAGGACGTCGACCGGGCGGCCGAGATCCTGTCGCTGGGCGACCGCGAGGCCGCCGTGGTGATCGGCAAGGTCCTGGCGTCGGCCGTGGCCAACGCCGTCCACAACGACGGGCTCGATTCCGAGGATCTCTACGTGTCGGCCTGCTACGCCGACGAGGGAAGCACCCTCAAGCGGTGGCGCCCCCGGGCCCGGGGGCGGGCCACGAGGATCCGTAAGCGCACGTGCCACGTGACGGTGATCGTGAGCCGGCTCCCCGAGGACCGGATCGCCCGTCGCCGGGCCAAGCGGGCGGCCTCCGGGTCGCAGCGTTCGCGCCGGGTGGCCGGGTCGCGGCGTCGCAACCAGGCCGAGGCGACGACCCCGGTGGCACCGGAGACGACGGTCGATGAGACGGTCGACGAGCTCGAGCCCGTCGACGCCGACGTGGTCGACGCCGATGTGGTCGATGCCGATGACCGTGACGGGGCCGACGGCGGCGACGAGGTCGACGAGGTCGACGACGACGACGACGGGGCGGACGAAGCGGAAGAGGTCACCGTGACCGATGAGACGAACGGCGATACCGCCGAAGAGAAGGGCAAGTAGATGGGCCAGAAGGTCAACCCCTACGGGTTCCGGCTCGGTGTGACCACGGACTGGAAGTCCCGCTGGTTCGAAGAGCGCAATTACCAGAACTGCATCATCGAGGACTGGAAGATCCGCGACTTCCTGACGACGCAGTTGGAGTCGGCCGCCGTCAGCCGGATCGAGATCGAGCGCACCCGTGACCGGCTGCGCGTCGACATCCACACCGCCCGCCCGGGCATCGTGATCGGCCGGCGGGGGTCCGAGGCCGACCGCCTGAAGAAGACGATCGAGGAGATCACCGGGCTCAACAACCGGATCCAGCTCAACATCCAGGAGATCAAGCAGCCCGAGCTCGACGCCGCCCTCATCGCCCAGGGCATCTGTGATCAGCTGGCCCGGCGGGTGGCGTTCCGCCGTGCCATGAAGCGGGCCATCCAGACCGTGCAGAAGGCCGGGGCCCTCGGGGTCAAGGTGCAGTGCTCCGGTCGCCTCGGAGGATCGGAGATGTCCCGCAAGGAGCAGTACCGGGAGGGCCGTGTCCCGCTGCACACGCTGCGGGCCGACATCGACTACGGCTTCCGCGAGGCCAAGACCAGCATGGGCCGCATCGGCGTGAAGGTCTGGATCTACAAGGGCGACATCCTCCCCTACAAGATCTCCTCCGACGACAAGATCAACCGTGAGGCCGCCATGGCCGTGGGCGAGACGTCCGGTGAGGGCGCTCCCCGTCGGCTCATCACGGCCGGCGGTGGACGCCGGCGGGCCGACCTGGGCGCGCCGGGCACGGTGCCCGAGGACGGTGCGGCCGAGGAGGCCGTGGTGCCCGACGGCGCGGTCAGCGAGATCATCAAAGGTGTCACCGCCGAGGTGGACGGCTCGGCCGACATCGGGGACATCGTGGCCCCGCCGGCCGTGCCCGACCAGCTCGAGCGCATCCTCACCGAGGACGAGGAGATCGAACGGCGGACCCGTGAGCACCACGAGACGCCGCACTTCCGCAAGGAGGTCGACTGAACATGTTGATGCCCCGCAAGGTCAAGCACCGCAAGCAGCAGCGAGGCCGGATGGCCGGGAAGGCCAAGGGCGGCACCGCCGTCACCTTCGGTGACTTCGGGATCCAGGCCCTCGAGCCTGGTTGGCTCACGGCGCGCCAGATCGAGGCCGCCCGTATCGCCATGACCCGTCACGTGAAGCGTGGCGGCAAGGTGTGGATCCGGGTCTTCCCCGACCGGCCCGTGACCCAGAAGCCGGCGGAGACCCGCATGGGCTCCGGCAAGGGCAACCCCGAGCACTGGGTGGCCGTCGTCAAGCCCGGCCGTATCCTCTTCGAGTTGGCCGGGGTCGACCAGGAGCTGGCCCGGGCCGCCATGGAGCGGGCCATCCAGAAGCTGCCGTTCCACGCCAAGTTCGTCATCCGTCCCGGGACCCACGGGACGCCCGAGGTGACCGTCTGATGACCACCGCCGCAGAGATCGCAGAGCTCGACATCGAGGAGCTCGACACCCGTCTGGTGGAAGGCCGCAAGGAGCTGTTCAACCTGCGCTTCCAGCTGGCCACGGGGCAGCTCGACAACTTCTCCCGGATCAGTCAGGTCAAAAAGGACGTGGCCCGCCTGCTGACGGAGCTGCGGGCCCGGGAGATCGCCGAGGCCGAGGGTCTGGCCCTCGAGGAGATGCCCGGTCACCTGGCCGCGGCCCGCCAACGGACCGAGGACGACGCCCTCGGCCGCACCCGCACCCCGGCGGCCGAGCGCCGGGCGGCCCGCCGGGCCGCAGACGCTGCCGCCAGCGGGGACGAGTCCGACGAGGAGGAGGCCGAGGAGGCCGAGCTCCTGGCCGAGGACGAGGTCGAGGCCGAGGTCGACGAAGCCGTCCTCGAGGCGGGGGCCGACGACGGGGACGACGGGCAGGACGATGACGACGACGTGGAGGAGGAGGGCTGATGACCGACGAACAGGGTACCGAGGAGCGGGCGAACCGCCGGAAGGTTCGTGAGGGCATCGTGGTCTCCGACGCCATGGAGGCGACGGTGATCGTCTCGGTGGTCGAGCGGGTGCGCCATCCCCGCTACGGGAAGACCGTGCAGCGGACCAAGCGGCTCTACGCCCACGACCAGGAGAACACCGCCAAGGTGGGGGACCGGGTCCGCGTGGTGGAGACCCGCCCCCTGTCCAAGCTCAAGCGCTGGCGCTTGGCCGAGATCCTGGAGCGTGCCCGATGATCCAGCAGGAGTCACGACTCCGGGTGGCCGACAATTCGGGGGCCAAGGAGGTGCTCTGCATCAAGGTGCTGGGCGGCTCCCGCCGCCGGTACGCCTCCATCGGCGACGTCTTCGTGGCCACGGTCAAGGACGCCATCCCCGGGGCCGCGGTGAAGAAGGGCGACGTCGTGAAGTGCGTCGTCGTCCGCACGAAGAAGGAGAAGCGCCGTCCCGACGGCAGCTACATCCGTTTCGACGAGAACGCCGCCGTCCTCATCAACGACCAGCAGCAGCCCAGGGGCACCCGCATCTTCGGCCCGGTCGGCCGGGAGCTGCGCGACAAGCGCTTCATGCGGATCGTCTCCCTGGCACCGGAGGTGTTGTAGATGCGTATCCGCAAGGGAGACAAGGTCCAGGTGATGTCCGGGAAGGACCGGGGCAAGCGCTCCGAGGTGATCCGGGCCATCCCGTCCGAGGGACGGGTCATCGTCGAGGGCGTCCATGTGGCCAAGCGTCACGCCAAGCCCACCCGCGCCACCATGCAGGGTGGGGTCATCGACAAGTTCATGCCCGTGGCGGTCTCGTCGGTGGCGATCGTGTGCGATTCGTGCGGTCCCACCCGGATCGGCATGAGGATCGACGAGCAGGGCCGCAAGCTGCGGGTCTGCCGCAAGTGTGGAGCTGATCTGTGATGGCGACCGCGACGGTGTCCAACGTGCCCCGGCTGAAGAAGCGCTACGACGACGAGATCCGGGCCCAGTTGCAGGAGTCCCTGGGGCTCGGCAACATCATGGAGGTCCCCCGGCTCACCAAGATCGTCATCAACATGGGCGTCGGGCGGGCCACGCAGCAGGGTTCCCTCATCGAGGGTGCCGTGCGCGACCTGGAGGTGATCACCGGTCAGAAGCCGGTGGTGACCCGGGCGAAGAAGTCCATCGCCGGGTTCAAGCTGCGTGAGGGCCAGGCCATCGGGGCCAAGGTCACCCTCCGCGGCGACCGGGCCTGGGAGTTCTTCGACCGCCTGGTGGCCATGGCCATCCCCCGTATCCGTGACTTCCGCGGACTGTCGCCCCGCTCGTTCGACGGGCACGGCAACTACACCTTCGGCGTGACCGAGCAGCTGATCTTCCCCGAGATCGACTACGACCGAATCGACACCACCCGGGGGATGGACATCACCATCGCCACCACCGCACGTACCGACGACGAGGGCCGGGCACTTCTGGCCGCGTTCGGCTTCCCGTTCCGACAGGAGAACCAGTAACCCCATGGCGAAGAAGGCACTGATCGAAAAGCAGCAGCGCACGCCCAAGTTCAAGGTGCGTGGGTACACCCGATGCCGCCGGTGCGGCCGGCCGAAAGCCGTCTACCGCAAGTTCGGCCTGTGCCGGATCTGCCTACGTGTCATGGTCCACGCCGGGGAGATCCCGGGCGTGACCAAGGCCAGCTGGTGAGAGGGGGAGACGACAGATGACGATGACCGATCCCATCGCGGACATGCTCACGCGGATCCGGAACGCCAACACGGCCCACTTCGACACCGTGAAGATGCCGGGCTCGAAGCTGAAGGAGTCCCTCGCCGCCATCCTGGTGGACGAGGGCTACATCAACGGCTTCGATGTGGCCGATACGCCGGGCAAGCCGGGCAAGACGCTGGAGATCACCCTCAAGTACTCGCCCGACCGTGCCCGCACCATCTCCGGCATCAAGCGGATCTCCAAGCCGGGCCTGCGCATCTACGCCCGTGCCGACAAGATGCCCCGCGTCCTCGGTGGCCTCGGCGTGGCCGTGGTGTCCACCAGCAAGGGGCTGATGACCGACCGCGAGGCCCGCAAGCGTCGCATGGGCGGGGAGGTCCTCTGCTATGTCTGGTGACAACGTCCGCCCCACCCCGGGAGGTACCAACTGATGTCCCGCATCGGACGCGCCCCGATCACCGTCCCCTCCGGCGTCAGCTTCTCCGTCGACGGTGAGAACAACGTCACGGTCAAGGGCCCCCAGGGCGAACTGGCCCGGTCGGTCCCCGCGGCCATCTCCATCCGTCAGGACGGTGACGTCCTGGTGGTCGAGCGGCCCGACGACCAGCGTCAGAACCGTGCCCTCCACGGCCTCACCCGCACGTTGGTGGCCAACATGATCGACGGTGTCACCCAGGGGTTCACCAAGGAGCTCGAGATCGTCGGCGTGGGGTACCGCGCCGTGGCCAAGGGCCCCGGTTCGTTGGAGCTGGCCCTCGGGTTCTCCCACCCGGTCTTCGTCAACGCCCCCAACGGCGTGACGTTCGACGTGCCCAGCGCCACCCGCATCACCGTGAAGGGCATCGACAAGGAGAAGGTCGGCCAGGTGGCCGCCGACATCCGCAAGCTCCGCAAGCCCGAGCCCTACAAGGGCAAGGGCATCCGCTACGTCGGCGAGCGCGTCGTCCGCAAGGCAGGGAAGGCAGCGAAGTAATGGGAAGCGCAACCAACCACAAGCTCGAGCTGCGCCGGCGTCGGCACGTCCGGGTCCGCAAGCGGATCTCCGGTACGTCCGAGCGTCCCCGCCTGGCCGTGTTCCGGTCGAACAAGCACATCACCGCCCAGATCATCGACGATTCGACCGGCCACACCCTGGCCGCGGCGTCGACGGTCGAGTCGGACCTCAGGGGCAGGTCCGGTGGGAACGTGGAGGCGGCCAAGGCCGTCGGGTCCCTCGTGGCCACCCGCGGCAAGGCGGCCGGTATCACCACCGTGGTCTTCGACCGCGGCGGATTCACCTACCACGGGCGGGTGGCCGCTCTGGCCGACGCCGCCCGTGCCGAAGGACTGGAATTCTGATGGCCGAGATCCAATACGAAGAGCGCACCATCCGGGTCAACCGGGTCTCCAAGGTGGTGAAGGGCGGCCGCCGGTTCTCCTTCGCCGCCCTCATGGTGGTCGGTGACGGCAACGGGAAGGTGGGTCTCGGGTACGGCAAGGCCAAGGAGGCGGGCCTGGCCGTGCAGAAGGGCATCGAGGAGGCGAGGAAGAACCTCTTCGACGTCCCCCTGGCCGGCACCACCATCACCCACCCGATCGTGGGGGAGAGCGGCGCCGGGCGGGTCATGCTCAAGCCCGCGGCCCCCGGCACCGGGGTCATCGCCGGCGGCGCGGCCCGGGCCATCCTCGAGATGGCCGGCATCCGCGACATCCTGGCCAAGTCGCTCGGCTCGTCCAACGGCATCAACGTGGCCCACGCCACCATCGCCGGTCTGAAGGGGCTGAAGCGCCCCGACGAGATCGCCGCCCTGCGGGGGAAGCCCGCCGACGAGATCATCCCCGGTGGCGTGCTTCGGGCCTACCGCGAGCGTCGGCGCGAGGGTGACATCTTCACCGAGGTGGGCCGGTCATGAGCGCCGCCAAGACCACCGCGCCGCCGTCCACCGATTCCGGTTGGATCCGGGTGACCCAGGTCCGTTCGGCCATCGGCTCCAAGCCCAAGCACCGGGGGACGCTGCGCGCTCTCGGCCTGCGGGGCATCGGCCAGACCAACGTGCTTCCCGACCGGCCGGAGATCCGGGGCATGTTGGCCCGGGTTCCGCACCTCATCGAGGTCGTCCCGGCCGTCGCCGACGAGAGAGGTTCACGATGAATGTCCATGATCTCCGGCCACCCGCCGGTTCGACCCGACCCCGCCGCCGGGTGGGACGGGGTATCGCCGGCAAGGGTGGCAAGACCGCCGGCCGGGGGACCAAGGGCCAGGGCGCTCGCGACACCATCCCCATGGGGTTCGAGGGCGGGCAGCTGCCGCTGATGCAGCGCATCCCCAAGCTCCGGGGGTTCAACAACCCGTTCCGCGTCGAGTACACCCCGGTCAACGTGGGCGCGCTCGCCGCCGTCGAGGGTGACCGGGCCGACCTGGCCGCCCTGGAGGCCGCCGGCCTCGTCCGCAAGAAGGCCCTGGTGAAGGTCCTCGGGGGCGGCGAGCTGACCCGGGCCCTCCATGTCGAGGCCCACAAGTTCTCCGCCTCGGCGGAGGCTGCGATCACCGGCGCCGGTGGCACGATCACCGTCGTCCCGCCGCCGTTCGGCAACGGCCGCCCGCCCGCATCGGGCAACGCCCTCACCAACCGGTAGCATCAGCCGACCGCACGGCGTCGAGGAGCGACCATGCTCGCCAGTCTGGCCAACATCTTCCGCATCCCGGACCTTCGCAAGAAGGTCCTCTTCACGCTGACCATAATTGCCGTCTACCAGTTCGGGGCCAACGTCCCCGCGCCCTTCGTCAATTTCTCCGAGGTCCAGCAGCTCTCGGAGGCGGCCAAGTCCTCCGGCGTCCTGGGGTTCCTCAACCTCTTCTCGGGTGGGTCGCTGACCAGGCTGGCCGTCTTCGGGCTGGGCATCATGCCCTACATCACCTCGAGCATCATCATCCAGCTGCTCACCACGGTGATCCCCAAGCTCGAGGAATGGCGCGAGCAGGGGGCCGTCGGTCAGAAGAAGCTGACCCAGACCACCCGGTACCTGACGGTGGCCCTGGCCCTGATGCAGTCCACCGGCTTCGTCTGGCTGTTCCACAACAACGGTGGCGGCCTGTTCGGCT
>Ga0302267_10002399_pt1 | contig 22758 bp, 18 predicted proteins | sample III_Bog_E1_3_FD_194555 | JGI IMG/M metagenome (GOLD analysis project Ga0302267, IMG submission 194555) | Peat permafrost microbial communities from Stordalen Mire near Abisko, Sweden - III_Bog_E1_3 | ecosystem: Environmental > Terrestrial > Soil > Wetlands > Peat | place: Sweden: Abisko...
GACTGCTCCGATTGCTACCGGGTGGAGCGAACCAGTTCCCGAGTAGGATTCTCACCCACTGTGGACCAACGCCTTTCACGGCGCACACAACTGTAGTACTAAAATCGTGCCCTTTCACAAAACATAAACGACCATCTGTGCGGCGGACACCATTAGCAGTCACGAGGGGGCCGTCGCACTGGCTACGTTCAGCTTGTTTGGCGGGCTTGCGCAGCTATTTTGCGCAGCTCCGGCAGTACGGCGCCCAACGCGACAGACGCCGCATCGCGCGTGCCCAGCGCAAAGTAGACGGCACGGTACAGCTGGTAGAGCCGCTCGTACACAGCCGCCTGCTTGGCATCGGGCTCAACGGTGCGCAAGGGCAGGCACACCGCCGCCTGCGCCTCTTCAATGGACGCGTACGCGCCTGCCGCCAGCAGCGCGAAGATGCCCGAGCCCAGGCTGGTGGGAATGCCCGACGGCACCAGCACCGGCTTGTTCAGCACGTTGGCATATACCCGGTTCAGCACTTCGCTCTTTTGCGGAATGCCGCCCGCGTTGACTACGCGATCAATGCGCACGCCGTGCTCCGCCATCCGCTCCAGAATGATGCGGGTATGGAAGGCTGTGCCCTCAATGGCCGCAAATAGCTCGTCCTGCGCGGTCGAAACCATGTTCCAGCCCAGGGTAACGCCGCCCAGCTCGGGGTTCACCAACACCGTGCGGTCGCCGTTGTCCCAGGTCAGGCGCAGCAGCCCGGTCTGCCCGGCCTTGTAGGCGTCCAGGCCCTCGCTGAGCTCGCCTACGGATTTACCGGCACGCTTGGCAATCGCATCAAAGATGTCGCCCACGGCGGAGAGCCCCGCCTCAATACCTGTGTACTGGGGATGCACGCTGCCCGGCACCACGCCGCAGACGCCCGGCACCAGCTCAGCCTTCTTGGCCATGGCGATGATGCAGGTGGAGGTGCCAACCACGTTCACCGCGTCGCCCTCTTTGCAGTTTGAGCCAATCGCATCCCAATGCGCGTCGAAGGCGCCAACGGGAATCGGAATGCCTGCCTTCAGCCCCAGTTCTTCAGCCCACTTTTCCGAGAGCCTACCGGCAAGGTGGTCGCTGGTCAGATACTGGCCGCCCAGCTTTGCCCGCACTCCCTTGAACAGCGGATCGACAGCGACCAGAAACTCCTCCGGCGGCAACCCATCCCACTTCGGGTTCCACATCCACTTGTGGCCCATGGCGCAAACTGAGCGCTTCAGATCGCTCACTTCAGTGATGCCGCAGAGCGTGGCCGCCACCATATCGCAATGCTCCAGCGCGGTCACAAACTTGTCACGCTTGTCTGGATTGTTACGGAGCCAGTGCAGCAGCTTCGAGAAGCCCCACTCGTGCGAATACACGCCGCCGCACCACTCAATGCCCTCAAAGCCCAACTGGTGCGCCTTCTCGGTAATTTCGTGCGCCTCGGCGTGGGCGCGATGATCGCACCAGAGATAGTACTCGTCGAGCGGCTTCAGCCCCTCGCCCACCGGGATTACGCTTGATCCGGTGGTGTCGAGTGCAATGGCCTCGACAGCGCCGCCATCCACTCCGGTCTGCGCCAACACTTCGCGCGTGGCCTTCACGAGCGCGGCCATCTGGTCGTCGTGCGACTGGGTGGCGTGGTCCGGGTCCTCGCGCTTGCGGTGCAGAGGATAGCTGGCCGAGGCCGTTCCAATGGGCCCCTTGGTGCTATCGACAAGTGTGACGCGAACGCTCAGTGTGCCAAAGTCAACGCCGGCAACAATACTCATGAAAAGTGCACCTCTGGTAAACGCTTTCCGGTTCGCCCACCAGACTACACTATCGCCGGGGCCTGCGTCATGGACTGACTCTCAGGTTGGTTCCGCAACGCGGCCGCCTTTGCCCTCCCTCGCACCTTACACGCCGGCGAGAACTCGCGTTACGATCTCCGCGTTCTCCTTTACCTCGTCGCGGATCAGTGGGAACATGCCCACAAAGACGCCGTCGATTGGCTTGAGGCTTGAGAATGCGGTGCGAAAGGCCTGCTCCACGCCGCCCTCCTGCACCCGGCCGGCAGCCAGAATCTTGAACGCGAAACACGGCTTCCTGCTCTGCCGCATCACCTTGTACATGCGCTCCGGATCGCTCTTCAGATAGATTTCAAGCGGCATCTCCAGCAACTCGCCATTCAGCGTCTTGCGCCACTCTGGCTCGCTGCGCGTGCGGTTGTAGACGCAGCCCGCGAAGTAGTCCAGGTCCCAGCCCTGTTCCTCGATGAAGGCAATCACCTCCGGTTTGTGCGTGGCCACGCCCACCAGAACGCCGGCATCGCGTGCACGCTTGCACCAGTCGCGGATGGAGTCCATCTTGCCATTGCGCCAAGCCACGTCGACCACTTCGCCCTGACGATGCAGCGCCAGGGGCTTGAGCCGTTGCGCTACGGCCACCGGGTCCTCGTCGGTAGAGTCGTAGGCGATCATGTGCATCGCGCCGCCCTCTTCAATAAAGCGCGTCCAGCCCTCCGGACTATGGCCCTTATAGGTAAAGTTCAGCGCGTTGATGCCAAAGGAGGCGGCGCGATGCAGCACGGCGCAGACCCGCTCGGGCGTGTACCAGTCGCGCATGGCGCTGCTGTAGCTGGCGTTGAAGTGCGCGTAACCATTGAACGGATTGCATCCCATCACCAAGCGGCCGATCTCTACCTTGCCGAACTTCATCGTTGGCACGCGCACCGTCGCCGACCCCTGGCTCACGATTTCGCGACCCGCCAGCGACTCGGCCACGGCGGCGCGCACCCCGCCCATGGCACCCGCTGCAAGCGCCGCCCCGCACTGTAGAAAATCACGCCGTGAATTACGCATTGCTGCTACTTCCCCTCGGGCGCGGCCGGTGTTGTTTTGCTGCCCGGAAACAACTGAAAAGATTAGCACCGCGCGCTGAGCCATGTCTGCCGAATTATTGATCCGGCAAGAAAACAGTGACATCGCATTCCCACCCATTTCCGCAAAAAACGCGGAAATGGATGGGGCACCATGACAGTATTTAATTGCCGAATCAATAGGGCAGTTTCGAAAATTCTAAATGGACCTACTCATCGTTCATCCCCTGAACCGCTCTTCGGTCTGCTCCCGTAGGGAGCCATCGAAAATAGCCCAGGGCAAGCGTAGCGCAGCCCTGGGGAGGCAAACAGAAGATCATCCGCCCTGGAGGGGCGGATCGAACTGAATCCAAGCGGCGCCGGGCTTTCACACCGCCCCTAAGAAGCTGTCTAAAAACTCAGCTTTGGTCGAAGGGTACGGGCTTTAGCTGGAGGGTACGGGCTTTAGCTGGAGGGTACGGGCTTTAGCCCGTACATTAAAGGCCGAAGTAGAACAGGGCTTTAGCCCCCGAGGGAATCGATTTCAGCCATTTGTAATCCCTCGGCGGCTAAAGCCGGATAGCTTTTTGATCCTGCAATGGACGGGCTGAAGCCCGTCCCCTTCATCGTCCACAAGTTATTAGACAGGCTCTATTGATCCGGCAAGAAAACAGTGACATCGTATTCCCACCCATTTCCGCAAAAAACGCGGAAATGGATGGGGCACCCTGACAGTATTTAATTGCCGGATATATAAGGGGCGGGAATCCCTAGCCCGGACGTTTCCCCAGGGCTATTTTCGTCTCCTCCCTCCGGGAGGAACGACGCTGAATGCCTCGCTTTTTTCCCATTTAGGACTGCTGGTCCGGTTACTTCTTCTTGCCCGGCAACATGGCCAGCAGCTTGGCGAACAATCCAGGCTTTGCAGCCTGTGGCGTCGCAACAGGGAGCTTGGCAGCGCTCTGAGCTGGCTGCCCCGAAGGTTTGTCCGGCGGTGGCGGCACAGGTGCAGCAGCTTCGGCTGGCTTGACCGCCTCGGGCTTCTTCTCGCCTTCACCTTTCTTGTCGCCGCCAGCGCCTTTTTTCTCGCCCTTGGCATCGGCAGCAGGCGGAGGAGCAGCGCCGCCTACCACGCGCACATTCTTGAACTTTGCCGCCGCCTCTGCGTCGGCGTTCTTCACCAAAATGGAGATGCGCCGGTTGGATGGATCGTAGGGATTGTTCTTTACGCGCAGCACTTGATCCGCATAGCCGCGCACCTGCGTCACCTGGTCATGCCGCACGCCGTCCTGTTGCAGCAGCCGCCGCGCAGAATTGGCGCGATCAGCAGACAGTTCCCAATTGCTGTAGCCGGAATCGTCGGAGTACTGCGCTGCGTCGGTGTGCCCTTCGATCAGCATCTCGTTGGGCAAGGTCTTCAGCGCCTCTGCCAGCAGCGCCAGCAGCTCCTGGCCGCTCGCGCTCAGTTTGGGGCTACCACTCTGGTAGAAAGTTCCGTTCTTGTCTTCGATCAGCTCAATGCGCAGACCTTCATTGGTGATGGTCATCTCGATCTGCTTCATCAGCTTTTCCAGCTCTTTTTTGTCCTTGATCTCCTTTTCAAGCTTTTCCTTCAGATCCTGCAAGGCCTTGGCGTTGTCGGGCGAGGGAAAATTCTCGTCTCCGGTTCCGGTCATGGTGGTGCCCATCAGCGATCCAGTCCCCTTGGGATCGTTGAAGTAGCCGGCCACGGCCTTCTTCACCTTCTCGCTTGAGCCCATCAGCCACAAGACGATAAACAGCGACATCATGGCCGTTACAAAATCGGCATAAGCCACCTTCCACGCGCCGCCGTGGTGGCCAGCGTGGCCGCCCTTCTTCTTGATGACGATGATCGGTCGTACCTTGCCGTCAGACATCTGTTTCTGCTCTTTCTTATGCTGCCCAGGTACTAAGCCGCAACCGCTTCACCGCCGCCGCCCTTGCAACCCTTTTCCATCTCGTCAAAGGTCGGTCGAGAGTGCGCCGGAATCGCGCGGCGACCCATCTCGATGGCAATCATCGGCGCGGAACCTTTCAGGAAGGCCAGCATCATTACACGCAGCACGTGCAGGTATTCGTTATGGTCGTCAGCACCCTTGCGCATGGACGAGCTCAGCGGACCCACCACGCCGTAGCAGAGCAGAATACCCAGGAAGGTACCCACCAGCGCCGCTGCCACCTTTTCGCCAATCTCTTCCGGAGGGCCACCCAGCGCACCCATGGTGATGACTACACCCAGCACGGCTGCCACAATGCCCAGGCCCGGCAGCGCATCGGCCACCGTCGTCAGCGCGTCCACCGGCGCCACAGAGGCATGGTGATGCACCTCCATGTCCAGCTCCATCATCTGGTCCATGTCAAACGGCTCCACGCCGCCGGTAATGGCGGTGCGCAGCGTGTCGCACAGGAACTGCGAGGAATGATGGTCGGCAAGAAATTCAGGATAGTTCTTGAAGATGCTGCTCTCCTTGGGCTTTTCCACGTCCATTTCGACACTGAGAAGCCCTTCCTTGCGCACCTTGTTGAGGAACTGATACATCATCTTCAGCGTGCTCAGGTAACGCGCTTTGGTAAAGTGCGAACCCTTTAGTACACCCATCAGACCGCCAAGCACGCCCTTGATGATGTGCATCGGATTGGCGATCAGCAGCGTTCCGGCGGCAGCTCCAACCAGGATGAGAAGCTCGGCCGGCTGTACCAGCACAGCGATATGCCCCTTCTCCATCAGGAAACCGCCGATCACCGCTCCAATTACGATGACAATGCCTATGATGGCAAACATGTCTTCCCCCCTGGCTCAGGCGTAATGGTGTTGCCGCCTGCACGGATGCTCGCTTCCATTGCGTTCTGCGCCTGCTTTAATAACTGGGCCAACGTCTCCGTTCCGCCGCGAGTGGCCTGGCAGGCGCCGATGCTCACCGTCAACTGCACGCGGTCTCCCCACCAGCGAAAATCGGCTGTACGCGCCAGCCCGGCCAGCGTCTTTGCATGTGCGCCCAGCATGTCCACCGTCCGCTCGTGGGCAATCGCCAGAAACTCATCGACGCCCCACCGGCCCAGCACCTCTGCGGGACGCATGCCCTGCGCGAGGGAGTGCTGCACCTTGGCGAGCATCGTCTCGCAGGCAGCGATTCCGTGGGTCTTGCGCAGTTGGTACGCCTGGTCCACGCTGATCCACACCACTCCGAAGGAAGAACCGCCGTGCTGAAACTCCTCAAACGCCTGCTCCAACCTCTGCTCCAAATCCTCCTGGCTTGACGCAACCGATTCGCTGTCGCCCGCGTCTCCATGCGGCAGCGCGTCCAGGCTGTGCGCCGGGTGAAACAGAATCGCTCTGCCGATGCGCCCGCCCAGTCCATCGCGCAGCACCAGATGCAGGCTGATCGCTTGCACTTCATGACCCAGTTTGTGGCTCAAGTGCAGGTGCGCCCAGTGACCGGCATTCTGATCGGCCTCGGAGGCAGCAGTCTCACCCAACAAGGGCACCAGTGCCTCCAGCGCAGGCCGGCCCACCACGTCGATCGCCGCAAAACCTGTCAACGCTTCAGCCGCGCGGTTCCAGTACACTGCCTCTCCCGCATGGCCCATCACGGCCACTGCGTCAGGCAGGCTGTCCAGCACGGCTTCCAGCAGTTCGATTCGCTCCATCCCCAATGCCTCGTCGAGTCCTTTGGCCCGGGCCCACTCCAGCCTCACAGCCATTGCCCTTCCCATCAGCCGAACCCTGTCCATCTCTCTGGACGGTGTGGGCGGGGGGCAGTGCATAGACTCCTACACTCTTTACATCGGCGCGCATTGGTTGAACTTCATGCCGCGTTCCCACGCAACGAAACGACTTGTGGATTTCTTCACAAAAAAAGTAACCCTTTCCTAGAGCCTTTCGGCTCCAGAAAAGGGTTACCTCCCTTGCTCTGTCTTCTCGCCGGCCGCAAGCCGGATCGTAGTTTTAGTAGCTCCGCACCCACTCCACGATTGAGCGCACGGCGATGCCGCTGGGCCCCTTGGCGATGTAGGGCCGCGCATCCTCCACCCATGCCACACCGGCAATGTCCAAATGAATCCAGGGCGTTTCCTCGGCAAACACATGCAGGAATTCAGCGGCCGTACATGCGCCCCCCCACCTGCCGCCCGTGTTTTTGATGTCGCCGATCTCGCTCTTGATCATCTCCGCGTACTCGTCACCCAACGGCAGCCGCCAGAACTTCTCGCCCGATGTCTCAAGCGCCGTATTGAACTTTGCATAGATTTCGTCGTCGTTTGAGAAAGCACCCGCGTTGATCATGCCCAGCGCCACCACGCAAGCGCCGGTCAGCGTGGCAGCATCGATCAGGTGCGTCGCACCTAACTGCTTCGCATACGCAAGCCCGTCTGCCAGCACCAGGCGGCCCTCGGCATCGGTGTTGATAATCTCGATGGTCTTGCCGCTCATCGCCGTTTGCACGTCACCCGGCTTCTGCGCCTTGCCGTCGGGCATGTTCTCTGCGGCGCAGATCACCGCGATGACCCGCACCCGCGGCTTGAGCAACGCAATGGCGCGCATGGCACCGATCATGGCCGCACCGCCCGCCATGTCGTACTTCATCTTCTCCATGCCGTCAGACGGCTTGATGGAGATGCCGCCCGAATCAAACGTGATGCCCTTGCCAACCAGACCTAGCACCGGGCCATCGGTTACCCCTACCGGCTCGTAGCGCAGCACGATCAAGGATGGCGGCTCCTCTGAGCCCTGCGAGACGCTCCAGAATGCGCCCATCTTCAGTTCCTTGATCTTTTCGGTCGAGTAGACGTCCCAGCCAAGGCCGACCGTGCTGGCCATCTCCACGGCGCGCTGGCCCAGGATGGTCGGCGTCAACTTGTTGCCCGGCTCGTTGACCAGCGAACGGGTAAAATTTTGGCTCTCGCCCAGAATCACACCCTCGGCAAAACCCTTTTCCGCTTCGGCCTTCTCCGCCCCGGCCGCCACCACTGTGAACTGCTCAATGCTCTTGTCCTTGCGGTCACTGCGATAGGTGTCTGCGTCGAAATCACCCACAAATGCGCCTTCCACGGCCGCACGTGTCGCGGTTCCAGCCGCAACCTCGGCCGAAGGCAACACCAGCACCAGCTCGCGAATGCCGCGCGGCTTGGCAAAACGCGTTGCGGTTCCAGCCGCCCTACGCACGCTGTCAGCAGACACTTTGGCGGCCTTGCCCAGGCCCACCACCAGCAGACGCTTCGCCGCCAGCCCGGCAGGCGCATGGATCAGCAGCGTCTCATTGGCTGCGGCCTTGAACTCGCCTCCGGCCAGAACGGCAGCGGCAGCGGCCTTTACTGCCTCATCAGCGGCCAATACCACCAACTCCGGCTTTGCCTCCGGCCCCTTGGCCGTTTGAGCGTCAGCGGCCAGCACTACCAGCAGTTCGGTCTCGATTCCATTCGGTTGCGCGAAAGAAAGTTGAGTCTTCATTGGGCTATTCTTTCACTCCCGGCGGCCTATGACCAGCCGTGGCTTTGGCTTTCTGCGCGTAGCTGACGTACTGTTTCTGAGAGTTAGCTCGACAAATGAAGTGTCATTCCGAGCAGAGTTTGCCGCGTTCTTTGCGGCAACGGAGTCGAAGGATCTGCGGTTGTTCTTTCTTTTCACTAGCGCAAGCCCTTGAGATGTCGCACCGGTGTGGAGAGCCACAGAGTGTAGATTGGGAAGTTCATCGAAAAGCAACGGCAGATCCTTCGACTCACCACCCCCCCAGGCTGAAGAGTACGCCTGGGGCCCCGTTCGCTCAGAATGACAGTTTCGTCTTGCTGCTGGCTCCTGTTGTGCAGCGTGCTTCCGGTTGTGCTGCGAACCCTTGAGACAGGAATCTGGAAAACCGTGCCTGCGTGGATTCTCGCCCTTGAAATGTCACGTTATATTTTCTTGACATTTATTCAGCATACGACAATTATTTTATGTAAGTCATTTTGGCAGCAGAGCGCTCGGCCCGCAACATTCCCCGAGCGAACAGCACCATCTGGAGCAAGCACAGGAGCACCGATGGATCAGCACGTAGTTGCACGCATCAATGAAAACGGCCGCATCGTGATTCCCGCCAGCTTCCGCAAGGCGCTCGGTCTGGAACCGGGCGACGCCGTGGTTCTGTCGCTTGAGGGTGGCCAGCTCCTGGTCGAGCCGCACCGGGCACGTGTGGCGCGCATTCAGGACGAGTTCGAGCCCTATGCGTCTGGCCAATCCAGCGCCGCGCAGGATCTGGTGGACGAGAGCCGCAGCCAGGCAGTCCGGCAAGTGGAGGAGTGGCTTGGCTAAGCCAGCCGTTCTCGATGCCTCGGCTCTGCTGGCACTGCTCTATCGCGAGCCCGGCAGCGGCATTTTGGCGCCCGTGCTGCCGGACGCGCTGCTGAGCACTGCCACCCTGGCGGAGGTGCACGCGCGTCTGCTGCTCAAGGGGGTGGATGCGGGATTCGCCTGGAGCCGGCTGCTGGCGCTGGCCTGCGAAGTGTGCCCGCTGACCGCAGAACAGGCCCGCAGGGTGGGTGAACTGCTGCCGCAGAGCGAGTTTTCAGGGTTGTCGATGGGCACGCTGGCCGCACTGGCGCTGGCGGAAGAGCGACGGGCGACGGTCTATACCGCCGACACCGCCTGCAAACGCCTGCCGCTCAACGTGGAGATTGTCGTTCTGGGCTGAGTTCCTATTGATCCGGCCCATAAATAGTTTGTCGACTTCCCACCCATTTCGCGATGATGAATATCAAGTTAGCTCAGGTTCCGCTACCCAAGGAACAAACGGGCAAGGTTCTGTCGCTGGGCACGACTTCAGTCAGGCCCATAAAAGAAACTCCACGATTGCGACGTCCCTTACGGGACTCCGGGGGCCTGGCGGCTGCTGACCCCACGTTGAAACGTGGGGCTAACTTGCACTGCGCCTACGGCGCGGGGCGTACCGGAACACATTTCATCCATCGAGGTTGGAAATGCCGGTGGGAGACTCATAAGAAACAAAGATGCAAGTTCAACAAAATAAAGACAAACCACGAAATGCCCGTTTCATCCATCGCGGGTCGGCTGCGCCGGTGCCGGACTGTTACAAAACCCTCCCCGTTCGTCCCTTGGACTGCCGGGCCGGAGCTAACTTGATATTCATCTTCGCGATAAAGCCTGCGAAATGGATGGGGGCACGGAGCCTTTATTGGACGGACGGATCAATAAACTGTCTGCTGGCGACTGAGAACTGAAAACTGACAACTAAAGAACTGCCCTACCGCCCCATGCGGTGTTTGTTGGCGTTAATGGCGGTACGCGCTTCGCGGTCGGCCTCGCGCGTTTTTTCGGTTTCGCGCTTGTCCCAGTCCTGTTTGCCTTTGGCCACGGCCAGCTCGCACTTTACGCGCCCGCGGCGGAAGTAGAGCCGGACCGGAATGAGCGTATGGCCTTTGATCTGCGTCTTGGCTTGTAGCTTGCGAACTTCTTCCTTATGCAGCAGCAACTTCCGCGTCCGGGTCTCATCGTGGTTGCTGATGTTGCCATGGGAGTAAGGCCCGATATGCAGATTGAGCAGAAACGCTTCGCCGTCCTTGATGAGGCCGTAGGAGTCTCTCAGGTTGGCTTTGCCCTCGCGGATGGATTTGACTTCCGTTCCGCGCAGGGCCACGCCGGCCTCGAACTTCTCCAGCAGGAAGTAGTTATGGCTGGCCATCCGGTTGTGGGCCGCGTCGCGCTCGCCACTGGCTACCGGGTCGCGCGGACGCTGGGCCTTGGCCTGCGCGGGCGCGTCCTTGGCGGCAATCACGTAACTGGTTTGGCGAGCCATCTGAAACCTTCCTCGAATCTTCATCGTAGCACTGACGCGACTTTACCCCGCGTCCATATGGGGCTTTGCTAAAATGAGGGATTGTTGGCCTACGAATGTCGCCTGCCATGCACGGGGCGAAAACGACTGCGTCGGGGCGCGCCAAGGCCGCCCGCATCCATCCGCCTTTCTCCGCGGAACGGCTAAGACGCCTGGGAGTTCGATGAACCGCCGCACCCTGATTCCGGCTTTCGCCGGCGCCGCTTCCTCAAAGTTTCTTGTTGCCCTGCTGCTGCCGGTTCTGGTGGTGGTTCTGGCTCTGTCCGGCACTCCGCTCCACGCCGCCGAGTCAGCCGGCTCCTTGTTCAAGCACGGCCAGGCCGCAGAGGCCCGCGAAGACTGGGATGGCGCCTACAACAACTACCAGAAGGCCTACACCCGCGAGCCAAAGGACATGCGCTACCGCACCGCCCTGTACCGCGTACGGGTTCCGGCAGCGGCCATGCACTTGGCGCGCGCCCGCAAACTGGAAGCCTCCGGCGAGACCCAGGCCGCCATCTCCGAGCTGCTCCACGCGTCTGAGATTGATCCTTCCAACGAGGCTGTGCAGCAGGAGATCGGCAAGATCCGCACCAAGGCCGGTGAGGCGCAAGCGGAAGCTGCCCTTCCACAGCCCGAGGGCGAGCAGGAAGAGTTGGCCGGCATCGGCTCTCCCACCGTGCTCAAGCCGCTCTCCAATGAGCCCCTCACCCTGCACATGACCGAGGACGCCAAGGTCATCTACCAGGCGGTGGGCAAGGCGGCCGGCGTCAACGTGCTGTTTGACCCCGACTACACCTCCAAGCGCGTGCAGGTTGATCTGAACAACGTCTCGCTGGTCGATGCGCTGCGCATTGTCGGCACCATGTCGAACACCTTCTGGCGGCCCATCACCGCCAACACCATCTTTGTGGCGCAGAACACGCGTGTAAAGCGTACCGAGATGGACGAGCAGGCGGTTCAGACCTTTTACCTGTCCAACGCCTGGCAGCAGAACGACCTGAACGACGTGCAGACAGCATTGCGTAACGTGATGCCCAACGCCAAGGTCTACGGCGTCGCGGGGCAGAACGCCATTGTGATGCGTGGCACTCCCGACGAGCTGCTGCTTGCGCAAAAACTTATTGACGACCTCGACAAGGCCCGCGCCGAAGTGGTGGTCGATATTGCCATCATGGAAGTGAGCAAGAACTGGGAGCGCACCCTCGGCATCTCCTGGCCCTCCAGCGTGGCCGTGGCCCTACAGAGCACCACCACCAGCAGCAGCACCAGTTCGTCCTCATCCTCCAGCACCTCGACCACTTCAACCACCACACCGACCCTGTACGATCTGGCCCACCTTACGGCCAATAACTTCGCGGTCACAGTCGGCTCGGCCACGCTGAACATGCTGCTGACCGACTCCGACACCACCATTCTGCAGAGCCCGCGCATCCGCGCCACCGACGCCCAGAAGGCGACCATGAAGATCGGTTCGCGCATCCCCATCGCCACCGGCTCTTACTCCACCGGCACTGCCGCCACCACCACCAGTGCGCTGGTCAACACCCAGTTCCAATATCTGGATGTGGGCGTCAACATCGAGATGACGCCCACCATCCACTTCGACCGCGAAGTAACCCTCAAGATCAAGATCGAGGTCAGCTCCGAGAGCGGCACCACCACCATCAGCGATGTGGTCGAGCCCATCATCAGCCAACGCGTCATCGATCAGGTGATCCGGCTGCGCGAGGGCGAGGCCAGCATCCTGGGCGGCATCCAAGACAACCAGGAATCCACCAGTTGGACCGGCATCCCCGGCCTCAGCTCCATCCCGCTGCTCAAATACATCTTTGGTTCCAAGGACCACACCATCAAGGACGACGACCTGGTCTTCGTCGTAGTTCCGCACATCGTCCGCTCGCAGGACATTGGTCCCTCGAACCTTCGGGCCATCGACACCGGCAGCGGCCAGACCATCGAGCTGCGGCGCAAGGACACGGTCTCCCCGGCAGCTCCGCCAACCACCGCACCCGCTGCCCGGCCCGTGGCTGCGGTGGTTGCGCCCATCCAGGCCCAGAGCGCTGAGGGAGCCACGCACGCCGCCCTGGCCCAGATGCACGACCAAAACCGCATTGCGGACGGCACGCCGCTACCCACGCCCACGGCCACCGTGGCCCCTGTGATCACCCCGGTGACTACGGCCCAGCCCGCTGCGCCTACTGCACCTGCCACCGCACCAGCCACTGGACTTTCCCTTACCTTGACGCCTCCATCCGCCGGCCAGCTCGTCAACGGGTCCACCTTCCAGGTGCCCATTCTGGTCAATGGCGGAACAGACATTGCTTCAGTGCCGGTCCAGTTGCACTACGACGCCGCCAAGCTCTCGCTGGCCAACGTAGCGGCAGGCGACCTGCTCAGCCGCGACGGCCAGGCCGTGGCCCTTATCCATCGCGACGACGGGCCGGGCAACCTGACCGTGGTTGCCTCACGGCCGCCGGGCTCAAGCGGCGTCAACGGCTCGGGCGTGGTCTGCGTGCTCAGCTTCCAGGCCCGCGCCACTGGGCACACTTCCATTGCGTTCACCCGTGCCGGCGTCATCAACAGCGCACAGCAGCCCGTGGCCGCACCCGTCACCCACCTCGACCTGGAAATCAAGTAAGTCCTGACATCAAGATGCTGACCGTCCTCCAACCCGTAGAGCAGCGCACGCGGCAGATTCCACGCCGCGAGCGCGGCCTCACGCTCGTTGAGCTGATCGTCACCATCACCATTCTTTCTATTCTGGCCGGAGCGGCGCTTCCCGTTGCCCGGTTTGAGATCAAGCGGCAAAAGGAGCGCGAACTCCATCGCTACCTGTGGATGATGCGCGACGCCATTGACCACTACAAGGACGCAGCCGACCGCGGCGCATTCCAGACCAAGGTCGACAGCCAGAACTATCCGCCCGACCTGCAGACGCTAGTGGACGGAGTCGATGTACAGAGCAAGAAGGTGCGTTTTCTGCGCCATATCCCCATCGATCCCATGACCGGCAAGGCCGAGTGGGGCATGAGGTCCATGAAGGACGATCCCACTTCCGATTCGTTCGGTGGGGAGAGCGTTTTTGACGTCTACTCCAAGTCCCAGGACACGGCGCTGGACGGCACCAAATACTCAACCTGGTAGAGGAACCAAGAGGAATTCGTGCGCATTGATCGCAAACACGAGGCTGGCTTCACGCTCATCGAACTGATGATCGTGATGCTCATCATCGGCATCCTGGCCACTCTTGCCATTCCGCGCTTTGCCGCCGCCGTCAAGAGCGCCCGCGAGGCTGTGCTGAAAGAAGATCTGCACGTCATGCGCTCGGCCATCGACTCCTACACCATGGACAAGCAGAAGGCCCCGCAGGCCCTTGACGACCTGGTCACGGAAGGCTATCTCAAGGCCATTCCGCAAGACCCCATGACGTACAGCAAAGACACCTGGGTCACCAACACCTCCGACGCCATGAGCACGGTGGACCAGACCGAACCTGGGATCGACGACGTGCACTCCGGCTCCGATGAAGTCGGCCCCGATGGCCAGCCTTACTCCAGCTGGTAGCCAGGAGCCTTGCCCGTGTCTCTCGTCCCCAACAGCGCATTGCCCACGGCTTCCGATGCCGATCTAGCCGTGGAGATGCCCTCGGTCTACAGCCTCTACGCGGCGCTGACAGCCAGCCTCGAACCCGCGCACGGATTGGGTGGACGGCTGGTCTACGCCGGACGGCTGGATGCAGCCGGTAGCCGCCTGCTGCGCGCCGCCAACATTGCCGGAGCCGCCTCGCTCACCGTCTCCAACGCAGCCGCCGATCTGCGCCTGGCCGTGCGCGAGGGCGTGGCAGACTTCCTGGTCACCTCGCTCGACGAAGCGCTCCGCATTCTCAAGAATGAAATCCGCAAACGCCAGCCGGTAGCCGTGGCCATCTGTGCCGAACCGCGGGAGGTGGGCGAGCAGATGATGCTGCGCGGCGTGCAGCCTGACCTGCTGACCCCGGACCCGGCAGCCGTTGAGCCCCTCTGCGCCTACGCCAGCTTTCTGGCACGCGGCGCGCAGTCGCTTCAACTCGCGTCGATCTCGCCAGAGCCTGCACTTCGCATCTGGCCGGTTCCCGCCGCCTGGGCGCAGCGCACTAGCCAACTCGACGCACTGCTGCTGGCTCAGCTCCCCGCTGAGACGCACACCGCCCGCCGCTGGCTTCGCCTGGCCCCGCGCTACCTGGGCGCAAAGGCCCGCCGCCTGCGCTCAGTAGCCTGCGATGATGCCACTGCCTCCAAAATCGAAGCCATCCTCGCCTCTGCACCCACCACGTAATCGCAATCGGCTCTGGCTCGCTCTCTCGGTCGCCGCACATCGTCGTAAGATGGGTCGTAAGATGGTTCCATCGCAGGCCACACCATCGATGCAGCCACAAATTCCGGTCTCGCGCCTGGTTCACCAATGAACGAAGAAGAGCTCGCACAACCATCGGCCGATGGCCCCAAGACCACCGCGTATTCACAACAGAGAATCGCCGGCCTCGACACCCTGCGCAGCCTCGCCATTGTCTCTGTTGTCTGCTACCACGCCTTTGTCTTCCACGGCCTGGGCGCGATGCCCGCGTGGCTTGAGGCCGTCTTCATGCAGGGGTGGATGGGCGTCGATCTCTTCTTTGTGCTGAGCGGTTTCCTGATCGGCACGCAATTCCTGCGGCCGTATCTCGCCGGCCAGCGCCCCTCGCTGTGGCACTTCTATCGGGATCGCATCTTTCGGATTCTGCCGGCTTACTTCGCCGTCCTCGCCTTGTATCTATTCGTCCCGCTCTGGCGCGAATTCCCGCAGATGGCGCCGGCCTGGACGTTCCTGACGATGTGCGAAAACATCGTTCCCGAAAAAGCTATGACCGGCTCTTTCTCTCATGCATGGTCGTTGTGCGTGGAGATGCACTTCTATCTTTGCTTTCCCATCGTGGTACTGCTGGCAATGCGCAAGCCGTCGCTGCGGAAAGTGGTTCTGCCGATAGCGGCGCTGCTCGTCTTCGGCATGTCGATCCGCGCTTTTTTCCTGTTTCATTCCGTGCTGCCGCTGCTGCGTTCGCACCAATCGTACGGGCTGGCTTATATGGCGTACATCTACTACCCCACCTACAGCCACTTTGAGGGATTGGTCGCCGGCGTTGTGCTGGCTCTGCTGCTCAGCTTCCGGCCGCGTGTGTGGAACGAGCTGACCCTGCGAGGAACCCGTTGTCTGCTGGCAGGTGTGGCGCTGGTTGGCATCTCGGCGTGGCTCTATACGGACCGCTGGACGCCAGCCACTGCAGGGGCGGCCGCCGGAGTCATTATCGGGCCGCTCACGCTCTCGCTTGGATTGGGGTTGCTGGTGCTGGCTTCGCTCGCGCACACCGGCGTGGCGACATGGCTCAAAATTCCGGGGACCAGGGCGGTCGCCGTACTGGCCTATACGTTGTATCTAACCCACAAGGAGCTGCTGCACCTGGTCGACCGTGCGTTTCCGGCACTTTTCCTGTGGAATCGATTCGCATGGATGGCAGCGTATGCGCTTTGCTGCACCGCCTGCTCTACCGCGCTCTACTGGAGTGTGGAGAGACCGTTTCTCAGGCTCCGATCACGCTTCCGGCGCGCAGCCTGAAACCGTGCCAGGCCGTTCCCTGTTCCTTACTCCCCGATCCCTGCCGCTCCTACCTCTTCCATCCGCGCCCACAGCTCTTTGAGGCCGTAGCTGGTCTTGGCGGAGACGGCTAGAATCTTCTCCACGCCAAGGCCTTTCTTGAGCGCGGCCAGGTTGCGGGTGCGCTCGTTGCCGCTCAGGCGGTCCGCCTTGGTGGCCACCACCACAAACGCGCGGCCGGCATTGCGCAAGAACTCGATCAGTTGCAGGTCGCTCTCCTGCGGGGCAATGTTTGAGTCCACCAGGCAGATGCAGAGCTTCAGCTCTTCGCGTTCCAGCATGTAGGGCTCAATAAACTTGGGCCATTCGGCGGAAATCGACTTGGAAATCTTGGCAAAGCCGTAGCCCGGCAGATCGGCAAGAATCATGCGCGCGGTGCGCCGCTCATCCAGCACCAGGAAGAAGTTGATGGCCCGCGTGCGGCCCGGCGTGGACGACACCTTGGCCGCCTTTTCGCCAACCAGCGCATTCAGCAGGCTCGATTTGCCCACATTCGAGCGGCCCAGAAAGGCGATCTCCGGCTGCCGTAACGTGGGAAACTGGCTTTCGGCCATTGCCGAGAGAAGAAACTGTGTGGTGTAGCGCATGGGGTTGGCCGCGAGCCGGGCTCCTACAGCCGGGCTCGTACCTCTCAAGGATACAGGAGCGGCCTTGCTCGCCCGCTGCGTAGCGCGGATTGCTTCGGCAAATCAGCACCAATAACGTCCGGGCGCCCCACCCTCGCCGCGTACTTGTTTTTGCGGCAAGGGCGGGGTAGCAAGAAACCCTTCTGCCACAATAGGAGAACTGCACTATTGATCCGGCAAGAAAACAGTGACATCGTATTCCCACCCATTTCCGCAAAAAACGCGGAAATGGATGGGGCACCCTGACAGTATTTAATTGCCGGATCTATAAGTAACTTGCCCATTGTGGCTGTAATCTGTTGCCAAGGACACATCAGGAAGGAAACCCCATGTCTGGGAACCATCGTTTTTCCATCCGGCGTCGCGACTTGTTGAAGGCCGCCGGACTGGCCGCACCCGCTGCGGCGTTGGAGTCGTTGTTGCCTGAATCCATGCTGGCGCAGACCGGAGCTCCAGCCGGCGCGCCCGATGCCTACGCCAAAGCCAAACCCGACCTGGCCGGCCCAGTTGCCCCTACCTGGACCAGCCTCCGCGACTTCTATAAGGTGCCCAGCTGGTTCAACAAGGCCAAGATCGGCATCTTCATCCACTGGGGCCTTTACGCCATCCCCGCCCACAAAAACGAGTGGTACCCAAAGTGGATGTACACCACCGACGTTGAATGGCACACCCAGCACTACGGCCCGCCCGACAAGTTCGGTTACAAAGACTTCATCCCGCTCTTCAAGCCTGATAAATTCGACGCCGCCGACTGGGTGCAGCTCTTCCAGAAATCAGGTGCGCGCTACATGTGCCCGGTGGCCGAGCATCACGACGGCTTTGCCATGTGGGATTCCGACATCACTCCCTGGTGCGCCGGCAAAATGGGTCCCAAGCGCGACTTCATCGGCGAGCTCGAAAAGGCTGCCCGCAAGCAAAATATGGTCTGGGGCTGCTCCACCCATCGCATGGAGCACCACACCTTCATGTATCCAGCTAAGGGCGTGCCCAACGACCAGTTCGACCCGAAGTACGCCGGCTTCTACGGCCCTCCCATCGAAGACGTCAACATGAACGGACCCAATGCCAGCCCCGCCTTCCAGGAAGACTGGCTGGCCCGCATCCAGGAGCTCACCGACAAGTACCACCCCGAAATTCTCTACATGGACAACGGCGTCAACCCGCGCGAATACGACGCCATCAAGCTGCGTGCCGCCGCCTATCTGTTCAACCGCGCCCACGAGCGCGGCTACGAGACCACTATGTGCACCAAGCAGTGGGCCTACCTGTTCGGCGCAGTGCTCACGGCTGAAAGCATGGGCGGCTCGCCGGAGTGGATCTACCCCGGCGCATGGCAGTGCGATACCTCGATTGGAAGTTCATGGGGCTACATCAAAGGCCTGCGCGTGCTTGACGGCGCAACGCTGGTCCGCCAGCTCATCGTCATCGCCAGCAACGGCGGCAACTACATGCTCAACGTCGCGCCCATGGCAGACGGCTCCATCCCAGACGATCAGCGCACCTCACTGCTGGCCATGGGCGAGTGGCTGCGCCGCAACGGCGAAGCCGTCTACGATTCGCACCCGTGGATGAAGCCCGGCGAAGGCCCCGGCGTGCCCGATGAAGCTCCGCAAACCTGGCGCGGCTGGCCGACGGCCATGGGCTTGCCCGGCGGCGTACTGAAGAAGTTTCCGCCGCCGCCCACTGCTACTGACTTCCGCTTCACCATCAACCGCAGCGCCCTCTACGCAACAGCTCTGCTGCCGCCGGAGAACGCCAAAGCCGGCTTTGAAGTGAAGCTCGCCACCTTCCGCAAAGGCCATGCTCGCATTGAGCGCGTTACGCTGCTGGACGGAGCAAAGCCGGTCGCCTTCCAGCAGACAGAGGATGCGCTTGTCTGCCAGGTTCCCGCGCTTGACCCAGCCGTAGCCATGCTGCCCTACACACTCAAAATCGAAGGCTCCATGTCCGGCTTCAGCGCCTATTGATCCGGCCTGCCATTCCTGGCCCCGCGATGAGACTCCACCTTGCCCCGTCCTTGTGCAGTCTCATCGCACAGGGGCGGGATCGCATCACAGCTGGTCGCGGTTCGTACTCTCCCACCCTTTCCGTAGAAAAAAGCGGAAAGGATGGGGCACGGAAGTCTACAGCGAAAGCGAAAACGATTGCTTTCAGGCCTCAGCCCCCTCGGGAACCAGCAGCATCAGCGCGTCGGGCACCATCTCCATGCGCACCGGCAGGCCGCCCAGCGGTTCCCCGTCGGCCTCTGCGCGCAGTTGCTCCCGCGACCCGTTGCGCGGCGTGCACTCCACCACATCGGCCTCCACCAACTCCACCGCCTGGTCGAAAGAATGCCGCCCCAGCGCCGCTCCTGCCACAAACCGCAGATAGTGCCAGCGGCTCTGTGTGGTAAAGGCCAGCAGATGCAGTTTTGGGCTGCGCAGGCTGGCTCCCGGCGCAAGCGAGCCCACCGCCCCGCCAAACGAGCGCACGCGTACCGCCAGCAGTTGCGACACAGCGCGCCTGTGGCTCTCGCCATCCGCCTCAAAACGCGCCTCGAAGAGCGGAAAATTCCCGCCCGCCCAAATGCGGAAACCATCGATGATGTAAAGCACGTAGCCCAGCCGCCGTTTCAGTCCCACGTCCATCTCAGCCATCAGCCGCGCATCCGGACCCACGCCCGCCGCCACCAGAAAGTAGCGTTCGCGCGGCTCTCCTCGACGATTGATGTAGCGGATGCGCCCCACCGGTACCCGTACCGCTTCGGCCGTCAGCAACTTGCGCGCGGCGCGCTCCGGGTCGCCCGCCAAACCAAGGCTGGCCGCCAGCGCATTGGCCGTGCCGAAGGGCACCACGCCCAGCGCCGTAGCCGTGCCGGCCAGCCCTTGCAGCGCTTGGTGCACGGTGCCGTCGCCGCCGCAGACCACCACCGCGTCGCAGCCCGCATTTGAGGCCTTGCGCGCCAGCACGGCGGCAGAGCCCGGCCCGTCGGTCTCCTCGGCTGCAACCTCCACGCCGCCCGCGCGCAACGTCGCCACCACGGCCGCAATCGCCGCCCGGCGCTGGGCAGAGTGCTGTCCGGAGATCGGATTGTACAGAACCGCCGCTCGGCGCATCCCCTGGGCTCGCAGGAAAACTGAATTTACCCCGGCTCAAAACAAGTCGCGGGACAAGCCCCGCCGGAAGATGCCACTATCTTCGCAGGTTTTCAAGCCCGCTTCTGTGCTGCGATCCACCGCGTATCCAGCCCGTTACCCAAAAAGAACCCGCGCCATAGAGCAGTTTTCCAGTTTCGTCCGCATTTCTTCACAGCCGGGGTCAACCCCCACTTGGCCTAAACTTTCCCTTATGGCCGCTGTTCCCAACCTCAGTCTCGATATGGGCTTGCCAGCCAACGTGGATGCCGAGCGCACCATTCTCGGCGCCATCCTGCTGGACAACGCCGCCCACTCCGAGGCGGCCGAAAAGCTCATCCCGGACGACTTCTCCCTCGATTCGCACCGCCGCATCTTCCAGCGCATGAGCGAGCTCATGGACTCGCAGCGCGCCGTTGACATCGTCACCCTCGCGCACGAGCTGCAGCGCTTCAAGGAGATCGAGTCGGTCGGTGGCGTCGCTTACCTGGCCTCGCTCACTGAGGGCCTGCCGCGCCGGCCGGTCATTGAAGAGTACATCCGCATCGTCAAGGAAAAGAGCCTCTACCGCAGGCTCATGGCCATCTGCTCCATGGCCATCGCCCGCGCCGCTGACCAGAGCGATGCGGCCCTCGACGTGGTGGGCGAGGCCGAGCGCCAACTGCTTGAAGCCACGCAGAGCTCCATCACCTACGGCCTGCAGCCGCTTGACCAGATCGTCGCCGGCTCCTTCGGCTCCATTGACAAGCTCTACGAGCAGAGCCGCGAAGTTACCGGCCTGGCCACCGACTTTACTGAGTTGGACCGCATGACCAGCGGCTTCCAGAAGGGCGAGCTGATCATCATCGCCGCCCGCCCCTCCATGGGCAAAACCGCCTTCGCCATCAACATCGCGCAGAATGCCGCCATCAATCACGAAGCGGTGGTGGCTGTCTTCTCGCTTGAAATGAGCAAGGAATCGCTGCTGCGACGCATGTTGGCCTCGCAGGCGTGGGTGGATCAGCGCAAGCTGCAAACCGGCTTCCTGGGCCGCGAAGACCACGACAAGCTGCAAACCGCGCTCGGCCAGTTGGTGGAGTCGCGCATGTTCATTGACGACTCAGCCGGCATCTCGCTCACCGAGATGCGCGCCAAGGCCCGGCGTCTCAAGCAGACCGGCGGCAAGCTCGACCTCATCGTCGTCGACTACCTGCAGTTGATGACCGCTACCCAGTCGGGCTCCAGCAAGAAGGGTTACGAGAACCGCACCCAGGAAGTCTCTGCCATCTCGCGCGGACTCAAAGCCCTGGCCAAGGAGCTTGAAGTGCCCGTCGTAGCGCTCTCTCAGCTCTCCCGTTCCAGCGAACGGCGCGGCGACGACAAGCGTCCACTGCTCAGCGATCTGCGCGAATCCGGCTCCATCGAGCAGGACGCCGACGTGGTCATGTTCATCCATCGCGAGTCCTATTACGAGCGCGACAAAGAGAGCATGTCCGAGGCCGACCGCGCCAAGAGCGAAATCATCATCGCCAAGCAGCGTAACGGCCCCACTGACACCGTGCAACTGAACTTCATCTCCCGCTTCACCCGCTTCGATAACCCCGACACCACGCACGTGGAGTAGTGCTCGCGGGCGATTCAATTTCACGCCGTATCGCAATTGTTTTCTCGAAAAAAGCCGGCTGCATTTCCCTCGCGTGGCCAGGAGAATGGGAAAATCAAGATTGTTGGTCTCAAGTCCGGAATCTTGCAGGAGCGGCATCTCGGCACGGTTGCGATTGCCGCCTCTGACATAAATTGAGAGGAAGACAATGCCTAAGAAGCCCGCCAAGAAATCCATCTCGAAGAAGAAAGTTCCTGCTCCCATTGAGCCGCCCGCTAATGTCGAAGACGCGCTTCGCCAGTTGGTGCAGTTGATGTCTGGCGGGGCGCCGGTCATGGAAAGCGACATGAAGGCGCTCATGACTTCGCTGCAAAGAGAGTCGAGTACCGACGGATTGGACGATGCGCAGTTGGAAGCCCGCGCCGATGCACAAGACTTGGCTTTCGAGGCCATGGAGACCGAAAGCAAACCGAAGGCTCGCAAGCTGGCTCAACGCGCCCTTCGCCTGGACCCGGACTGTGTGGACGCGCTGATGGTGCTCACGGATCTGGATGCGCCAACGATGACAGAGGTCATCGTTGGATACACGAAGGCCGTTGAAGCCGGTGAGCGTGCGTTGGGCGAGAAGTTTATTCGCGAAAACAAGGGAGACTTCTGGCTGCTGATCGATACGCGGCCTTACATGCGCGCATTGGAACAGTTAGCCAGTGTCTACTTTGCCAAAGGGATGAACCTGGATGCCATCCGCATCTACGAGAAGATGCTGGAGCTAAACCCCAACGATAATCAGGGTGTGCGTGATCCGCTGTTGGGCGTCTATCTGTGCACGGGAGATCTTCAAGGCGCAGGCCGGCTGCTGAAGCAATACAAGGACGACGCCATGGCCAACTTCGCCTGGGGCCGCGTGCTGGAACGCTTCCTGGCCGGAGACCCCGGCGGAGCTGCCATCGCGCTCGAAAAGGCAAGGCGAGCCAACCACTTTGTCGAGCTCTATCTCACTGCCGAGAAGCCCATTCCGCGCAGTAAGCCGGAGATGTACTCCCCCGGAAGCGAAGAAGAGGCGCTCTTGTGCATAGACAACGTGGGGCGCGCCTGGGCGTTGAAC
>Ga0302267_10002402_pt1 | contig 22742 bp, 17 predicted proteins | sample III_Bog_E1_3_FD_194555 | JGI IMG/M metagenome (GOLD analysis project Ga0302267, IMG submission 194555) | Peat permafrost microbial communities from Stordalen Mire near Abisko, Sweden - III_Bog_E1_3 | ecosystem: Environmental > Terrestrial > Soil > Wetlands > Peat | place: Sweden: Abisko...
TCGCGCCGGCGAGGGCGCACCCGCAGCCGTGCTGCCCGCCGCCTCCGCCTCCGCCGCCGGTGCCCGACGACGCGCTGCTGCTCGACGCGCCCGAGCATCCGGGGGCGCCGATGCCGGGGGCCACCAGGGGCCAGAGGTCGGTGCAGAGCCTGGTCACGCTGCTCGAAGCTCCGCAGGCGAGCGGCCCGCACAGCCCGGCGCGGTGCAGGAGCGGCGTCCACGTCGTGCCCTGGTCGGTGGAGATGCCGGCCGTGAACCCGTCGGCGAGCTCGTCCCCGCAGCCGTAGAGCCCTTCGGGGGCCCACGTGAGGCAGAGCGCGCTCATGGTGGAGACCTGGGAAAAGGCCAGCGTGGTCGCGGGCGCGGTCCAGAGGCCGTCCATGGGCCCGCCCACGGCCACCGTGCTGCCGTCGGGCGAGAGCGCGAAGCCGAGCAGGCTCGCGGTGGCGCCCATCACGGGGGTCTTGGTCTCGAACACCTTCGTCCACGTCATGCCGCCGTCCCTGGAGACGACGAGCTGATCGGTGGGGCTGCCGTCGAGGCGCACGTAGAGCACGTCGGGGTCCTGTGGATCGATCCCGCTGATGTAGGGCAGCGTCGCCTGGTCGCTGCCGGGAATGAGGAGCGGCTGCCACGTGGCCCCGCGATCGTCGGAGCGCTCGATCCCACCCGGGTAACCGGGCGGGCCCAGGTAGCCGCTCGCGTAGACGCGGTTGCGATCCGAGGGGGCCGTCTCGACGGTGAGCCCGACGAACGACGCCGGCAGGCTCGCGCCCGCCTGCGTCCACATCGCGCCGTCGTTGCCGGTCTCCCAGAGCTGCACGAGTCCGGAGGCGTTCATGATGAGCGCCACGCCCTTCGACGGGTCGCCCTTCTCCATGGCGAGATCGATCACGTAGAGCCCGGCGAGCCCCCCCCCGACGAACCCCCAGTCGCAGCCCGTGTCCTCGGAGACGGCGAGGCCCTCGAAGGTGCCAGCGAGGATCGATCCATCCGCCGCGAACGCGAGCATCGGATCCTCGGAGCCGCCGAACCCCACGGCGTCCTCGCAGATCCACGACCAATCCTTGCCGTGGTCCCCGGTGAGGAGGAGGCCATAGGTGGCGCGCACCAGGATCGTGCTGCCCGACGCAGGGTCGAGCGCGATCTGCCCGGCGGCCGGGTAGCGTCCGTTGGCCGACGCGACGGCGGGCGCTGCGAGGTATGCGAGCGCCGCGCCGAACAGGGCCGCGCGGTGGTAGGCGAGGGCGAGCGCCATGGGCCCTCAGTATTGCATGTCCTTCGGCAGCATGGCCGGCGTCCCGCGATAACAGCCGATGGAGTAGGGATACTCGTTGTTGAGGTGGTAGTGGTACATCGACACCTGCGCGCCGTCCCAGTCGATCACGTGGGTGTGGCCGTGGCACTCGTCGAGGTCGTCGTTGGTGACGAGCTCCCCGCTCTCGCCGCGCGGGCCGTAGACGCCGAAGCCGTCCATCGCGTAGCCGAAGAGCGGCGAGTGCTGGCCAGGATCGCCCTGGTCCGGGAAGCACTTCCACGAGTAGGCATGGTAATGGTACTGCGTGTTGAACGGGTGGCCCCAGCAGTCGTCGAGGGGGAGCGCGGAGATCGGATCATGCAGGTTGTACTGGCTGTCGGGCGCGACCTCCGCGTGCCACACCGCTCCCGTCTGAATGACCACGCCCGTGGGGATCCACTGGATGCAGCTCGGCAGTGCGTTGGGCGTCGGGTTGGTGGGGACGGTGACGTCGAGGTCGTAAGGACCGATGGGGATCTCGGCCGCGTTGCTGTAACCCGTCGCGGGGAGCGCCGCATAGTAGCTGTAGGCTGGGGTGCCCTGCTGGATCGGGTACGTGCCCGTGGCATGATTCGGGAGACCGTTCCCCGCGAGGTTGCGCCCCGCGGAGGTCATCGTCATGGCGAACTGGCTCTGCCACGTGACCGAGCCCTCGACGAACGCGATCTTCGAGACGTCGATGGTGGTCCCGTTCACCCACGGGGTCGTCGATGCCGTGAGCTTGGGCGCCAACCCTGACGTGGGGCAGAGGAAGAGCGTGTTCTTGGCCGGCGTGATGAGCGACGTCCCGCCCGGCGCCGTGTAGAGCGTCGTGGGGGGATCCTGGGCGACCTCGGTTCCCGATCCCCCCGATCCCGATCCCCCGCAGCCCACCATCAGGACGAGGGAGGCGACGGTAGCGGACTGCAGTTGATTGCGCGTCATGGTTCCATCCTTATCTCGGGCGGCGTCGCACCTCGAGCAAGCGGCGTGCCCCGCCGCCGAGCCCGGGCCCCGCCGTCAGGGCCCCGCCTGGGGATGTCCAGCTGGACATCCCCGCCTTGTTCAAGTGGCTATCCCGCCTTGTCCAACGGGACAATCCCTCGCCGCTCTCGCCCCCGGGGGTAGGAAACGCGAGAACTTTCGCCCGTGTCAAGCCCGACGTGGCGGCACGCGGACGAGGCGTCGAGCGCCTTGGGGCGCAGCGCCCCCTGCGTCAGAGACGTTGTCACCCAAACCGATCTGGATCTTGTCGCTCAGATCACCCCCCGCGAAGCGCTACTCCTCCCGCTTCGCCAGGGCCACGGACCTGGACGTCTGGTTCGGCCGGGTGCTCACGGCGTCATCCCTTGATGAGGTGCTGAGGAGACGTGCTCTCTCCAGGCGGCCCCGCGCGAGGCGAGAAAGGGCGCTCCTCGAGCGCCAGTCCGTCGAAGTCGGAGCCGGGAAAAGCGGAGATCGACACGCCAGCACGCAACTCACGCTGGGCTCACGTCGATGAGCACGCGTGGACCTGCCCTTCGATCTCTGGCATCTCGCCTTCGTCACCCTCATCCAGCACCGCGCCCCGCCGAACTTCGAGGTGCAATCCGAGGTGCGGCTGACCATCGAGCCCCAGCGCGCCGACATGCTGCTGCTACGCCGGATCGGCGTCGAGCGGCAAGATGACCAAGGCCGGGTCCTCCGCAGGCTCTGGCCGCTTCTCGGCCGCGTGACGGTCCTCGAGTACAAGAGCCCGGTCGACTCCGCGTTCCGCCCGGGGGATTTGCTGCGCCTCGTGGGCTACGGCGTGCTCTACGACACGGGCCACCTCGACGAGCTGCCCCTGCGCGAGGAGCTGACGCTGGTGCTGGTGGTCGCTTCCGTCACGCCCAATTTGCTCAAGGAAATCAAGCGAATGAGCTGGGAGCTGGTGTCGCTCGGCGGGGGTTATGGTCGGATCGACGGGGCGGTGTACACTCTGTTGGTCGTGATCACGGACGAGGTGACCGAGACGGAGCGGGACGAGTACCTGCGGCTGTTCAGCCACCGCTCGGCGGAGCGGGGCGAGGCCACGCGGTGGCTCCAGCAGTGGATGAGGGACACGAAGATGAAGCAGCCGGACATCGAGGAGCTCCCTGGGTTCGAGGAGCTGTTCCAGAAGACCATCGAGGCGATGCCTCTCGAGAAGCGGCTGGCCGGGCTCGCCCCCGAGCAGCGGCTGGCCGGGCTCGCCCCCGAGCAGCGGCTGGCCGGGCTTCCCCCTGAGCAGTTGATCCTGGCGCTGCCGATCGAGGTGCTGCGGGTGCTCCCCGAGGACTACCTGCGCTCGCTCCCTGGCGAAGTCCAAGAGCAGGTCGAGAAGCGCCTTCGAGGAGCCGCGCACTGAGCCGAGTTGCGCGCGAGATTGAGGGCTTGACCGACGACCCGCGCGAACCTCACGGCTCCGCCGCGTGCGCCTCCTCGAGCGCGCGCTTGGCGGCGCCGGCCGCGTTGACCTCCTTGACCCGCTCCTCGAGCACGTCGGTGCCGAGGTAGCGGAACACGTAGATCCCGCCGACGAACATGCAGAGGAAGAGCGCGATGATCCGCCACAGGACCAGGTAGGGGAGCTCGTAGACGCCGCTCACCCACGGGCCCATGAGCGCCGTCGATCCTGCCTCGGCGATGCCGCTCGCACCCGGAGTGGGGCTCAGATAGAGCGCGAAGTTGAGGAGCGCCTGGACCAGCACGACCTGGACGATGGGCGGGCCGACGGTGACGAACGTCCGCGGCGTGGTCGGGATGCCGAGGCCGAGCAGGATGAAGTAGGCGACGGCGAAGCGGGAGCAGAAGAAGCCGAAGGTCAGCAGCTGCGCCACCGCGTAGGCGCGCTTGCCGCGCGCCAGGTAGATGCGGAAGCCCTCGTGGAAGTCGTCGATGCTGTGGAGGAAGCGGCCGCGCAGGGCGCGGGGCTTGGCGAGCTGCCCCTCGGCCCAGGGGCGCAGGCGCCCGCTGCGGGTGGCGAGGCGGAGGACGGCGCGGACCAGGACGCCCGCCGGGCCGGCGAGGACGCGGATGACCCCCTTGAGGATGGGCGGGTACGCGGCGCACAGCACCAGCGCGACGAGGCCGCTGCCGAAGACGGCGACGCTGAGGCCGAGGAGATAGTCGATCTCGGCGCCGCCCCCGACGACGAAGTGGCCGGTGGCGCGCAGGACGAAGATGACCAGCGCGGAGACCAGGAAGAAGGTGATGGTGCACGCCGCGGTGAGGAGCGACGCCGTGGCCACGTCGACGAAGCGCATGCCCCCGTTGACCAGCACCGCCACCTGCGAGGGCGGCGCGCCCGCCTGGCCCGGGGTGACGCCGGCGCAGAACATCAGCACGAACTCGGAGATGATCGCGGTGCGCGCGCGCAGCTCGGTGGAGAGGACCCGGCCGAGGACGAAGATGCGCAGGCCGCCGAACACGCCCTCCTGGAGGGCGAAGACCGCGGCCACCAGGAGCCAGCCCGGCTGGAGGTGGGCGAAGCCCGCCGAGAGGCTGGCCTCCTTGCTCTCCACGCCGCGGTAGATGAGCACGGCGAACGTCGCCAGGGTGATGCCGACGATGAGCTGGATGCCGCGGACGATGGTCCTCCTGTTCATGCGGCGGGCGGGCGCTCAGCGGGCCGCGAGCGCCGCCAGATGGACGATGCTGCGGCGGGTGTCGCCGATGGCGTGCAGGCCGAAGACCGCGCACACCACCACCGCCAGCGCCGGCCCGACCAGCGGGCCCGGCGCGTGGCCATAGTGCGAGGACGCCGCGAGCCCGAGGAGCACCGCCGTGCCGCCGACGAGCACGCCGCCGAGGCGCGGCGTCTCGCCGTGGAGGCGGTTGGCCAGCATCCGCATGCCGAAGTAGACGTTGGCGCCGGTGGCCAGGGTGACCCCGGCGATCGCGGAGACGGCGCCGAAGTAGGTGGCCAGCACGATCGCGCCCCCGAAGCTGAGCAGGCCGACGATGGGCAGCACGGCGGGCAGACCGCGCAGCGAGGCGACCCGGACCATCGAGCGGACCTTGCCGAAGAGGATGGTCGAGGTGCTCCACGCCAGCATCGCCTTCTGCACGGAGATGACGCCGAAGATCGACCACTGGGTCCAGCCGTTGCGGCCGTAGATCGCGCTCATGGTGAGCGCCATCGAGAGCACGGTGAGCGACTCGACCTGGTTGAGCAGCCCGAGACGGAAGATGCCGGTCTGGCTCTGCTCCCAGTACGTGACCGCGCCCGCGCCCGGGATGATCAGCGCGATCACCACCCACCAGATCGGGGGCACCCCCAGGGCCATCGCGGTGAGGTAGCCGATGTACACCGTGTTGAGCTGGTCGAGGCCGTGGTCGAGGAACTCGCCGAACGCCGAGCACTGGTTGGTGCGCCGCGCGTGTGCGCCGTCCGCGTTGTCGCACCACATGTACGCCTGGAGCAGCACCATCGCGAGCAGGAAGGGCCAGCCGCGCTCGGGCCACAGGCCCACCAGGAGGGCCGTCCCGATCAGGTTGAGCAGGTGGCCGGCGTGGGTGATGCTGTTGGGGTTCACCGCCGCGGGGATGAACCGGAGGAACGGATCGACGATGAAGCGCCGGTAGTACGGCAGGAGGATCGAGCGGTCGTCGACCTTGTACGCGAGCGTGCCGGGTTCCATCGGGGCCTCAGGATACCCGACCGCCCCGGCGCATTCACCGTTTCGAACATCAAATCAAGGTGCGAACGCGGCTACGCGCCTCGCGCGCCGGCGGCGGCAGGCGCTCGGGGAGCGCTTGCGGGCGTTCCCGGGGGGCGGGGACGCCGTCCGCCGGGAGGTCGGAAGGCTCACTGGCAGAGCTCGGCACAGGTCTCCACGGGCCTCGACGGCTTGCCGCTGACGCACGCTTCGTATGCGGCGTGGCAGGCGAACGGCAGGCAGATCCCCTCTTGCCCACAGAACGCGCCCTGGGCGCAGTCGTCCCGGTAGCAGCTGCGGGGCACACAGCGATGCGAGCTGTAATCAAACCGGGGGCGGTAGGGGTCCTTGGCGGCGCACTGGTCGTCGTCACAGCTCGCGCTGTCCTCGCATCGGTCCCGGCCCCAGGTGTGGTGGAAGCCGGCGGGGGCGATGTTCAAGCACCCGGAGCCACCCGAGCAGCCGGCGACCAGGAGGATGAGCTCGAGCGTGAGGGTGAGGGGCTTCGACATCGCGCTCGCTCCTGCTGGTTGACCGCTCACCCCGGCGCCGTGGGCCGCGCGCCGCTGCCTCGCTCGACCAGCTCCTCCAGCCGGGCGGCGTCGAAGGGCGTCGACGGCGTGTACACGATCATCTGGAGATCCGCGTGGCCGTGCACCGCGAAGGTCGAGTAGTCGAAGGTGAGGATGCCGTCGGCGCGCGCGACGCGCTTGGTGCCGGCGCCGAGCGCGGCGACGTCGCGCTCGCTCCACAGGGCGGCGAACTCGGGGCTCGAGCGCGACAGCTCGTCGACGAGCGCGGCCGCGCGCGAGGAGGCGCGGCCGCGGGCGGCCTCGGCGCGGAACGCGGCGACCAGGAAGCGCGCGTGCGGCTCCCAGTCGGCCATGCGCTCGCGCGCGCCGGGCGCGAAGGTGAGCCGCAGGGTGTTGCGCCGAGCGGCGGGGATCGCGCCGAAGTCGCCGAACACGGCGGTCGCGGCGGCGTTCCAGGCGACGATGTCCCACATCGTCGTCGCCACCAGGGCGGGGCTCCCGGCGATCGCGTCGAGCACGTGCTGGAGCTGCGGCGTGACCTCGCCCGTGACGGCGTCCGCGCGACGCGCCTCCGGCGGATGGCCGAGCGCCAGGAGGTACACGTGCTCGCGCTCGACCTCGGACAGCGTGAGCGCGCGGGCGATGCGATCGAGCACGTCCGCCGAGGGGGCGCCGCCGCGGCCCTGCTCGAGCCAGGTGTACCAGGTCGCGCTCACGTTGGCGCGCAGCGCGACCTCCTCGCGCCGCAGCCCGGGCGTGCGCCGGCGCTCCGGCGGGAACCCGAAGGCGGCGGGGTCGAGCCTCTGGCGGCGATCCTTGAGGTACGCGCCCAGCGCGTTGTCGTCGGCGTCCATGGGCTGCCTGTCAGTCATCTTACCCGTATGATGTCACGGCTTTTCTCCGCCCGTCGCGGGCCCCAGGATGCCCTTCATGGGAATGCGAATCTTCATCACCGGGGCGACCGGCTTCATCGGCACCGCCGCCATCCGTGAATTGCTGAGCGCGGGGCACCAGGTGCTCGGCCTGGCCCGCTCCGACACCGGCGCCGACGCGCTCGCCGCGCTGGGCGCCACGGTCGTCCGCGGCTCGCTCGAGGACCTCGACAGCCTGCGTCGGGGCGCCGAGGCGGCCGACGGCGTGATCCACGCAGGGTTCATCCACGACTTCGCCAACTTCGCGCACGCGTGCGCGGTCGATCAGCGCGCGATCACCACGATCGGCGAGGTGCTCGCCGGCTCGAACCGGCCCTTCGTGGTCACCTCCGGCACGCCCGTGGTGACCGGCCGCGCCGCGACCGAGGAGGACGTCGGCGAGCGCACCACCCCGGTCTCCACGCTGCGGGCGCCGGCCGAGGACCTCACCCTCGCTCTCGCCGAGCGCGGGGTGCGCTCCTCGCTGGTCCGCTTGCCGCGCTCGGTGCACGGCGCCGGTGAGCAGGGGTGGCGCGGCGGCCTCGTCATGCCGCTCGTCGCGACCGCGCGCGAGAAGGGCGTCGCCGCGTACCTCGGTGACGGCGCCCAGCGCTGGCCGGCGGTACACCGGCTCGACGCGGCCCGCCTCTACCGGCTGGCGATCGAGAAGGCGCCCGCCGGCTCGCGGCTGCACGCCACCGCCGAGGAGGGCGTGACCATGCGCGACCTCGCCGCCCTGATCGGCCGTCGCCTCGGCCTCCCGGTCGCGTCGATGTCGCCCGCGGAGGCGTCCGCTCACTTCGGCTTCTACGGCATGATGGTCGGCACCGACATGCCCGCGTCGAGCACCCGGACGCGCGAGCTGCTGGGCTGGCAGCCGAGCGAGCCGGGCCTGCTCGCCGACTTCGGCGCGAGCGCTCTCTAGGAAGGCTCCTCGCTCGGCGGACCCGCCTCGCCGACGGAGCGCAGCACCTTCCCCACGGCAGCCTGCGCCAGCGCCACGAAGGCCCGCACCTTGGGCACCGGAGGGTTCGGGCCGGCGTGGACCGCGTGGAGCGGCGTGGTCGGCCAGTAGCGCTCCAGCACCGGCACCAGCGTGCCGGCGGCCACCAGCGGCTCGGCGAAGATGCGCGCCGTCCGCACGATGCCCCCGCCGAGGGCGGCCAGGTCGCGCGCGACCCGCACGCTGTCCACCCGGACGCGCCCGGTCACCGGGACGCTTTGCTCTTCGTCGTCCGCGCGGAACACCCACGTCGCGGGCGCCGCGCTCCCGACCACGATGCACGCGTGCGCGGTCAGGTCCGCCGGGGTCCGGGGGATCCCGTGCGCCATCGCGTACGCGGGGCTCACCCAGCAGCCGGAGGTCGAGGTGCCGAGGCGCACCGCGAAGAGATCGCTCGCGTCCTCCAGCGGCCAGGCCCGGATGGCCACGTCGACGTCGCCGCGGCGCAGGTCGACGTAGTCCACGGAGAGCCGTGCTTCGATCGAGAGCCCCGGGTAGCGCGCCGTCAGCTCGGCGAGGATCGAGGGCAGCACCTCCTCGCCGATGACCGGGCCCACCGCGATCCGCAGCGTGCCCGCCGGCTCCCGCGAGGCGGCGCACGTCACGTCCGCGGCGCGCGCCATCAGCTTCTCCAGCTCGGCGCACTCCACCGCGAGCTCCCGTCCCAGCTCGGTCAGCGCGAACCGGCTCGCGGTCCGCACGGCGAGCGCAGACCCCACCTGCGCTTCCAGCTCGGCGAGCCGCCGGCTCACCGTCGACCGCGGCACACCCAGCGCCGCGGCCGCCCCGCGCACCCCGCCCTCCCGCGCCAGCGAAGCGAACACCAGCATCGCCGCGGGATCGAGCGGCGCCTTGCCCGGACCAGCCATGGCGAGCGCGTGTCCCATTTCCGGGACGGCCTGTCCACGCTTACCCTGCTGTGCGCCGCGCGGCCCGTGCGTACCCTCCTGCTCGTCGCCGCGGAGGGCCCGCGGCGCCCCCCACGAGGACGACAGCATGAGCACTTCGACGCGAATCTCGGTGATTGGTGCAGGCAACGTCGGCGGCAACCTGGGCGCCCGGATCTCGAAGGCCGGCTTCCCGGTCCGCTTCGGGGTGAGGCCGGGCGGCGACGTGGCCGCCCTGCTCGCCCGCTGCGCCAGGGACGCCTCCACCAGCTCCCCCGCCGAGGCCGCCACCTGGGCCGAGGTGGTGTTCCTCGCCGTGCCCGCCTCCGCCGCGGTGGACGTGGCCCGCTCGCTCGCCGCCGAGCTCGCCGGCAAGATCCTGGTCGACTGCAACAACCCCCTGGTGTGGAAGGCGGGGCCGGTCTGGGCCCCGCCCGCGCAGGGATCCCTCTCCGCCGCCCTCGCCGAGGCCGCCCCCGGCGCGCGGATCGTCAAGGGCTTCAACACCTTCGGCGCCGAGTTCCACGCCGACCCGAGCCTCGCCGGCGCGCCCACCGAGGTCTTCCTCGCCGGCGACGACGCCTCGGCCAAGCAGCTCGTCTCCGCGGTGGCCACCGCGAGCGGCTTCGCCCCCATCGACGCGGGCCCGCTGCGCAACGCTGCCGTGCTGGAGAACCTGGCGATCCTCTGGATCCACCTCGCCACCGTGGGCGGCCACGGCCGCGCCTTCGCCTTCAAGATGCAGGCCCGCGCCTGAGGCCTCTGGCGTGGGCTGGATGAGCGTCCTGCGCTGTCCATTCTGACGCGCGCCGATCGCGATCGACCTCGCGGATGAGGAGCCTCGGCTCCGCCGCACGGCCAGCGAAGAAGAGGGCTCACCTGAGCGAGAACGGCTCCACGATGCCCACCCGGCCGTGGGGCGATCGCGCGCCGCGCGAGCTCGCGGCAGTGGTAGGCTCGCGCGAACGAAAGGAGCCCCCATGTCGAAGGTGAAGACCTGTCTCTGGTTCGAAAAGGACGCCGAACGGGCGGTGCGCCGCTACGTCGAGCTGGTCTCCGGCTCCTCCATCGAGCACGTGCAGCGCTCGCCCGGCCGCTGGCCGGGCGGCGACGCCGGCGACGCGATCGTCGTGGAGTTCACCCTCGGCGGACAGGCGTTCCAGGCGCTCAACGGAGGGACGCGCGTCGACTACGGCACCGCGGCGTCGATCTCGGTCACCTGCGCCGATCAGGCCGAGGTGGACCGCCTCTGGGACGGGCTCCGCGCCGACGGCGGCGCGGAGATCCAGTGTGGTTGGCTTCGCGATCGGTGGGGCGTCCCCTGGCAGATCGTCCCGACGGCCCTTCCGCGTCTCCTCGGTCACCCCGATCCAGCGGCCGCCGCGCGCGTGTTCACGGCGATGCAGGCGATGGTCAAGATCGATATCGCCGCCCTCGAGCTCGCCGCCAAGGGGTGACCCGAACGCAGGCCCGCGGGGCCTGCACCTCCGGGGAAACGGCTGCCTGGCACCGCTCGGGTCGAGAGGGATGAAAGGCACGAATGGCATACAGCATCGACCGGGCTCGGCTCGTCGCAGATCAGCTCGAGCGCTTTGCTCATTCCAACGCTCATCAGCTCGCGGGACAGGTGGCCAACCTCGGGTTCTGGCTGGACGAGGTCGCCGCGGCGCTTCGGACGATGGATGAGTATCCACAGCGCTTCCGGCGCCTTCGTGAGTCTCAGGCCTCCTGGGTCAAGAGGCACGGGACCGTGGTCTCCGAGTACTGTCCTCATTGCGGCGGCGCCTGCGAATTCGGGCCGCACGCGCCGCCGCCACCCACCCGGATTCCCTCCGAGCAACTCGGCGAGGCGCGCGACCGGATCCGGCAATCCTGCTACCGCTTCCTGCTGCGATCCTACCGCCTCGGTCTGCTCGAAGAGCCCGCGGTGCGCGAAGCGTGCGAGCGTGTCGGGGTTGGCGTCGAAGCCGAAGACCTCGAGCGGGAACCCGTCCAGACGCCGTGACACGCCGCTACCACCGCAGCGTCACCGCCCCGCCCGCCGCGAGCGGGTAAGCAAACGACTGCGTCCCCATCGCCACGTCGAACATGGCCGCTGCCGTGCCCTGGTTGGAGACGATCAGCACGTGCGATCCATCCGTGTTGCGGAACGCCACCTGCTCCAGCCCCGCCGGCCCGCCGTCGGAGGCGACGCGCACCGCCCCGGGCCGCACGAAGCGGCTGAAGTGGCCGAGCGCGTAGTACTGCACGTCGGCGAGCCAGGTCCCGGTGGCCGGGTCCACCGAGATCACCCCGCGGCAGCTGGTGCAGCCGCCGGGGAGCGCCGGGCCGCCGGGGAGGGTCATCGCCACGTTCCAGAGGATGACGCCCCGGGCCCAGTGCCGGGTGGACTCGACGAGCAGCCACATCTTGCTGTTGAAGGGGGCGGTCTCCCAGTCGCCGTCGCTGCACTCGGTCATCCACACGTCCTTGCCCGGGTAGGCCGCCGGGATCTGGTCCTGGGCGTCGGGGGTGCCGGCGTAGCAGTGGAAGGCGGCGCCGGAGACGTACGGGCCCGCGGTGCTGTCGGCGAGGACGGTGAGCGGGTACTGCGGCTGGTCCCAGTTGTGGTCGTAGGCGAGGATGGTCGTCGCCAGCCCCGCCGCGTGGAGCGCCGGGCCGAGGAAGCCGCCGATGAAGGTGGCCTCGCTCGCCGCGGTGACGCCGCACCCGGGGTAGCCGGTGGGCTGGTAGAGCGGCTCGTTCTGCGGGGTCACCGCCTGGATGCCGATCCCCCGGGCGGCGTACGCCTGGAGGAAGCGGACGAAGTACTGCGCGTAGGCCCCCTGGGTGCTGGAGTCGCCGAGCAGCGTGCCGCCGATCAGCGCGCCCGAGCTCTTCATCCACCCCGGCGGGCTCCACGGGGAGGCGACCACGAAGAGGTCGGGCGCGATCGCCCGGGCCGCCGCGACCAGCGGCAGCACGTCCGCCTGGTCGGGGCCGATGGAGAACTGCGCGAGCGAGAGGTCCTGCTTGCCGGCGGCGACGTCGTCGTAGCTGTAGACGTAGGACGGGTCGCTCATCATGTCGGAGCCCCCCATCGGGAGGCGCATCGCGCCGAGCCCGATGCCCTGCTGTGCGTCGAAGAGGCTGGTCATCGCGGCGGCTCGCGGCCCGGCGGCGAGCTCCTCTTGCAGGAGCCACGCGGAGGACTGGGTGAACGACGAGCCGAACCCCGTCATGGTCTGCCCGACGGTGCCGTCGTCGACGACGATCGCGCCGGCCGGCGTCCCGGCGGACCAGGTCAGATCCGGCTGCTTCTCCAGCCACCGCGTCGCCGCCGGGCCGATCGCGGCCACGAACGTCTCCCAGGTCCCGACCGCGGTGGCGCTGGCGACCACGCCGCCGCCGCCGCCGTTGGTCGCGGAGAGGTAGTGGGCGCCGTCGCGGGTGCGCAGCGCGATCGCGTCGCCGCTCTGGATCGCGGCGGCGCCGGCCACCCGCTCGATGCTGAAGGTCTCCCAGGTGCTCGGGGTCGTCGCCCCCGCCGCGATCCCGGCCCCGCCCGCGTTCGCCGCGGAGAACCAGGAGCCGTCGCTGCACCGGACGTAGACGAGGTCGCCGCTCTCGAGGTCGCCGCCGTTCAGGTCGACGAGCGTGAACGTCTCCCACCCCTGGGCCTGGCTCTTGTCCGCCGTGAGGGCGCCGCCGCCGCCGTTGGCGGCCGAGAGGTACTGCTGGCTGACCGTGGTCTGCAGCGTCAGCGAGTGCGCGACGCCCGCCTCGTGCAGCCCGAGATCGCCGTCGGAGAGCCACACCTCGACGCCGGTCGCCGCGCCGCCCTCTGCGCTCGTCCCCCCGCTGCCCGTCGCGCCCCCGCTGCCGGCGGTCGCGCGGCCCGACCCGCTGCTGCTCCCCGACCCGCCGCCGCTGCCAGGCCCGCCGCCGCCGGTCGCGGTGGACGACGAGGATCCCCCCGCCTGTCCCGAGCTCGCGGCCTTCTCCGGAGCACCGCAGGAAGCGGAGGCCACGACCGAGACGCAGAGCAAGGTGGCGAGCGAGCGCGGGTGCGGGGAGGACATGGGCCCCGTCGTGCAGCGATCGGACCAGCGGCGGGGGGCCGGTGTTTCGAACGGGTCGAGGGCGACCATGCGATCCGGGCGATCGCGCCGCGATCCCGGAGATCGCGCCGCGGGGCACGCCCCAGGAGACCCTCAGTTGCCGACGAGGCCAATCTGCCAGGTCTGCTGGCTGCCGTTGTGCGCGATCACCACGAACGCCTCCGCGTCGAACGGCCAGAGGACCATGGGATCGGAGAACGTGCCGGCCTTGACCGGCGTGAGGGTCAGGTGGAGGATTTCCCCGTTCTGGCCGCTGTCGTTGTCGAGGGAGAAGGTCAGCGCGGGCTGGCCGGTGAGGAGCTGGCTCCAGTCCTTCACCTCCACGGTGAAGGGGCCGCCGGTGTCACCCTCGCTGGACAGGTCGATGTCGATGGTCTTGCTCTGGCCCATGGGGATCTTGACTCCCCTCATGGGCACGGTCGCCCCGTCGAAATTGAACGAGAGATCGTCGGTCATCACCGGCATGGCGGTGGCGTAGACCTCGCCGGGGAGCTCGGGGACGCAGGGGTCGTGGCCGGCCGCGGCCGAGGCGTTCGACCAGGTGCGCTGCACCTCGTAGGCGAGCTCGGGGAACCGGGTGAACACGTCCGGGAACTGGGCGCACATGTCGCCGACCTCGCCGCCGCCGACGACGTAGTACCAGTAGAGGTGCGCCTCGTCGGGCTGGACGTAGCCCTGGACCAGGGGCGGCTCGCGCGGGGTGGGATCGGTGCAGGCCTCGACGAGCTCGTGGCTCTCGGCGCCGGTGACGGCGTTGATGCCCTTGAGCCCGCCGAAGTCGGCGCAGCGCGGGACCACCGCATAGACCGCGGGCACCGCGCCGTGCGCCGCGTCGAGGGCGGCGCTGTTGTGGTAGCCCCCGAAGTCGGTGCAGCTGGTGTTCCCGTCGAGCGTGACCGTCGTCCCCGCCGGGTAGTGGAGGACGTAGAGGGTGTTGGCATCCGCCGCCGGCCAGGCCGGATCGTTGCCGTCGAGCTTGCCGGTGAGCCAGGTCTGGATGGCCGAGTCGTCGATCGTCGCGGGCGCGGTCTCGGTGAGGACGACCGGCGTGGCGGACACGGCCGGGCCGACGCCGTACTCCGCGGTGACGTCGGCCCAGTACGTGGTGGCGCCGACCTTGGCGAGGAAGTCGGTGAGGCTCGCCTGGATGGTCGCGTCCTCGCCGGCGAAGAACACCGGGACCAGCGTGGGCGAAGCGAGCACCACCCCGCCCGCGGTCTCGACCTGCGGCACGTCGGGCGGGAACGCCGGATAGGTGGTGCTCACGGCGCCGCCGTCGAGCCCGCCGGAGCTGGAGCTCGAGCTGGAGCTGGAGGTCGTGGCGGTGCTCGAGGTGGTCACGGTCACGCTGGCGCCGCCGGTGCCGCCGGTGCCCCCGCCGGCGCCCGAGGACGAGTGCGTGACCGCACCGCCTCCGCACGCGGCGGCGACCGGCACCACCACGAGCGCGGACAGGGCATAGAGTCGAAGGCGCATCGTCGGGGGCTCCTTGCGAGGGCGGGTGCCAGCGCGGAGCAGCAGCAACGCACGGCCCCGCGGCGGCGACAACGTTCCCGGGCGGCACCGGCCTGACGCGCCCCGGCAACGAGCACCTTGCGCTCGCCGTGGGCTCCGCGGATGCTTCGCGGGCCATGTCCAAGACCGTGCGCAAGATCGCCATCAACACCGGGGGCGGCGACGCTCCCGGCCTGAACGCCGTCATCCGCGCGGCGACCCTCTCGGCCATGGAGCGGGGCATCGAGATCTGGGGGATCGGCCACGGCTACCGCGGGCTGCTCGACGCCGAGCCGGGGGGCCTGGTCCGCCTCGACCGCGATCGCGTGCGCGGCATCATGCACATCGGGGGCACCATCCTCGGCACCGCCAACCGCGGCAACCCCTTCGCCTACCCGACCCTGCTGCCCGGCTCCGACGAGCCGGTGCCCACCGACCGCTCCGGCGATCTGGTGCGCCGCTTCCTCGAGGCCGGGTTCGAGGCCCTGATCGCGGTCGGCGGCGACGGCTCGCTGCGCATCGCGCACCGCCTCCAGAAGCTGGGGCTGCCCGCCGTCATCGGCGTGCCCAAGACCATCGACAACGACGTGCGCGGCACCGACATCACCTTCGGCTTCGACACCGCGGTGAGCATCGCGGTCGAGGCCATCGACCGGCTCCACTCCACCGCCGAGGCCCACGACCGCATCATGGTGGTCGAGGTGATGGGCCGGAACGCCGGCTGGATCGCGCTCTGGGCCGGCATCGCCGGCGGCGCCGACGCCATCCTCATCCCCGAGATCCCCTTCCGCTACGAGGCGGTGGTGGAGAAGATCATGCTCCGCGAGCGCCGCGGCCGGCGCTTCTCCATCGTCGTCGTGGCCGAGGGCGCCGCGATGGAGGGCGGCAGCACCGTGGTCAAGAGCGAGGGCGACCCCTTCCGGGGCGTGGCGGTGCTGGGCGGCATCGCCGAGCGGGTGGCGCGCGAGCTCTCCAAGCGCACCGGCAAGGAGAGCCGCTCCCTGGTCCTCGGCCACCTCCAGCGCGGCGGCGGCCCCACCACCCACGACCGGCTCCTCGCCCTGCGCTTCGGCGCGGCCGCGGTGCGCTCCATCGTGGAGGGGAAGACCTCCGGGATGGTCGGCCTCTGCGGCCACGACATCGTCCTCGCCAGCCTCGACGAGGCGGCCTCCGGGATCAAGACCGTGCCCCTCGACAGCGACACCGTCGTCACCGCGCGCGAGATGGGGATGTGCTTCGGCGACGAGGCGAGCGGGAGGTTCCGCTCGCAGACCATCGTGCCCCCCGCCGGCCCGGGCGGGTGGGGGCCTCCGGTGTGACGCGCCCGGTGGAGTCGGCGTCGCCTGGAGCTCGTGCACCCTCGAAAGGGAATGAATCGATGATCGGCGAACCTTCGCCCCTGCACCTCTCGGTCCGCGCCGTCGAGCCTGCCGACCGGGACCGGGTCGCCAGGCTGGTCGCCTCGGTCGAGGTCTTCTCCGCCGAGGAGCAGGCGGTGGCGCTCGAGCTCGTGGATCACCAGATCGCGCACCCGGAGGCGACCGACTATCGCTTCATCTTCGTCGCTCCCGCGGCGCCGGCGCCCGGCTCGGACGAGCTCGCCGGCTATCTCTGCTACGGCCGCACGCCCTTCACCCGGTCCACGTACGACCTCTACTGGCTGGCGACGTCGCCGTCGCACGCGCGCTCCGGGGTGGGGCGCCGGCTGGTCGACGCCATGGAGACCGAGATCGCGCGCCGGGGCGGGGGCCTGGTGCGGGTGGAGACGGGCAGCCGCGAGGGGCACGGGAGCGCGATGCAGTTCTACCAGGCCGTCGGCTTCGAGCAGGCCGTCAAGATCCCCGAGTTCTACGCGCCCGACGATGACCTCGTAATCTTCATGAAGCGCGTCGGCCCGCCTCACGGGTGAGCGGGAGGAGGCGCGTCCACGGCGACCTCCCCGAAGATCCGGCGGACGAAGTCGAGGGCGCTCCGTGAGCACTGCGGAGCGGCCCGGCCGAGGTGGGCGAGGTGGAGGGCCGCCTCGCGCTCGCGGTAGAAGGGGATGAACGCATAGCGGTGGTGGACGTCGTGGTAGAGCCCATGACCGTTGCAGATCGCCGAGTGGAAGAGCCCGGTGTGATCGCGGGTGCCGCCGGGCGCCCGGAAGTGATCGCTGACCTCGCCCCAGAGCAGGAACACCGGGTGCAACCAGAGGAGCGGCACCACCCAGTAGCAGAGCAGCGGCCGCAGCGCGCCAAAGGGCGCGGCGACGGCGACGAGCGGGACCCAGAACGCGAGCAGCCGCTCGCCGTAGGTCCGGTCGCGCCGGGCGTCCTTCACCGTGCCGAGGATCATGCCCCACGCGGCGTGGCCGAGGAGGGGGCGGAGGAAGACGACCCAGGCGCGCCCCCAGGGCCCGCGGCCGGGGAGGCCGAGCGTGTCGTGGAGGAACTCGAAGCGGTTGGCGCGGCGCTCGGTGATCTCGCGGTGGTGCTCGAGGTGCGGACCCCGGTAGTGCGCCACCGTGTCGGCGATGGGGAGGGCATAGAGCACGTCGAGCCCTTCGTTCCAGCGGACCCGCCGGAAGAGGGCGCGATGGGCGGCGGCGTGGGTGAGGTTGAGCATGGCCGTCTGCCTCCCGGCGATGACGGCGGCTGCGGTGAGCCACGCCAGAGGCCAGGCGAGAGGCCCCTCGAGCGCGCCGCGCACCTGCTCGGCGAGCACGGCGACCAGGATCACGATCGCCCAGTCGCCGGCGATGGCGGCGAAGGCCCGGCGATCGTCGCGACCGGCGAAGCGTGCCATCTCGCGGGCGGGCGGCGAAGGCCTGAAGGAGCTCTCGCTCATGCCGGGCGACGCTCGCACGAAGGGGGCGGCGCGAGAAGCGGCGACGCCAGCCTCCCGGTCACGCACCTGGGTCAGCGGCGGGGCGGCGCGAAGATCCGAGCGTTCTCCGGCACGACCTCGAGGAAGCACCGCCTCACCTCCGGGTCGCCGATCTTCGCGCTCTGGGCCAGCAGGCGGGCCCGGGCCGCCGCGCGGGCGGCGAGCGCGCCCGGGTGGTCCCCGGTGGCCGCCAGGGCCTCCAGGTGGGCGGCCAGGACGAGGCCTCCCCGGAACCCGAAGGTGTGGAGGGCCTCGGCCTGCGCTCGGGCTGCAGAGGCCGCGGCCAGCGCCTCGGCGGCGCGCCCGGCGTCGAGGAGGATGGTGGCGAGCCGGGCTCGCGCGGCGATCTGCTCCAGGGGGAGGAAGCGCAGCAGATCCACGGCGGTGCGCGCCTCGGCTTCGGCGGCCTCGAGCTCGCCGAGGCGGTGGAGGACCACGGCCAGCGCGGAGTGCGCCCGCCCCTCGTCGGAGGGGAGCTCCCGGTGCAGCCAGTGCGCGAGCATCCGCCGCGCCGTCCGGTGCGCCTCGTCGAGGTCTCCCGCGTCGGCGAGCGTGCTGACCAGGCAGAAGGTCGGGAGGGAGGCGCGCGATCCGAGGGACTCCTCGCGCCCGGAGATGGCGCTGCGCAGGGACTGCTCGGCTCCGGGGAGCGAGCCCAGCAGCCAGAGGTTCATCCCCAGCCGCGCCAGCGTGAGCAGCTCGCCCTGGTGGTGGTTGGCCTCGCGGAAGCCCGCCAGGGCGAGCTCGGAGTGCGCGGCGCCGGCCCAGGGGTCCTCGTTGAGCAGGGTCTCCACGCTGCCGTGGGCGGCGTGCATCCAGCCGCGGGCGACGGGCTCGTCGGCCTGGACGGGCTCGACCAGGGCGTGGAGCCGGGCGAGGCCTGCCCGGGTCGCTTCGAAGTGACCCTGACTGGCCAGGATCAAGCACCCGTAGCTGAGCACGGCGGCGAGCTCGCCCGTGGCCTTCGGCGCCGGCTCGGCGCGGAGGGCGAGATCCATCGTCGCGACGACGCGATCCATCTCCCCCTGGCTCATCGCGAAGCCGAGCCGCGCCGCCGCCGCTCTCCCCCAGGGGGCGCTCCCGGACGGGGCCTCGGCGAGCACCGCCTCCGCGTAGCGCGCCGCGTCTCGCCACCGGTTCGCCCACATGTTGCTCTCGGCGAGGATGGACAGCACGGCGATGCGGGCGGCGCCGGTGACCCCGCAGGCGAGGGCCCGCTCGCTGCGGGCGATCGCGGCGTCCATGTCGCTGGCCTGGAGCGCCCGCTCCCCGGCGCGCGCGTAGAAGGCTCCGGCGCGGTCCAGATCCCTGCCGCGATCGTGGTGCTCGGCCAGCACCATGGGGTCGCTCTCGCCGTGCACCTCCAGCCACTCGGCCGCGAGCCGGTGCCCCAGGGCCCGATCGGCGTCGGTGAGCATCGCGTAGGCGCCCTCGCGGAGGAGCGCGTGCCGGAACGCGAGCTGCCCCTCCCCCTCCAGGGGGCCCGGCGGCCGGCGCACCAGCACCTCCTGGTCGACCAGGGCCTCGAGGGTGATCGCGGCCCCTGCGGCGCCGAGCGCGCCGCCCACGAGCGCGCCCACGCCGCTCGCCGCGAACGTCTCTCCGAACACGCTCGCCGCCCGCAGCACGCGGCGCTCCTCGTCCTTCAGCCGCGAGAGCCGCCCGTGCACCATCGCCACCACGGTCGCCGGGAGGGCCTCGCCGCTGGGCTGGGCCGCCGCCCGGATCAGCTCCTCCAGGTAGAAGGGGTTGCCGTCGGCCTGCGCCACCACCCGCGCGACCAGCTCGGGCTCCGCGTCCTCGCCCAGCACCTGCTGCACCAGCCGCGCGCTGTCCCGGGGGGAGAGCATGCGGAGGCGGATCTCGTGGCAATCGCGGGCCTCCCAGAGGCTGGGGAAGAGCTGGTGCACCTCCGGGCGGGCGAGCGCGAGCACCATCCACGGGAGATCCTTGAGGCCGCGCAGCGCGCTGTCGAGGAAGCGCACGGTGGGGAGGTCTCCCCAGTGCAGATCCTCGAGCACGAGGAGGACCGGGCCGGCCGCGGCCTCGGCGCGGAGGAAGTCCTCCCACGCCAGGCGCATCTGCTCGCTCATGATGGCCGGCTCGTGCCGGGCGGCCCGGAGCGACGGGCGGTCGTCGTCGGGCCACGGGGTGCCGAGAATCTCGCCCAGGAAGGCGGCGACCCGGTCCTGGTGCTCGGCGGCGACCCGGCGTCGCACCCGGGCCTGGAGCTTGTCTTGCCGCACCGCGAGCGGCTCGCCGTCGACGATGCCGGCGGTGTTGCGCAGGGCCTGACCGAGCAGCCCGAAGGCGGATCCCTTGCGCAGAGGGTCGGCGCGACCCGTCCAGACGTCCACGTCGTGGCGGGCGCGGACGACGCCCAGGACCTCGTGCAGGAGGCGCGATTTCCCCATCCCGGCGGCGCCGCTCACCAGCACCGCCTGCGCTGCCGACTGCTCCACGCACTCGGCGAAGATCGACGCCACCGAGATCAGCTCGCGCCCGCGCCCCACGCACGAGGTGGGCTTGCCGAGCAGGAGGCGGGTGCCGGTGGTCACCTCCCGCTCGCCGTACAGATCGAGCCCTGCCTCGCCTTCGCGCACGTCGAAGCGACCGTCCAGGAGGCTGGCGGTGAGCTCGTCCACCGCGATCGGCGGAGGCGGCGCACCGGAAGCGTGCGCGTTTCGAGCGGACCTCCGCACCTCGGAGGACAGGCAGCGCGACAGCGTGTCGACCGCTCGATCGATGGCCTCGCCCGCCATCAGGTTGCCGTCGGTCCGCCCCATCGCCAGGGCCAGGGCCCGCCCCGGCGCCGCCGCTCGCAGGGCCAGCGCGCAGCGCGCCGCCTGCGCCGCGTGATCGGTGGCCACCCCCGGCCCCTGGACGGCCACCAGCAGCGCCCCGTCGGGCAGCACCTCGAGCCGCCCTCCGTAGGGCGCCGCGGCGGCGCGCAGCGCCTCGGGCGCCGTGCGCACCTCGTTCACGCTCTCGGGGCCGAGGTCCTCCGGGGCGGGCTCCGGCTCCAGCAGCACCACCGAGAGCAGGTGCCGTTCGACGCCGGTCAGCGAGGGCAACCGCCGCGGCGGCTCCATCCACGGGTGGACGGCTTCCTGGTCCCCGGACGAGATCCCCGTCAGCGCTTCGGCGACGGCGGCGGCATCGGGGCGCTGCAAGGGATCCTGCGAGAGCATGCGGGCGACGAGCGCGCTCAGGCTCTGCGGCACGGCGGCGCGGAGGCTGGAGAGCCGCGGCACCTCTCCGAAGAGGATCCGGGCCAGCACCGAGAGCGCCGAGTCCCCGGGGAACGCCGGCGCCCCTGCCACGCACTCGAAGAGCAGGCAGCCCAGCGTGAACACGTCGGCCCGCGGCGTCATCCGCGCGTCCGAGCGGGCCTGTTCCGGCGCCATGTAGCCCGGCGTCCCCAGCATCGCCCCCGTCTCGGTCAGGTTGGTCCGCGCCGCGAGAAGGGCGATCCCGAAGTCGAGGATCCTGACCTGGTCGAGCCGCCCCCCCACCAGGAACACGTTGCGCGGCTTGAGATCGCGGTGAATGACCCCGCGCGCGTGCGCCGCCGCCAGCGCCCTGGCGACGAGCGACCCGACCGTCAGGGCCTCCTCCACCGTGAGCGGCCCCCGCCCCAGCCGGTCGCCCAGGTCCTCCCCCTCGAGCCATTCCATGACGAGGTACGGCTCCCCCGTCGCGGTGCGGCCATGGGCGAGGTGACCGACGATGCCCGGGTGAGTGAGGTGGGCGAGGACCTCCGCCTCCCGCTCGAAGCGACGGTTGTGGGCCTCCCGTCCGCCGAGCAGCACCTTGACGGCCACCCGCTCGCCGGAAACCTCGTCGAGCGCCTCGAAGATCTCGCCCATGCCGCCCCGTCCGGCGAGGCGCAGGAGCCGGAATCTTCCACCAACGAGGTCCCCACCCTGCATGGCCGCCCAAGTATCGTCGGGATCTTCCCTACGTGTAAAGGGGCGCTGCCGGTCTCGTACCTGCCGTGACGTTACTGAAGCTGCGCGACGTGGACGCGGATGTGCGAGGCGCCGAGCGAGTTGTCGACGTAGCTGGTGAAGAGCGTGGTCGCGCTGGCGGCGAGGCCGGTGTAGTCGCCGAGGCGGGTGGAGTCGGTCCGGGACGCGTCGAAGTCGACCCCGGCGACCAGGCCGGTGCTGGAAGGGGCGAAGCTGGTGCCGTTGCCGAAGCTCAATGCGCTTGGAGCGCGGGCCCACTGATAGGAGCCCACTCCCTGGTCGACCACGCAGTAGGCGAGGTCAAACCCGCCGGCCCCATCCCCGATGAGCTGGGGGTTCGCCAAAACGTCGTTCCCAGTGAGGTCGATCAGTGCCGTATTGGACAGGTCGAACGTCGTCCCATCGTTCACGGAATCCGTCCAAGAGAGGTTCGGTACCGCCGTGAGCACGCTCGGGTCCGGGCTCCACGGCGGGAGGGTGTAGCCGAAGATCACCCGCACCGAGCTCTCTACGGCGACGCACTTCGGCGGCAACGGCACCAGCTCGAGGTTGCTGTTCGGGGTGACCGGGGGCGACTGCGCGGGGGGGATCCAGGTGACGCCGTCATCGTCGCTCCAGCCGATCCCGACGCTCGTGCCCACCGCGGGATCGTCCGAGAAATAGGTCACGAAGATGCGACCCGAGATGGCGCTCGGACACGGATAGGGCAGGTCGCGATCGTTGAGGAGGTGCGGGTCCGTCGCAACCACCTGGGTCGCCCAGGTCGTGCCCAGGTCCGCGCTCCGGGCGGCCACGATGCCGAGGTCCACCGCCCCGCTCCGCTGGTACGTCACCAGCGCGCTGCCCAGCGGGGTGACCGTCACCCACGGATTGGCATAGGTGAAGCCCGTCGGCTCGCTCGCCTCCACGGCCGTGGAGAACGTGGTGCTGCCGGGGACAGCCATGGCGACGTACACGTGGGTGTCGGTCCGCGTCCCGCCCGCGCCCGCCACGTAGCCGAGCCAGGCCAGGTAGACATGGTCGCTTGCGTCGACGGCC
>Ga0302267_10002405_pt1 | contig 22717 bp, 20 predicted proteins | sample III_Bog_E1_3_FD_194555 | JGI IMG/M metagenome (GOLD analysis project Ga0302267, IMG submission 194555) | Peat permafrost microbial communities from Stordalen Mire near Abisko, Sweden - III_Bog_E1_3 | ecosystem: Environmental > Terrestrial > Soil > Wetlands > Peat | place: Sweden: Abisko...
GGCCCAGGATCCGATAGGATGAGGTGTATATTATGCGGACCAAGATTGGGAAATTCGAGATTCTGAGACTTCTGGGCAATGGCTCCATGGGCGAGGTCTACCTGGCCCGGGACGAGCACCTGGGCCGGGAAGTGGCCATCAAGACCATCATTCCCGGCAACGCTTTCGGCGCCGACAGCCGGGACCGGTTCCAGCAGGAGGCCAGGGCGATGGCCGCCTTGAACCATCCCAACATCGTGACGCTGTATGACTTCGGGGTGGACCAGAGCCTGGACTACCTGGTGATGGAATACCTGGACGGGCAGGACCTGGCCAGCCTCATCGGCCAGGACAAGGTGGCCAAGGCCGACCTGCTGGAGGCCCTGGCCCAGGCCTGCGAGGGGCTGGGCTATGCCCATGGCCGGGGCGTGATCCACCGGGATGTGAAACCCGGCAACATCCTGGTCGGCTGGCACGGCGGCAGGTGCCAGGCCAAGCTGATGGATTTCGGCATCGCCGCCCTGGACCATCAGTCCCCGCCCCTGGATGACCAGCGGGTGGGGACCGTCAGCTACATGGCCCCGGAGTACCTGGATTCGGGGCAGGCCACCGCCAGCGGCGACCTGTTCGCGGTGGGGGTCATCCTCTACGAGATCCTGTCCTCCGGGCGCAAGCCCTTCGCCGGAGACACCCTGACCGCCACCCTCGGCGCCATCCTTCGCCAGCCCCCGGCGCCGCTGCGTCCGGAAGACTTTCTGGACGTGCCTGAAGCCCTGAGGGAGGTCGCCATGACCGCCCTGGCCAAGGAGCCCGCTCGACGCTATGCCAGCGCCGACGAACTGGCCTCGGCCATCCGCAAGGGCCTGTCAGCTCCGCCCAGGGCGGCGGCCCCGCTGCCCGAGGCGATCGTGGTCGGTCGGGGCGCCCGGGCCAACTGCCTGAGCGTGCGGGTGGCCCTGCGCCAGGTCCAGCCCGGCGGCAGGATCACGGTGCTGCCCGGCAGCTACAAGGAGGCCATCCTGGTGGACAAGGAGGTCACCATCCAGGGCGAAGGGGATTCGGCCGATGTGCAGTTCCCCGCCGGCATCACCGTCGCCGGGAGCGGCACCCTGACCCTGGCCCGGATCACGGCGGGCAATGACCAGGGGGTGGCCCTGCGCCTCCTGCCGGGGGCAAGGGCCGAGGCCGAGGACGCCTGCTTCCAGGGCGGGCTGGCCGGCGGCGTGGAACTGGGCCCCGGAACCGAAGGCCGGTTCCTGCGCTGCCGCTTCATCGACAATGGCTCGGCGGGCGTGCTGGCCCTGGAGGGCGCCCTGGCGTTCCTGGAGGATTGCGAACTGGGCGGCAACCGGGACGCCGGGCTCCACGCCTGCCGCGACAGCGGGATCCAGTTCCGCTGCTGCCGCCTGGTGGGCAACCAGGGCATGGGTGTCTCGGCCGTGGACGGAGCCTCCGTGGCCCTGGACCGCTGCGAGGTGGCCCGCAACCTGGGGCCGGGGGTGCTGCTGCACCGGGGCGGAACCGGCCGGCTCGACCATTGCCAGATCAACCAGGGTCTCTCCCTGGGCATCGCCTGCCGCCAGGGTTCCACCCTGCACCTGGAAGACTGCGACGTGCAGGGCAACGCCTCGGGCGGGATCCTCCTGCCCCACGGAGCCCCGGCGCCAAGGCCGGGCAACCGGATCGAGGACAGCGTTACCCAGGACTGAATTGCAGCAGCCGGTCCAGGACCTTGGTCCACTGGGCCGGATCCGCGCCCTCCCAGGCCACGGCGCTGAGGCCGGGCTGACCCAGGAGTTCCAGCATGGGATCCGGCGCCTGGGTCAGGTAGGCCACCGGAAGGCCGTCGAACGCCCCCAGCAATTGCTCCATGCGTCGCACCGCGCCCACCGGCTCCAGTCCCTCCCTGCGGCTGTCCTCCAGATCCACCAGCAGGAGGCGGAACGGGATATCCACGGCCTGGTCCCAGGCGGCCCGCGCCTCGGCCAGATCCGCGGCGGCCTCGAGCCGCCAGAACCCGGCGGCCTGCAGCAGGCGGATGATGGCGACCCGGTCCTGTTCGTCCTGGGCGACCAGCAGCAGCTTTGCGCTCCTCCGGTCCAACCGGAGCAAGGGTTCCATACCGGCCAGGGCCGCCGGCTGTGCGGCCAAGGGCTCGGCCGCCTCCCCGTCGCCGGCAGCCTCCGGCGCAGCCTCGTCGGCGGCGGGAACGGCCGCATCCGCTTCCGCTTCGCCGGCACCCGGGGAATGGTAGCCGGACGATTCCCGGCGGCCCGCGCCGATGGCGCCGCCGGTGCCGCGGCCGGTCTGCTGTTCACGCACGGCCAGGATCCGGCTCAGCAGCTTGCTTTCCTTTTCGCCCAGCTCGTTGAACTGCACCGCCAGATGGATCTCGGAATCGCCCTCCTGGGTCCGGACGATCTTGCCCCGGGCTTCGAACGATTCCTCCCGGGTGAGGCCGTGGATCCGGATCGGCGAGAGGGCCCGGCCCTGGTCGAAGAAATTCGCCCTGGGCCGGATCAGCAGGCCGTCCTCGAGCCTCAGCATGCGGTCAAGCCGGAACGAGAACCCGCCCTGGGAGAGGCTGGTCAAGGGTCCGGTGAGACCGTGGTAGGGGAGTTCGCAGTCCTGGGCGGTGACGTAGACATCTTCGCGCGGGCGAAAGGGATAGCGTTTCCAGAGCCGGCGATCGGAGGACAGCAGGCTTTCCGGCCAGCCGAACTGGTAGCGGAGGTAGCCGGCCCGGTCCACCAGCGAGATCCTGCCCTCGTAGCGCCGGTCCCGGGTCGCGAACACCAGGTCGAACCAGGCCCCCATGGCCAGGGCCGGGGGCAGCGGCCGGAACAGTTTGACCACCAGGGTCCGCCGGACCGGATCCGATTCCTGCAGCACCGCCGTGTAGGGAAGGGTCTTGGCGCCTTCCACCTTGAGCGGGAACTCCTGCTGCCATTCGATCAGGTCGGCGAAGGCCTGGCCGATGAATTCGGTATCTCGGGTCCGTTCCCCGGCTGCCATCGCTTCAGCCCGCCCAGACGGCGGCGTTCATGGAGCACTTGATCGGTCCCTTGCGGATGGCGGCGAAACAGGCCAGGCACTCCTTGCAGCGCACGATCTCGTCATCCTGGCCGGTCAACAGCTTCTCCGCGGCCAGGGGATCGGCGATCAGGGGTCTGGCCAGGGCCAGCAGGTCGGCCTGACCGCGGTCCAGCACGGCCTGGGCGACTCCGGGCTCGCTGAGCTTGCCCACGGTGATCACCGGAATGCCCACGGCGGCCCGGATCCGGCCGGCGGAGGGGGCGAAGGTGCCCCCGGGCGCATCCTTGGCCAGCACTGAGCCGGCGTTGAGGAAAGGGTGGCCCTGCCACTCGCCCAGGGACGACTGGCCGATGCCCGAGGCGTCCAGGATATCCACGCCGGCCGTTTCCAGCGCCTGGGCGAAGAAGATCGCGTCCTCGGTGCTGAGGCCTCCCTCCAGGAGTTCCACCGAGTGCATCCGGCAGAAGATGGGATAGCTTTCCCCCACCGCCAGGCGCACCGCCCGCACCACTTCCACCGCCAGCCGCAGCCGCCCTTCCCGGCCTGAACCCCAGCGGTCGGTGCGCTGGTTGGTGCAGGGCGACAGGAACTGGGAGATCAGGTAGTAATGGGCGGCATGGATCTCCACCCCGTCGAAACCGGCCGCCTTGGCCCGGCTCGCGGTCTTTGCGAATGCTTCGATGGCTTCGGCGATCTCGGCTTCGGTCATGGCCCTGGGCGCCGGCCCGGGCATGAGCGCCACGGTCGAGGGTCCGACCCGCTCCTGGCCGAGATCCTCCCGGTAGGCCTTGGCGCCGCCGTGGACGATCTGCAGCACCGCGGGCACCCCTTCGGCCTGGATCGCCCGGGCCAGTCCGGCCATGCCGGCCACCTGGGCATCCTCCCAAAGGCCCAGCATAAAGGGCATGATCCTGGCGTCGCTGGCGATGGCGCAAGACTCCACCACCACCAGGCCCACTCCACCCCGGGCATGCTCCCGGTACCAGGCCAGTTGGGCCGGGCTGGGGGCGTTGTCCACGGCCAGTCCGCTCACCATGGGGGCCATCACCAGGCGGTTGCGCAGGCGCAGGCCCTTCACGTGGAATGGATCGGAAAGTCTGGGCATTTCGGCATCTCCCGCGGGACCGGGGACCCGACGCCCCCTCACCCGACCTCTTGGATCTTAATCAACGCTTATTATTTCAGCAAACGGGATTCCGGGCCCGGACCGCTTCGACCAGGGCGTCGATGTCCCTGGGCTGGGTGCGATGGTTGACGATGGCGGCCCGGATCACCCGTGAGCCGCCCAGCACGGTGGTGGAAGGGGCCACGGCCCCGGCTTCCTGCAGTTCGGTGACGATGCGCCGGTTCAGGGCATCGGGATCGGCGCCCCGCAGACGGAAACAGACGATGTTCAGGGTCACCGGCGCCATCAGTTCCAGTTCCGGGCAGGCCTCCACCCGCGCCTTCAGGTACTGGGCGAGCCGGCAGGTGTAGGCGATGTTCGCGCCCAGGTGCGCCGTACCGTAGACCTTGAGCGTGAACCAGGTCTTCAGGGCCCGGAACCCCCGGGAGAGGTCCGGACCGAAGTCGCAGGGCCAGGGCGACCCGGCCGCAAGGCCCCGGGCCTCCCGGCCCAGGTAGGTGGCGGGGGAGGCGAAGGTGCGTTGCTGCAGGGCGCCGTCCCGGACCATGATGAAACCGGCGTCATAGGGCACCTGGCCCCACTTGTGGAAATCCACCGCCAGGGAATCGGCCCGCTGGATCCCCTCCAGGCGGGGCGCCAGTTCCGGAGCGAGGATGGCCAGCGCGCCGGCCACCGAGCCGCCGCCGTGGACCCAGCCCATGAAGCCGGGATGGACGTTTCCGGTGGCATAGGGCAGGATCAGCCGGAGGAACTGGCGGTGCACCTCGGCCAGATCGGTGGGATCCCGGGGAGAGGGTTCGCGGAGACCGGCCCGCACCTCTTCCGGGATGGGCCGCCACACCGGGCGTTCCCGCACCCGCTCCAGGTAGTCCAGGACGTCGTCCAGCATGCGATGGGCCTGGGCCCGGGTCGCCGGCCAATCCACCGGATCGAGGTCCACATGGTCCGGGGGGGGTTGGGGTGGGATCATCGCGCTTCCTTGGTGCTTACCGCCCCATTGTTCACGCTTGGGCCTTCGTTGTCCCGGCCAATCGGGCCGCCACGCTCAGTCGCCAACTCCGGGGTTCCAAGGTGAATGATTCGGCTGCCGTCGTCCTTCGACATTCGTCATCTCCCTCGTGTGGCGTTTGACCGTACGGGCGACCCACCGTCAGCATACCGATCCAGGAACCAAGGCTCCGGGATCGACCTGCTGACGGTGGGTCGGCGCGACGGACGGTCCGGGTCAGACCGCCTGGACCGGTTCCTTGGCGAAGTAGCCCTGCTCCAGCTCGCTCCAGGCCAGCGGCTTGGCCGGGTCGGACTGGGCGCTCCGCTGGGTCTGCATCCGGTTGAGCTCCTCGCCGTACCAGGCCACCACCGGCCGGCCGATCCTCAGGTTGCCCAGTTCCACGGCCAGGTCCCGGGGGGCGATCCGGCAGACCCAACCGTCCTTGTACGGGCTGGTGCAGAGCACGGCGGGATCGCCGACCAGGACGGCGTTGGTTTCCTGCACCTTGCCGCTCACCGGGGCGAACAGCTGGACCACTTCCGTGCCCCGCTTGAGGGTGAACAGCGGTTCGCCGCAGCGGACTTCCGCTCCGGGCTTGGGCAGGACCACGGCGCTGACGCTGCCCAGGGCCTTGCTGGCGAAATCGTCGATGCCGATGCGAACCTGGCCGTCCGGCTCGATCCGCACCCAGGTGTGGCCAGGGGCGACGAAGGACCCGCCGGGAACGCAGTATTCATTGGCGGGGGTGGCTTCGGCCTGGCTGGGGGAGACGATCCTCACGGTGGGCTGGCGCAGGGCCGCGACCCTGGCCTGGCGCTTGACCAGGAGCTTGTTGACGAACTCGGCCAGCTCATCGGCGCTGAAGGGCTTCTGCACGTATTCGGATGCGCCGTGCTGCATGGTTTCCACCGCGGTCTCGATGGTGCCGTAGCCGGTGATGACCACCATGTCCACGTCGGGCCGGAGGTGCTTGACCGCCTTCACCACTTCCACGCCGTCCATGTCGGGCATCTTCAGGTCGGTGAAGACGAAGTCATAGTCGTTGCGCCGCACCAGGCTGAGCGCCTCGGGCCCGGACTGGACCGTGTCGATGTTGAAACCTTCCAGCACCAGGATCCGCCGGAAGGAATCCAGCACCACCGCCTCGTCGTCCACGGCGAGGATGCGGGCCTTGGGATTGGGCACTTCGACCCGCTTGAGGCTCTTGGCCTCATCGTTGAATTCCAGGCGGACCGAGACGTTCAGGATCGCCTCCCGCGCCTCGCGCTCGCGCTTGGCGTGGAGCCGGCCGGTGCTCTTGCGCACGATGAAATCGATCCCGACGAAGGCCAGGAGCATGAAGACGACGAGAAGGACAGTCATGGGGGGTCTCCAGAAATGAGGAAATCAGGTTGGGATTGATGAGCCGGTGAGTCCGTTCCCGGCCGTTGGAGCCAGAGGCAGGCGGACCGTGAATCGCGTTCCGTGCCCCAGTTCGCTCTGGACCTCGATGGTCCCGGAGTGGCCCTCGATGATGCCCCAGGAGACGGCCAGGCCCAGCCCTGTCCCCCGGTTGCCCTTGTTGCTGAAGAACGGCTCGAAAATGTGCGGCAAGTCCTCGGGGCTGATCCCGGTGCCGCTGTCCTCCACCAGCAGGTCCACCATGGTCTTCGCGCCCAGCTGTTCCTGGGACGGCCAGTGGGCGGTGTTGCAGCCCTTGCGGGTGCACTGGTGGACCGGATCGTCGGCCCCGGCCAGGACGGTGAAGGTGGGCGCTCCGCAGACTTCGCAAAGCTGTTCCGGATCCTGCAGGGTCCGGCGGCAGACCGGGCAGCCGTACTGTCCCCCGGTCCCGTCCCCCAGCCCGTCCCGGCCCAGGTCATGGAACCGGCCGTAGACCGGATCCAGGTTGATGGCCAGGTCCAGACCGCCCAGGCTCACCAGCAGCCGGATGGAGGGCAGCCCGCCGATCCGCACCGCGGAATCCATCAGGTCATGGCCCTTGGGGCAGGTCGCCCGGCGGATCACCGAGTGTCCCCAGGGCAGGATCCGGGCGGTCTCGGTGACGATGCGGATCCGCCCGCCATCCGGACCGATGGCGTCGGCGGCGTTCAGCAGCAGGTTCACGATCACCTGCTGGATCTGGTTGCCCTCGGCGAAGGCCGGGGGCAGGTCCGCCGCCAGGTCGAGGGCCATTTCCACGTGGTTCATGCTGAGCTGATTCATCACCACCGACAGGGAGTGCCGCACCACCTCATTGAGGTCGGTGGCCTTGCGCGACGGCGCAGTGGGCCGGGCGAAGTCCAGCAGTTCCTTGATGATATCCCGGCAGCGCTTGGTCTCCCGCACGATGACTTCGAGATCCTCGCGGGTCTGGTCATCGTCCTGGTAGCGCTTGGCCAGGAGCGAAGCATAGGTGAGCACGCCGGTGAGCGGGTTGTTGATCTCATGGGCCACGCCGGCGGCGAGCCGGCCCACGGAGGCCAGCTTGTCGGCCTGGGCGAGCTGGCGCTGGCTCTCGGAGATGCGCTGGGTCATGGCGTTGAAGGCCTTGGCCAGATCCCCCAGCTCATGGTTGGCGGTGACCGGAATGGCAGTGCTGAGATCCCCCGCGGCCACCCGGCGGGTGCCCTCCAGCAGGGCCGCCACGGGACGGAGCACGAGCCGCCGGTTCAGCCACCAGATCATGAAGCTGCTGGCCAGGATGGCCAAGGCGGCCCAGCCCAGCAGGACCGTGCGGCTGCTGCGGATCTGCCGGTCGGCCTGGACCATGGACAGGTTCACGTCCAGCACGCCCAGCACCTTCTGGTCCTGGCTGTGGGCATGGCAGGCGGCGGTCCAGCATGACGGTTCGTTGGGGATGGGATTGATGATGCCGAGAATGCGGGCGCCGTCCGGGTCCTTGAAGATCCGGGACCGGCTCTGGACGTCCAGTTTCTCCAGCGGCTGCCCTTCGGCATGGCACGCGTAGCAAGCCTCGCCGCGCTTATCCAGGGCGGTCCCGATCTCCACGGTGTCCGAGGAGAACATGATCCGGCCTTCCTGGTTGAACAGCCGGACCTTCTGGATGCCTTCCTGCTTGAGGTCGCCGATGTTGCGGATCTGGCGATGCAGATCGTCCCGCCGGTTTTCGAGCATGTCGTAGTGGGTGCTGCTCTTGATGGTCTCGCTGACCTGGTTGGCGCTCTGGTTGAGCTCGAACACCAGTTGTTCGGTATGGGACCTCATGATGAGGAAGGCCATGAAACCGATGACCAGGGAGGTCACCAGGCCGGCTCCCAGCATGAGGCGAGTACCGATGCGGGTGCGCATTCAGACCGCTTCCGGCAGATTGAAAAAAGGTCCGGCAGCCATAGGATTCTCCACGGGATACAAACAACCGACATCCTGAGGCGGCCTCAGGATATTTAGAACTAATTGATCTTTTTATCTTATCCCTTTCCTGAATTTTGGGACATGGCTTCGTGACGAAATGCATCATTATAGTCGATTAAACCAGTTGGTTTTTGTCGTCATTTTACCAACCCTTATCCTCCCGTGTTCACGATCTGCGCGCCAATGGACAAGCGGGCGGCCGTTCATCCAGAGCCGCGCCAAGACTGCGTCCAGGGATCAACCAGCGGCGGCCCCCACTGAGACGCAGTCTTGTTTGGAGTCTTCAAAAAATAGTTATATTTAAGAGCCCAAGGGCTTAAATTAAGAGAATCCGAACCTGAGCAAAGATGCATCCGATCTCATTATTTTCCAAATGGAGCAATCGATGACCCAAAAGAAAGCGTTATTGCTGGACATAACGGTGTGCATTGGCTGCAACGCCTGCCAGGCCGGGTGCAAGGCCGAGAACAAGCTCCCCGACAACGAGGAGAAATACCTTTCGCTGACCGCCTACACAGCCTTGAGCGAGTACAACGGCAAGTTCGTGCGCCGCATGTGCCAGCACTGCGAGGTTCCCACCTGCGCTTCGGTCTGCCCGGTGGGCGCCCTGGAAAAGACGGCGGCAGGGCCGGTCACCTATGATGCCGGCAAGTGCATCGGCTGCCGCTACTGCCTCCAGGCCTGTCCCTTCCACGTGCCCCGGTACGAATGGAAGAGCACCAAGCCGAGGATCCAGAAGTGCAATTTCTGCGTCTCCCGCCTCACCCGCGGGCTGCAGACCGCCTGCGCCGAGGCCTGCCCCACCGGGGCGACCAAGTTCGGTGACCGGGACGCGCTGCTGCTGGAAGCCCAGAAGCGGATCGACGGCACCCCCGGAAAGTACGTGACCCGGATCTACGGCCAGGAAGACGTGGGCGGGACTTCCATGCTCTACCTCAGCCCGGTCCCCTTTGAACAACTGGGCTTCGACACCCATCTCGGCTCGACCCCCATGCCGCTCCTGACCCACCAGGCCATGGAGAAGATCCCCAGCGTCGTCACCGTGGGCGCGGTCATGCTCGCCGGCATCTGGTGGATCACCAACCGCCGCTCCGAGGTGCAGCAGCACGAAGGTCCGAACCACGACGCAACCTCCACGAATCGGGATGCCAAATGAAATCACTCGCCCTTCCCCGCATCACCGTGTGGCGCACGATCGCCGTGCTGCTGATCACCGCCGGCGCCATCGCCGCCATCGCCCGGTTCACCCTCGGCCTGGGCGCCACCACCAACCTCACCGACGAGTTCCCCTGGGGGCTCTGGATCGGCTTCGATTTTCTCGGCATCGGCCTGGCCGCGGCGGGCTTCACCATTGTCGCCGCCGTCCATCTGTTCCATGCGGATGACTATGAGCCGATCGTCCGGCCGGCGATCCTCACCGCCTTCATCGGCTATATGCTGGTGGTCCTGGTGCTGGTCATCGACCTGGGCCGGCCCGACCATTTCTGGCATCCCCTGGTCATGTGGAACCCCCATTCGGTGATGTTCGAGATCACCTGGTGCGTCATTCTCTACACCACGGTGCTGTCCCTGGAGTTCGCCCCGATCGTGCTGGAGAAGTTCCACATGCACGCACCGATCCGGTGGATCCACAATTTCTCGCTGCCATTCATGATCCTCGGCGTGCTGCTGTCCACGCTGCACCAGTCCTCCTTCGGCTCGCTCTACCTGATCGTCCCGAACCGGTTGCACCCGCTCTGGTATTCGCCGCTGCTGCCGGTGATGTTCTTCATCTCCTGCATCGCTTCGGGCGTTTCCATGGTGATCCTGGAGACCCTGATCCTGTCCCGCAACGGGCGCAAGCTGCTGCCCATGACCCTGCGGGCGAACCTGGCCAAGATCACCGCCGTGGCTCTGGCCGTTTATCTCGTGGTCCGGTTCCAGGACCTGCTGGGCCGGGGCGGGTGGCAGTACATGAGCACCCTGACCTACCACAGCATCGCGTTCTGGGCCGAGATCCTGATCGGCTTCGTCATTCCCTTGGTGCTGCTGCTGTTCCCGAGGGTCCGCAATTCCCGCCAGGGGCTCTATACCGCCACCCTGATGGTCCTGACCGGCTTCGCCGCCAACCGGATGAACACCGCCATCACCGGGATGGAGCACTGGCCCAACCGGACCTACTTCCCTTCGACCATCGAGGTCCTGATCATGCTCGGCATCGCGGCCATCGGCTTCAGCGCCTTCTACCTGATCTCGAGCTACTTCCCCATCTTCGCCGACGCCCCCGAGCCGGCCCCGCTGCCGGATGAGCCCTGGACCCGCATCCTGCACCACGAGGCCTAGCGGGGCGTACGTGTCCCCGACTTTCGTCAAGGTCGCCGCGGTCGGTTGCTGACGCAACCGGCCGCGGCGGCAACTGAAACCGAATCCCATCGGGCGTGTTCCTTTTCACTGGAATGCAGGCCAATCAGGCCTTTTGGGTTCGGAAACGGGCTCCGCTCCGACGCATAAAGCCCGCTGGAGATGCTTCCCAGTGAATCGGGACACCAGAGCAAGGATTCCGGTCCACTTCCCGTCCCGGCCGGTTGCGCCAGCAACCGACCGGGACGACCCTGATGAAGGTATTGTCCGGGGTCATCCGTTATTTACTCGGATATGAGGACTATGTGGATCTTGCCGCCCAGCAGGGCCACGAGTTCACCCCATTCAAGTCGGGCAGCTTCCATGTAGCGTCCTCCCTCCAGCCTGAGCAGCCTTCCGAGACGGCCATCGGGGTCCACAATCAGGTACTCCGGGATGCCAGCGGCTTCATAGAGCCACCATTTCCGGGTTATGTCCTTGGAGGCCCTGTTAGGGGTCAGAATCTCGACCACCAGATCGGGAGGCCCTTCGATGCCTCGTTCCGACTTCTTCGCCGGGTCACAGACAATGACCAGGTCGGGCTGGACCACGGTTTCTCCCAGATACACATCCACGGGAGCCGTGAAGACCTCGCACCCGCCCGAGCCATTCATACCCTTGGCCTCCTTCAAGGCCGAAAGAATCTGGGCCGACAGATGAACGCTGACCTGCTGGTGCTCGAGACTGGGCGCCGGCGCCATCCCATAGGTGGGTAGGCCACTCCATCAATGAGTTCCCATGCGCCTTCCCACGTTTTCCAATCCTCGATGGTGTAGCCGGGGTGATTCCGTTCAGGCAGGCTCATGATAGATCCTCCGAATGGGTGTGGGGTCGGCGGTGACCACGGGGGGACGAATGGATGTCGGAAATAGCCTAGCCTCTGCGACTCAGGGCTCGTTCGCAGCCTGATTGAATTTCTAGTATTTCGTAACGGCACCTGGAATGCCCAGGGCCCCCGATGGGGGGCCCTGGACCTTCAACTGTGCCTTGCCCACTACTCGTCGGCGCTGCCGCCCACCGCGGGAAGCTGGCCGCGGATCTCGGCGATGGTGGCGGCGAGCACGCCGTCGATCATGCTCTTGGGCGGGGTCTTGATCTTGTCCCGCTCCATGAGCATCTGCACCATCTCCCGGTTCTCCTTGATGTCGTGGTCGGCCTTCTGGAACACTTCCTCGGGGGTCATGGTCCGCTGGGCCACGCCATCCTTGATGGCCTGGGCGGCCACGTCGGCGGCCTCCCTGGGGAACACCTCCACGTCGTCCATGGTCGGCATGATGTGGTCCACGTCCAGGCCGCGCTTCTGCTGCATATTGGCCAGGGAGTGGGCGGCGGCGATGGCCATGTTGTCGGTCACCCGGCTGGCGTCCACCAGCAGACAGCCCTTCAGCAGGCCCGGGAAGCACAGGGAATTGTTTACCTGGTTGGGGAAGTCGCTGCGGCCGGTGGCGACGATCAGGGCGCCCGCCGCCTTGGCTTCGTGCGGATAGATCTCTGGCACCGGGTTGGCGCAGGTGAAGACGATGGCCTTCTCCGCCATGGCGTGGATCCATTCCGGCTTGACCACGCCCGGGCCGGGAGTGGAAAGGGAGCAGAGGATGTCCGCGCCCTTGCAGGCTTCCAGGATGGTGTCCACCCGCTGGGGGTTGGTGCGCTGGCAGATCTCCCACTTGCGGTAGAACCTCGTGTCCTTCTTCAGGTCGTCCCGGCCGGCGTGCAGGCCGCCCTTGGAATCGAAGGCGATGACGTTCTTGGGATCCATGCCTTCGGCCAGCATCAGCCGGATGATGGTGGCGTTGGAGGCGCCGGCGCCGTAGAACACCGCCTTCACGTTCTTCCAGTCCTTGCCCGCCAGCTTGATGGCATTGATCATGCCGGCCAGGGTGACGCAGGCGGTGCCCTGGGCGTCGTCATGCCAGACCGGGATCCCGCAGTCCTGGAGGCCGTCCAGCACCTTGAAGCAGTTGGGCTGGGAAATGTCCTCCAGGTTGATCGCCCCGAAGCTCGGGGTGACCATGCGCACGAAATCGATGATCTTCTGGGGATCGTGCTCGTGCTTGCCCATGCCCTGGAAGTCGAAGCCCGCCGTGTGGGAACCGGCTTCGGTATGGGAATTGATGCAGAGCGACATGGCGTCCACCCCGCCCAGGTAGTACATCAGGAAGGCCTTGCCCTCCATGACGCCCAGCCCGCCGCTGGGGGTGCAGTCGCCGTCGCCCAGGACCCGGGTGGAATCCGAGACGATGGCCACCAGGTTGCTGCGATTGGAAAGGTTGTAGGACTGGAGGTTGTTGTCGCGGATGGCGGTGGAGACCGCCGACACGCCGGGGGTGTACCAGACCCCGAACCAGCCGAAATCGTAGATCCCGGCCTTGGGGATCATGGTCATCTTCCCGCCGTAGAACTGGTGGGCCTCCAGGGACAGGCGCTTCAGGAAAATGGTCTGGGCCCGGGCCACGTCGCTGGGACTGAGGTCCTTTGGAAACATGTCCTTCAGGTTCTTGAGATCAAGATAGGAAGGGAAGCCCACGGTACCTCCGGAAATGGCAGGGAAGACGACAGCACTCCGAAATCCAGACGGTGGGAATCTTTTCGGATTTCCCGACCTGAAGACCCGGATAATTCAAGTAAGCGTTACAAGCTTAACAGTGATGGTTGGATAACCCAACTGTTGAACGGGGCTTAATCTGTCCAGACATGGCCGGTGTAGTCGGGCCGGCAGGGGGACAGGGAATGCCGCAGCACGCTGGCGGTGCTGGAGGCCAGGAACAGCGGCTTCATGGTCGCCCCGAACCGGGTGAGGGTGGTGCCCTTGGCCACGTCTTCGTCGAACAGCAGCGCGGGCCCCGGACGGAACGGCCGCAGGTGCGCCAGGTCGCTGGGGGCGATGATCGGGGCGGTATCGTTGCGCTTGAACATGGAAAACCGGATGAAATACAGCGGGGCCCCGACCAGGTTGGCGAACACCAGTCCGGACATGATCGAGCCGTGGGCGGCGCCGACGATGACGGCCGGCCGCATGGACTTCAGGACCTCGTCGGCCAGGCTGTGGATCCTCCGGGGATCCGAAGCCCGCCAGGTGTACTTGTCCTTGATGCTGGCATAGATGAATCCGCTCAGGGGTCCGGGCAGCTCCCGCCGGAAGCCGGCCAGCGCCTCCGGCGCGGAAGGTTCCAGCCGGTAGATCGCCCTGGCGGCCTCGATGGCGTCCAGGAACAGCCGGTTGGCATCGGCGATCTGGCCGGCCGGGTATTCGTTCTTGAACCGGGTCCGCTCGCTCACTTCGAAGTAGTGGGTGGGGTGCAACGGAAGCCCCTGCTCCAGGCAGATCTTGTAGTTGAGGGCGACGTTCACCAGGGCCGGGGTAAGCAGATACAAGGCCAGGCAATCGTCCCAGAAGCAGGACGGGGCTGAAGCCGGATCCGCCAGGGCCGCGTCCCGGCCCGCGAGGATCCCGGGCAGCAGGGCCTGGATCCGGTCCAGCAGTTCCCCCAGCGGTGCCTCGAAGGCCATCACGTCAGGGGGCTGCTCCCAGTCGGCGTAGACGAGTCGTTCAAGCATGCCGGTTCGCCTTAGCGATAGGCTCTCAAGGTTTTCCAGCCTGGAGCCGGAGCGCCTTCAGCACCCCGGGCAGCCGGTTGAGCGCGGCCTGGCATTCCATCCACTGGCGGTGGGGCCGGGCCAGGTAGCCGGAGATGAAGCTGCCCTCGGGCACGTCCTTGGCGACCATGGAATTGCCCGAAACCGTGGTGCGGCTGCCGATGTGGATGTGGCCCGCGGTGCCCACCTTGCCCGCCAGGGTGACGTGGTCACCCAGGCTGGTGCTGCCCGAGATCCCGGTCTGGGAGACGATGAGGCAGTGCTCGCCGATCTGGACGTTGTGGGCGATCTGGCACAGGTTGTCCACCTTGGTGCCGGCCTGGATCCGGGTCGGGCCCAGGACCCCGCGGTCCACCGTGGTGCAGGCGCCGATCTCCACGTCATCCCCCACCTCCACCCAGCCGCTCTGGGGGATCTTCAGGTGGCGGCCGTCCACCGGCACGTAGCCGAAGCCGTCCGATCCCAGCACCGAATTGCCGTGGATGCGCACCCGCTGGCCCAAAAGGGTCCTCCGGTACAGCACCACCCCGGGGAACAATTCGCAGCCGTCGCCCAGGACGCAGTCCTCGGCGATGTGCACTCCGGGGTGGATCCGGACCCCGGCGCCCAGCACGGTCCGGGCGCCGACGGTGGCGCCGGGGGCGACCCGGCAGTCCGGGCCGAGGACGGCGGTGGGGTGCACCGGTTCCGGGGACCACTCGGGTTCCGGCTCGGGGTGGAGCCAGCCGATGGCCTGGGCGAAGCCCCAGTAGGGATTGGCCATGACCAACTGGGGCCGGTCGCCGAGATCGCCCTTGGGATCCACCAGGATGACGCCGGCCAGGCTTTCCAGGGCCTGGGCCCGGTACTTGGGGTTGGCCAGGAAGCCCAGGGAGGAGCCATGGGCTTCCTCCAGGGTTTTCACCTCAGTAACCGCACGATCCCCGGGGCAGTTGCGCAGCGATCCCCCCAGCCGTTGCGCCAGTTCAGCACAGGTGAACGTGGGGCTTTCGGATTTGGTTTCCATCGCACCTCCTGACCAGGAACGGCCATCCCCATCCTAACCGGGCAGCAGTTCGGCACTCCAGGGGACCAGGGAATCCACCTGGTCCCGGCCCAGGGTGATGCCCCACAGTTTCCAGATGGCGGCGGCATAGACATCGGGCAGGTACCGGCCCCACATCTTCACCGGCAGTTCGGGCATGTCGATGGTGGGGGAAAGGGCCAGCATGAGCATGTGGGTGATGATGAAGGAGGCGTTGCTGGCGATCCGCCCGGCGTAGGGGGCCCCGTGCCGCTGCTCGAGAATCCTGGCCTCGTGGATGGCGCTGCCGAATTCACTCTCCACCAGGTCGGCCCGGGTGGTGAGAATGACCTCGGCCCGGAAGCTGCGCTCGCCGCCCAGGACATAATCGGGAAAGCCCTTGGCCAGCTCCGCCGCGGTGAGCCCCCGGCCCGCGAGGCAGGACCAGTCCCGTCCCCGTTCCAGGTCGATGATCTGCTCCGCCTTGGGCAGCGTGAGGTCCACCAGCAGGTTGACATCATTGTAGAGGCCCCGGTGCTCCTCCCGCTGGACCCCGGAAACCGAGGGGTGGCTGCGGATCGCCTGTTCGATGGAGACCATCTCCTCGGGGGTGCCCACGAACTTGAAGCCGATGCCGTCGTCGATGCGCAGGTCCTCGGGCTGGAACACCAGCACCCCGTCCCGGAAGGTCCGGGAGACGATCCGTTCGGCCTGGGCGAAGTCCTCGGCCATTTCGGTCTTGGAAGACAGCAGCTGGCGCAGGGGAATCCCGTAGGTCTCGGCCCGGCGCAGGGCCACCGCGGTGGCGCGGTCGTTGATCGCCCCCGCCAACCGGTCCGCCACCCGCCGGGAGCATTTCTCGGCCATCCGCTGCAGCCGCTTGATCCGGGCCATGCCCAGGATGGAGCCGTCCCCTCTCAAGCCCAGCACCACGTCCGAAGGGGTTCCGGGGAAGAACTCCTCGGGCCGCTGCCGGTATTGCCGGAACAGGTCCGCTTCCCTCGGAGTGGGGTCCAGGCAGGCCTGGACGATGGCGTCCCGCAATTCGTCCTTGGAACGCAGGCGCAGCAACCGGATCGGCTGGGGATGGACCGCGTCCTTGATCCCGGTCAGCAGCGCCCGCACCATACCCGCCGTGATGAGATTTTCGTATGTGAAGACCTGGGTCAGGAAGCGTCCATCTCCCGGGCGCGGAGTGTCCCCAAACCAGCGGGTCGCCAGCTCAAACATTTGTTTACGGTGGGTGATGCTGGTGAGATGCATGACAAACCACCTTGATAGCTTCCCCGGCGGTTGTAAAGCGCAGTCCCAACGCGGCTTGGATTTAGATTTCCAAGCCCGCAAGCCCCCCCCGCGACGGTTGTGATCTGGAGCACAAGACCGCCATCCCGGCCCAGAGCTACAATGAATTGCCCTGACCGCGAAGCCTCACACCCGAGCGGGAAGTTGCGCAAGGAACAATCCCTCCGTCAGGCTGCGCGCTCCCCTCCGCATGTTGAGTGCTGGACAGTCACTGGGGAGGGTCCGAAAATGCCGAAGCGCCTGGGAGTCGTGGGAATCGTCGTGGAGAGCACCTCCGCGGCGGCCGAGATCAACGGCATCCTGCACGATAACGCCGGGATCATCATCGGCCGCATGGGCATCCCCTACCGGGAACGCGGGGTGGCCGTCATCTCGCTCATCGTCGACGGCAACGTGGACGAGATCAGCGCCCTCACCGGGCGCCTCGGGCGGGTCCCCAACACCTCGGTCAAGACCGCCCTTTCCCGGGAGGGCCACCCGGTCCCCCCGGCGTCCCTTCTGGAGGATTAGATGGCCACGTACGATCCCAAGTCCATGGAAGCGGGAGCTTTCATCAATCATGAGGAAATCCTGGAGACCCTGGCGGAGGCCCGGACCCGGGCCCTCGATCCGGTCCTGGTGCGCACCATCCTGGACAAGGCCGCCGGATTCGGTGGTCTGAGCCACCGGGAAGCGGCCATCCTGCTGGAGGTCAAGTCCCCCGAGGTGCTGGCGGAGATCTTCGCCCTGGCCCGCCGGGTCAAGGAGCACATCTACGGCCGGCGGATCGTCATGTTCGCCCCGCTCTACCTTTCGGACTTCTGCGTCAACCGGTGTTCCTATTGCGGCTACAACCACGACAACTGCATGACCCGGCGCAAGCTGGACGAGGCCCAACTGGAGGCCGAGGTGCGGGTCCTGGAAGGGCTGGGACACAAGCGCCTGGCCCTGGAGGCCGGCGAGGATCCGGTCAACTGCACCTTGGACTATATCCTCGACTGCATCAAGTCCATCTACGCCCTGAAGTTCGAGAACGGCGCGATCCGGCGGGTGAACGTCAACATCGCCGCCACCACCGTGGAGGACTACCGGCGGCTGAAGGACGCCGAAATCGGCACCTACATCCTGTTCCAGGAGACCTACCACAAGCCCACCTACCAGAAAGTCCACCTGGGCGGTCCCAAGCGCAACTACGAGTACCACACCGAGGCCCACGACCGGGCCATGCAGGGCGGCATCGAGGACGTCGGCCTGGGGGTGCTGTACGGCCTCTACGACTGGCAGTACGACACCGTGGGCATGCTCATGCACGCCGAGCATCTGGAGGCGGCCCTGGGGGTCGGGCCGCACACCCTGTCCATCCCGCGCATCCGTTCCGCCGCGGGCATGAACGCCGCCGACTACCCCAATCTGGTTTCGGACGAGGATTTCAAGAAGGTGGTGGCGGTGTTGCGGCTGGCGGTGCCCTACACCGGCATGCTGCTCTCCACCCGGGAGCCCATGGGCTACCGGGAGGAGCTCCTCGCCCTGGGCATCTCCCAGATGAGTTCCGGCTCCTGCACGGGCGTGGGCGGCTACGCCCATGAGCACAAGCTCGGCGAGGAGGAGGTGGTGCCGCAGTTCGAGCCCGCCGACCACCGCACCCCTTCGGAATTCCTCAAGGACCTGCTGAAGGACGGCTACATCCCCAGCTTCTGCACCGCCTGCTACCGGGAGGGCCGCACCGGCGACCGTTTCATGCGCCTGGCCAAGACCGGCCAGATCGCCAACGTCTGCCAGCCCAACGCCCTGATCACCCTGCAGGAGTATGTGGAGGACTATGGGGATCCGGAGCTGAGGGAACTGGCCACCGCCGTGATCGCCAAGGAACTGGACAGCATCAGCAACCCCAAGGCGAGGGAAGTGACCGAGACCTTCCTGCAGCGGATCCGGGACGGGGAACGGGACCTTCGCTTCTAGCTGCCGTTGCGGAGCTCGCTCCGCTACGGCAGCTTGTGCCTCGCACGGTCGTCCAATCCAACCAGGGCAACAACGGTGCTAGCTGCCGTTGCGGAGCTCGCTCCGCTACGGCAGCTTGTGCCTCGCACGGTCGTCCAATCCAACCAGGGCAACAACGGTGCTAGCTGCCGTTGCGGAGCTCGCTCCGCTACGGCAGCTTGTGCCTCGCACGGTCGTTCAATCCAACCAGGGCAACAACGGTGCTAGCTGCCGCAGGGTCGCAAACGATCCAAGGGCTGCTTGCACCGGCCCATCCTCAGCGCGGCGATTCCGGAGCATCCGCTCCGGGATTGCCGCGCTTTCCGTAGGGGCCCCGGAAAAACTGTAGTGGCCGGCACCCTACAGCTACACGTACAATTAATTAATCTCCGAATGCAACTGTGCCGATCACACTCCATAACGCCATCGCAACAGCACCATCACACCTGCACCGCCCCTTGCTCGCGTCAGGGACTCCCATGTTTCATCTCGATCCCAGCTCAAACGAGCCTTTGGTGACCCAGATCGTCCAGGGCCTCACCCGGTGCATTGTGTCCCGGCAATGGCGTCCTGGCAGTCGGGCCCAGAGCATCCGGGAGTTCGCCCGGGTCCATGGGGTATCGAACTCTACCGTGGTGGAGGCCTACGACCGTCTGGTGGCCGCGGGCCTGTTCACCGCGCGGCGCGGGGCCGGCTTTTTCGTGGCCGGAACCGAGCGGGTGGACCCCCTCCGGCCGGTGGCCCAGGACCGGATGGACCCTTCGACCATCGACAGCGACTGGCTGCTGCGCAACATCTACGAGCGGCGGGAAGGCTGTGTCTACGCCGGCTGCGGTTGGCTGCCCGAGGCGTGGCACGACCTGGACGCCATCAGCAAGGGCCTGCGCCAGCTGGCCCTGAGTCCCCAGGGAATGATGGGCTACGGCCACCCCAAGGGCTACGAGCCTCTGCGGCAGCACCTGACCCGGCAACTGGCGGAACTGGAGATCGACGCGCCGCCATCCCGGATTCTGCTCACCCTCGGCGCCAGCCAGGGCCTGGACCTGATCGTGCGCCGCCTCACCCAGCCGGGCGATACCGTGTTCGTGGACGACCCCGGCTACAACAACCTGCTTTCGGCCCTCCGCCTGCGCGGCCTGCGTCTGGTCGGGGTGCCCATGACCCCCGCCGGCCCCGACGTGGCAGCCCTGACCGCCCTGCTGGCCCAGCACCAGCCCCAGCTGTACATCACCAACTCCCAGTTGCAGAATCCCACCGGCGCCAGCTACAGCTCGGCCACCGCCTTCCAGGTGCTCCGGCTGGCGGAACGCCATGATTTCCTGGTGGTGGAAGACAACGTCTCGGCCGATCTGGCGCCGGGCCACGGCATCACCCTGGCCGCGGCCGACCAGCTCAAGCGGGTGATCTACGTGGGCAGCTTCTCCAAGTCCATCGCCCCCGGACTGCGGGCCGGGTTCGTCGCGGCCGAGGCCGGGCTGCTGGACGAACTGGTCTTCCAGAAGCTGGTGTCCGGCATGAGCACGCCGGTGCTGAACGAACGGCTGGTGCACGCGGTGTTCATGGAAGGCCATGTGCGCAAACAGCTGGAACAGCTGCGCAACCGGCTGGCCAAGGCCCAGGAACGCACCTGCCGGCGCCTGGAGAATGCCCAGTTCAAGCTGTTCTTCGAGCCCGGGGCCGGGATGTTCGTCTGGGCCCGGCCCATGGACGAATCCGTGGATGTCCTGGCCCTGGCCCAGGCGGCCGTGACCCATGAGATCCTGCTCGCCCCTGGCCACCTGTTCCGGCCCGACCAGTCGCCGAGTCCCTGGCTGCGCTTCAATGTGGCCTACTGCGATGACGACCGGTTGTTCACCTTCCTGGAAACCGCCCTGGCGGAGCATCGGCCACCGGCCTGAAGCACGCCGCGAGCGATTGCGCAGCTTCGCTATCATTATCGACCATCAGGGAACACCTTACCGGCAAAGGCACCGGAGGTGCCTATACTGGCTTTACGAAGCCGTTGCCTCATCTTTACCTTAAATACCTCAATATAATCCAACACAGGGAGCGCAATGTTTCCCAGGATAAAAGCCATCCCCTTGATTTGCATTTGCAACCTCTTTGCCTTCGGCCAATCCAAACAGGAAACCATAGACTTCATCATCAGCGAATTCAAGTCCATCGAGAACAATGCCTACGTATTCAAGGACGTTACCTTTTCCCAGGGTGGAGCTATTTTCACTTTCAGGCGCTACCGCCCCGGAAAACCAGACAAAGCGGTTGTCATTGACCTGAAGGATGTGGATATCTATCGGGTGGCCATCCATCATGCCAATGGAGCTGATATCTACAATCTGGATGTCAGGTCCCGGGGCCGGGATGGCAATTTCATGGCCAATGGCCTCAAATATAACGGAACCTGGACTTTGCTCGGCCGGATCGATAGTGAAAGGAAAGCCCGGGCGCTGGAAAAGGCATTTCTCCGGCTGACCGAGCTGACCACGGGCCGGAAAGACCTCTTTCCGGTTCCCTAACGTTCCTGGGAATCTGGCGATGGGGGAATAGGGGCGGTAGCGGACGACGCTTTCCGTGCCCGGGAGATGGTGGACGATGGGCGCGGTCACAGCACCAGCCCCCCGCCCCGGCGGAGAGATACTGGCCGGTGAGGTAGCCGGCGTCATCCGAAGCCACCAGGGCGATGATCCCCGCCACGTCCTCGGGCTGGCCGATCCGGCGCAGGGCCAGGCGGGCTCCCGCCGCGGCCTTGGCGGCGTCGGCGTAGAAGGAGGTGGCATCGGTGACAAGAATGATGCGTCCATGGAGAAGCATGGCTTCCTCCCGATCAGAGTCTATTTTTGCAGCGTTGCTGCCAGGGTGCCCCAGGGGCCCCATGGCCGCAACGAGTCCTTTCACTTTATATCTTAGTGCAACATCCCCTAATTACGATCAATAAAGCCCGCTGAATGGTAGGCGAGAGGGTTGGCCCGCTCCTTACCCACAAACCGGGAGCACCCCCGACGGGAGACTCAAGCTTTTCATCTTTTCCTCGGCGAGCCTCAGCTACCTCGGCGTCCTCGGCGATAGGCTTTGCCATTGGTGCTTCGGCGCATTGAACCTATGCGCGGCAAGGACCCAGGAAGGGATTATCGCCGAGGACGCCGAGGCAGCAGAGGCTCGCCGAGAAAAGAATAAAACGTCATTGCGTCAGAGCATCTCGGGTGGGGAACCAATCGAGGTGGCGACCTTCCACCAGGCGTATCGAAGCAGGATTGGCAGGTCCCGGAAAGGACGGTTAATAATTTTCAGGCACCAGGTATGGGCCAAACTCGTCCAGGACGACCTCAAGCATTTCGTCACGAGTGCCTTGGTCCGGCAGGGGTTCCCAGCGGCCCGTATGGGTACGGAAAGCGGCACAGTAGGTCTTAATGTTGATTCTCGTAAGCCTGGCAACGGTCTCCACGCTCTCGGAGTCCTCCATCTGGATCAGGAGATTCCGGCCGTAAGGCTTCACGTGGACCTGTGCATGGCCCAGGCGTTCCCGGAGGTTTTTCTGGACCTCTTCGGCGTCAACTACGGTGTAGGGGTCGGGCATAGGGTTTTCTTCCAGGTTTAAGTTTGGGTTCACCGGTCTGGAGATGGAACCCCCGAAAGCTCCATTTGAAGGGCTTGGCGGTGGCGTTTCGATCCCGGAAATAGGCCAGCGTTCGGTCCTTCAGGTGCCCGGTGCTGGTATGGCTTGCATTGCGAAGGCAGCGCCTACTGTAGACGCCGAATAGCAACTCGACTTGGTTCACCCAGGATGCGTGGATGGGTGTGAAGTGAAACTTGAACCGGCCATCGTGCGCATCGTTGAAGGCCACCCACTTGGCGGCTCGGTGGGTGTTGAGGTTGTCCCAGATTACGTGGATGTCCTGGGTCGGATAGGCCTTGGCCACCTGCTCCATAAAGGCCAACAAGTCCACCTGGGTCCGAGTTTCCCCGCACACCGCCAGGGTTTGGCCGGTATGCACGT
>Ga0302267_10002407_pt1 | contig 22700 bp, 21 predicted proteins | sample III_Bog_E1_3_FD_194555 | JGI IMG/M metagenome (GOLD analysis project Ga0302267, IMG submission 194555) | Peat permafrost microbial communities from Stordalen Mire near Abisko, Sweden - III_Bog_E1_3 | ecosystem: Environmental > Terrestrial > Soil > Wetlands > Peat | place: Sweden: Abisko...
GCATCGCCTCGCGCTCGGGCCGCCAATAACTTCCGCCGCAAATCATCCTCATAGGCTCGCGCCATAGCTCTCGCGTCGCCGGAGTTTCGCCATACACAGATTACACTATCGGTGAAAATGCTCTAGGGAACAGTGGACAGTGAACGGTGAGCAGTGGACAGAAGAAGCGTCGCCCGTCCATACAGTGCAAAGGGCTTATCGTCGAGGAAATTGTTGACTCGCTGACTTTTTCCGCGAATGGAGAATCAAAAGTCAGACAGCGTTTTCCGGCTATTTGCTATTCACTGACCACTGACCACTGTGTCTCCTACTGGCTCAGCTCGCCCAGCAGCACATTGGCTTTGACTGCCAGCGTATGCGCTCCATCCACGTCGCCGGAGTTGAGCGCAGCCCGTGCCTGTTTCAGGAACTCCCTGATCTGCATGGCGGTCTTCTGCTCCTGATCGTTGAGTTTGCGGCCAAGGCCACTCATGCCGCGCTCCGTGGCCGTGATGGAGTTCAATGTCTGTTGCCGCAGGTCGGAAACGTCACCCGACGAGAGCTGGCCGATAGCGCTCACGCCAGCGTTCCCATTGGCCGCCTGCTGCGTGTTGCTGGCCGGGGGCTTCCTGTGCCTGACCGGCGGCTTGGGCGTTTCCTTGGGCTGCGTGTTGGCCTCGGCCGCGGGAGTCTGATTGGGAATCGTCACCACCGGAGGAGGAAGATCGGTGGGCGATGGCACGGGCTTGGGCGGAGGCACGTCCTCAATGGGCGGCGCAAGAGGCTGAACCTGTGGACTGGTCTTGTGAAAGCACCCCGCCAGCAGCAACGGCAGCAACCACGCGACACTTCTGGCAGCAAACTTCATTCCGCAATCCCCTTCTCGCTGGACCTGCTTGCCAGCTGAGGATGCCGGCGTCCCCATTCCGCGGCGGCTAGAGGAATTCGCAACAGGAACTCTGTGCCACGGCCCTCTTCTGATTCTACTTCGACGCTCCCATGGTGGAACTGCAGAATCCGGTAAGTCATCGCCAGACCGATTCCGCTGCCTCCGCTCTTGGTCGTGAAATAGAGGTCGAAGATCTTTTCCCGGATTTCTTCCGGGATGCCCGGGCCCTCATCGGAAACGCGCAGCACCGCGGTTTTCCTGTCTTCCTCCAGAACAACTCTCAGTATGCCGCCCATATCCATGGACTGCGCGCCGTTCTGAATGACATTCAGAACGGCCTGCTTCAGCAAGTCCGCATCGATATTGGCTACCAGAGGCTCGGACGGCAAGTGGCTGATCAGGATTACACTGTGCGTCGAAAGCTCTTCCGCAGCCAGCGTCAGCACGTCGTTGATGACCGGACGCAGATCTTGTTCGCGCAGTTGCAACTCCACTGGGCGGGAGAAGTCCACCAGGGTCTGCACCACCCGGTCCAGACGATGAATCTCCGCGTCGATCACTTCCAGGTGGCGGAGCGCCGGAGCGCTGGCCGCGCCCAGTTTGGTCTTCAGCAGCTCCAGGTGCACCACAATGGCGTTGATGGGGTTTTTGACCTCGTGGCCTACGCCGGAGGTGAGCCGGCCGATGGCCGCCATGCGCCGCGAAAGTTCCAGCTCCGACTCAATCTCTTCAACCGACTCCAGGTCATGCAGCGTAACCAGCGCGCCCAATCCCTGTTGCGTCTGGTTGTCGTGGATGAAGTCCAGTGAGACTTCAATCCGCCGCCAGGTTTCGGTAACAATCTCTTTTTTTACCAGCGTCTTGCCCGCTTCGAAGGCATTGAGCAGGGTTCTTCCCAATATCGTTGATCTGTCGAAAATTTCCGCTGGATTCTGGCCCAGCAGACTGCCTCTTTCCACGTTCAGTAAGCGCCGCGCCGCCTCCGAAACCAGCACCGCCCGCCCATCCTCTGTGAAGAGCAGGATGCCGTCCTGAAGCTTGGAGAGAATCTGGTCCATATTTTCTTTCAACGTGGAGAAGACTTCTTCCACGTTGCGCATGCGCTGGCCGATCATCTCGATCTTGTTGGAGACCCGTGCGGCCGTATCCTGCCTAGGCGCCTCTTCCTCTTCTTCTGTCGCTTCGCTGGCCGCGGTCCAGTAGTCGAGCTGCAGGCTGATCTCTTCCAGAGGACGCAGCGCCAGGTTGCTCAGAACGAATGCCGCCACCAGCGCGGTGAGCAGCGCAAAGCCCATCAGCGTCAGGGCCTCGGTCAGCCATGGCTTGTAGACTGCGCCCAGAAACGTGGTGCGCACGCCCACATGCACGGTGGCGAACGGCGCGCCATTGCGCTCCAGCGGAACCACCACTTCATAAACCAGTGGCGGGCCGAAGACCTCATGCATCAATTCGACAGGATTGGCGTCCAGAAGCTGCTGGAAGTTGGGGCGCGCGGGCACCGGCTTGTCCTGGTTTTCGGGATTGGTGCTCAGCAGCGTGCTCTGCTGCTTGTCGCCGATGTTGATGTCATAAACCGTGAGCGAGTAGCGGTTCACCGAATCGATCACCGCCTGCAGCGTCTCGTCGTCGCGCACTGCGGTGGCCGCCAGCTTGCGCAGTTGGGCCGGATCGTTGGGATCGACCTTCTGGTTCTTGAGTCCGTTTTCCAGGGCGTTGCGCAGTGCAAACTGCACCTGGTTGGCCACCATCCGGTTGGTGTCGTAGGACTGCTGCACGGCCGCATGGAGCAACTGGCTCACATAGACCAGCGAAAGCAGCCCGGCAATGAAAAACACCAGGGCCGTGATAGCCAGAACGAGTTTGGTTTTCAGGCGCATGGGGTAGTTTCGTCTTCTTCGTCAAGATCGGGAATCTGATTGAACCACTCGTAGAAGGCATCGTCAAAGGCAAAAACATTTCTGATTTCGATTGCGCGCGCGCCGTCGTTTTTCGGCTCCAGCTTCCAGGTACTTGCGATATTTGTCAGAGCCATGTCAACCCTCTCGAAACCAGTCAGGCCAATGCAATCTCTCTCGCGCTGTCCGCGAATCTCGCTGAAAAGCAGCCGATTCGTAGAGAAGAAGTCACGTACTTCGATGGCGTCATCCGAGAGAATCAGCTTGCTGCTAAAGGCCGATATTGTGAGAATGAACCCGCCTGCCAATAGACCAAAACCTCCGACCACGTCGACCACAGGGCCATAACGACTCCGGTGGAGAGCCTCGGTATAGTATCCAACCGTTTGACATAAGCCTATTGCGAGAACAAAGAGAGGAAAGGCCCATCCCCGCCAGTTCAATCTGTAGACTCGGGCTACCATCGGTGAGCTTTCCATCTGCCTGCGATCCTCCAACTATGCCAAATTCTCCCGCTCGCGTCCGTACTCCTTGAGCTTGTTGTGCAGAGTCTTCAGGCTCACGCCCAGAATCTCAGCCGCGCGTGTCCTGTTCTGCCCGGTGGCTTCCAGCGTGCGCAGAATCAGCAGCCGCTCACCCTCACCCACGGTCGAGCCGACGCGCACCGGAATCATGCTGGCATCGAAGGACTGCACGGCTTGACTTTTCGATTTGCCGAAGCCCGCGGACAGGTGCCCGGCATCAAGCGGCGCTCCATCGGCGCAGAGAATCACCGCCCGCTCGATGGTGTTGCGCAGCTCGCGGCCATTCCCCGGCCAGTCGTAGGCCAGCAGCCGCTCCAGCATCGACGGCGTCAGCCCGGAGACGCGCCGTCCATGCTTCTGATTCATCTCGGTCAGCATCGCCTCGGCCATCGCCGGCAGATCCTCAAGATGCTCGCGCAGGGGTGGCATATGAATGTGGAAGACGTTCAGCCGGTAGTAAAGGTCAGCCCGCAAATCGCCCTTGGCGACAGCCTCCGCGGGGTCGCGGTTGGTGGCGGCCAGCACGCGCACATCCACTTCCTGCTCGGTGCGCGCGCCCAGCCGCCGCAGCTTGCGCTCTTCCAGCACCCGCAGAAGCGTAGTCTGTGTCGCCGTAGGCATTTCGCCGATTTCGTCCAGCAGCAGCGTGCCGCCGTGAGCCAGCTCGAAGCAGCCCGCCCGCCGCTCCACCGCGCCCGTGAAGGCGCCCTTCTCGTGGCCAAAGATTTCGCTCTCGATCAGCGTTTCGGGAATCGCGGCGCAATTGACCGCGACAAACGGCCGTGATTTGCGCGGACTCAGATCGTGCAGCGTCCGCGCCACCAGTTCCTTGCCCGTACCGCTCTCGCCGGTAATCAGCACCGAAACGTTGGAGGGCGCAATCTGCTCGATCAGGCCAAAGATTTCGCGCATCGGCTGGGAGTTGCCCACCATCGAGCCCAGCACGCCGGTTTCGCGCAGCCGCCGCCGCGCCACTTCCAACTCGATGGCGGTCTCGCGCTGCCGCGTGGCATTGGCCAGAATGGTTTTGAGCCGCGTGGCGTCCACCGGCTTCTGCAAAAAGTCGTAGGCCCCCAGCTTCATGGCCTCCACGGCCAATTGAATGGAGCCCATGGCGGTGAGCACCACCACGGCTGGACTGGAGCTCAGGCTGGAGCCTTCTTCGGTCAGCTTGGTCAGCAGGCCGATGCCGTCCAGCCGCGGCATCTTCAGGTCGCTGACCACAATCGCCGGATTCCAGGCCAGCGCCTTCTCCCAGCCTTCAACGCCGTCTTGCGCGGTCTCGGTCTGATATCCCCAGCCGGAGATCAGTTCCGCGAGCCCCATCAGCGCGTTGGGCTCGTCTTCGACAATCAGAACCTTCACCGAGCTTGCCATGGAATTCTCCCGCTTCACCGTGAACTTACCTTATTATCATGCGGTAACTCCATGGCAGGGCTATTTCCGGCGGCTCTTTGACCCGATTCATTGCGCTGGAGCCGGGTTTGCGGCGGGAGCGGCCTCAGGCGCAGCGCCGAGGCGCTCTGCTGTGGCCTTGCGGATCGCCGCCAGCGGCCCGGCCAGCCGCGGATCGTCGCGAGTCAGAACCTGCGGCGCGTGATAGACGGCATTGACCAGTTCGAGCGGGTTGCCTCTCTGGATAATCTCGCTCCAATCCATGAAATATGTCCACCGCGGCTGCGTTTGGAAAACCTCCGGACTGGGCAATTTGCCAACCTCGCCCAGCGCAATGGGCTTGTCGCCGGCCAGCGCGAGCATCTCCGTGTAGTACTCCTGCTTGAACTCGCCGTAGATGTCGATGGTGAGCAGATCGGCAACCTGCGGGCCCGGATAGTAGGCTTCGATCACTCCGGCATTGCTGCCGTTCGGCGCGTTCACATTCCACGCCCACAACAGGTTGTCCAGATGATGCACGTTGACGAAGCGGTCGTAGAGCTGGCGATAGAGCGCGGCGGAGCCGTCCTTGCCAGGGCGTCCGCCCCACCAGAACCAGCTGCCATTCATTTCGTGATAGGGCCGGAAGAGCACCGGCACATGGGCGTCGCGCAGTTGCTGCAGGTAGCCTGCAACCACGTCCACCTGCGCTTGCCAGCGCTGATTCAGCGGGCTGCCGGGGGTGAGCAGTTCCTTCCACTCGGCGTCGGTCAGGTGATTCTGCACGCTGCCTTTGAAGGTGACCGGCTCATCGTCGATGGGCCGCACCTCGTGCCAGGTCAGCGTGATCACCGCGCCGTTCCGGTACTGCCGCTTGACTTCTTCGATCATGGCAGGCCGCCCGAGCACGGAGTCCTTGTCCTCGCCGCCGGAAAAACCGAAATCGCCTCCAAACAGGCCCGGATACTTGCCCGTCAGGTCGTAGGCCATGTCGGTCCAGCGCGCGCCCACGTTGGGATAGTTGTGCTGCCCGGCAATCGTCGCCTTGCCAGAGATGGAATTCAGGTAGGCGAGCAGCGCGCGCGCCTCAGGCGTGGCATGAGGGTTAACCGGCTCCGAAGCCGCATACAGCCACCCGGAGCAAGCCAGAAATTCAGCCAGAGCGATAAACACAAACCGCATCATCCGCATCGATTTAATCCGCATCGTGAAAGTCCCTTCGCGTGCAGATTATAGCGGATGGCGTTATCTTCGGGGAAACGGCCGAGCAGGCTGGCGGCGCGTCAGTCTCCGGTTTGCCCGTCATTCAGAGGATTCCGGCATGGATGCGGGCGGTGGTAGATAATAGACAGTTTTGAGACAGATCAATCTTCGCGAACCAAGGGAGTTGCAGCGAGTGGATTACCGCGCGGAAGTATTCGACCAGATCCAATTCTTATTCGAAAGAAACGGGTTCAATGACCACCAGTTGCATTGCGTCCTGCAGTTCGAGCATGGCCTTAACGAGAAAATTCTGAAGGAAGCGGTTATCGCCTCGATTGAGGCTATTCCCATCCTGGGCGCCCGCTTCATTGAGGGCGCAAAGCCGCGCTGGACGAGCCTCGATCCCAAAGAATTGGACCGGGCATTCGTCATCGCGCGGACGGAGATGGAATTCAATGATTTCGTCGTATCCCGCGTCGATGAAGGCATCGGCCCCCAAATCCGGCTTTGCACTTTCAACGCGGCCTCATTTGCCGTTGCATTGAAGATGAACCACATGGTCTGCGATGCGGCGGACTTCAAGAGGTACCTCTATTACCTCTGCGCAATCTATTCGAGGCTGATAACGGAACCGGGGTATCGGCCCAGCGGGATCAGCGGAGACAGGAGTATGCGCCGCGTGCTCAAGCACTTTGGCCTGGGCGTGAAGCTCAAATCCATGCTCCTGCAAAGCGATGAGAATAACCTCACTGGCAGCGTCCGGTTTCCGCTGAGCGATCAGGCAGACGCGCGGCCCTTCATTCTTACTCGCAAGCTGGAGCGTGAGAGAACCGCGGCGCTCAAGGACTTTGGCAGGGCCGAAGGGGCGACTCTGAACGATCTTCTGCTGACCGCCTTTTACCGCTCTCTTTTTCAGAGGCTCGCCCTGAGCCCTGGCGCGGTACTCCAGATTCCGGTCATGGTGGATATGCGCCGCTATCTTGGGCGAACCGAAGATAGCGCCGCGCTGACCAATCTTGCTTCAACGGTGCTCACGCAGTTGGAGTGCAGGCCCGAGGAGCGCTTCGAGGCGACGCTTGGCCGGGCGAAGGCTGCCATGGACAAGAAGAAAAGCAGCAACCTTGGCCTCAATGGATTCATCAAGCTCGATCTGATGTATCGGGTATTGGGAGATCAAACGGCCAATCGCCTGTTGAGGTCGAAGCTGAAAAATCCGCTCATCTGCATGACGAACGTGGGCATCCTCGACTCAAACCGGATTTGCTTTGGCGGCCTGCGCCCGCGGGACGCCTTCTTGTGCGGCTCCATCAAGTACAAGCCTTACTTCCAGCTTGCCATGAGTTCGTACGATGGCGAACTTACCCTCAGCGCCAACTTATCAGGGAACAACAGCGATCGGGATAGCATTCAATTGCTCCTCGGCGAGATTGATGCTGAATTGTCCGCCTGGGAGCAGTCGCGGCGCGCTGGAGCTGGCGTCGAGCTGCCCTCGCCGCAATCCGTTTTTCAGCAAGCTATGCCCTAATACATCCCGAGTGGCCGCCAAGCCAACACCTGACCTGCGGCCGCAAGCCTTTCAGAGCAGCCGCTCTATCCCGCCTTCTCGGTCAGTTCCGCCCAGCGGGCGTAGAGCGTGTCGCTTTCGTGCTGTGCCGCGTCCAGTTCCTTCAGCGCTTTCTGGAGGGCGTCGGCGTCGGAGGCAATCGCGGGGTCCTCAATGCTGGTGCGAGCCTTGGCCAGCCGTGCATCGGACTTTTCGACGTGCTTTTCAATGGCCGCAAACTCACGGGCTTCGAGGTAGGAGAGTTTTTTCTTGGCGGAGTTAGCGGTGCTAGCGGAGTTGGCGGAGTTAGTTTTCTGCTCCGGCTTGAGTTGCGCTGCTTTTTCCTGTTCCGCCATCCAGTCTTCCCACTGCCCGTAGTCGGCAAACCGCCCGGCGTGGCCGCGTCCGTCCAGGCCCAGCACGGTCGAGGAAACCCGATTCAGCAGGTAGCGGTCGTGCGTCACCAAGACCAGCGCTCCGGGAAAATCCAGAAGATTGTCTTCGAGGATTTCCAGCGTCGGAATGTCCAGATCGTTGGTCGGCTCGTCGAGCAGCAGCACGTCGGCCGGCTCCAGCATCAGCTTGGCGATCAGCACCCGCGCCCGCTCGCCGCCGCTCAGATTGCTGACCGGCTGATTCAGTTGCTCGCTGGTAAACAGGAAGCGCGCGGCCCAACTGGCCACATGCACGACCCGCCCCTGATGGATGACCGAGTCGCCCTCTGGCGCCAGCGCGCGGCGCAAGGTGAGGCTCTCGTCCAGCTCGCGCATCTGGCTGAAGTAGACGAGCCGCAGCGCCGTCGCGCGGCGAATCGTGCCCTCGGCCGGTTCCAGCTCGCCCCGCAGCAGTCGCAGCAGCGTGGTTTTGCCGCTGCCGTTCGGGCCCACCAGGCCCACTTTCATGCCGGCGGTAAGAATGAAGTTGAGCCCGGTGAACAAGCGGCGAGCTTCCGGGGCTAAAGCCCCTGGTCGATTCGCTGGCTCTATGCGGGGGTTGAAACCCCCGCCTCTCTCCGGATGGAGTTTTTCCGCCGCCTTTTCAGCCGGGCTGGCGGGCACCGCGCAGGCCACATTCTTGAACTCAACCAGCCGCTTGGTTTTGCGATGGCTGGCCTCGAAGTCGATTCCGGTCGTATTGACCGTGGTGCGCTCATCCATCGCGGCCAGTTTGCCGATCATGGCGTGGGCCGTGCCGATGCGCGCCTTGGACTTGCCGGCGCGCGCCTTGGGACCGCGCCGCAGCCATTCAATCTCTGTCTTCACGCGGTTGCGCAGGCTATCCTGCTGGCGGCTTTGCGAGTCGAGATAGGCTTCCTTCTCTTCGAGAAAGTGGCTGAAGTTGCCCTTCACGCGCAGCAGGCCGTCGGCATAGACGCGATTCAGCTCGATGATTTCGCTGGATGTGGATTCAAGGAAGTATCGGTCATGGCTGACGGTGACGGCGGCGAACGAGGACGAGGCCAGCAGCGCCTCAAGCCACTCGATGCCGGCCAAATCCAGGTGGTTGGTGGGCTCGTCCAGCAGCATCACCTCCGGCTCGCCGAGCAGGGCCTCGGTGATGGCCAGCCGCTTGCGCCAGCCGCCGCTGAGCGAGGCCGCTTCGGCGCTGAGGTTTGGGGCTCCCAGCGACAGGTCTGCGTCGTCGGGGCGAAGGTCGGTGAAGCCGGCGCGGCCAGAGAGTTCGCGCAGCCGGCCCTCGCGCTCGTTCTCGTTCACATGCGTGGCGGCCAGCGCCCGCTCCAGCACCTGGCGGATGCTGAGGCCGGGGGCAAAGACCGAGTTCTGAGGCACATACGCGGCGCGGGCCTGACGGCGCACCGCCATCTCGCCCGTGTCCGGTTCGAGCTGACCGGCCAGAATGGCCAGCAGCGTGGACTTACCCGCCCCGTTGGGACCGATCAGGCCGATCCGGTCGCCGTCTTCTACGGTAAGCGAAATGTCGTGGAACAAGGGCTTGGCGCCGAACTGCTTGGTGAGGGACTGCGCGTTGAGAATTGGAGGCATCTCTACTAAGAGTACCGTGTCGCGGCCTTGGCGTCTGATCGGATCGCGAACGGCACTCTAACGCCCAAAGGAATATGTGAGCTGAACCAGGCCGTTGTCGACGCCGGGATTCTGGTTTGCCGTATTGTGGTTTGAAAGGTGATGGTAGCGGTATTCGGCGCGGACGGAGCGGGTTTTGGAACGATAAAGCTCAAATCCAGACCCCAGGTCGAAGGTGAAGTTGAAGGAACCAGCTTCCGGTATTGGGATCGGCTGCGTTGAGTACATATATCCGCCATGGCCGATGAAGAAGGGTTGTAGTTTATGCCGCGGCCGAAAGTTCCATTGAAACCCAACTGGCGAGATGGCTTCGCCGATGGTCCACTGGCGTCTACAGGTAATAACGTAGGTCGCAGAAAAGGTTATGCTCCCGCTAGGCGTTGTTAATGTATCGCTGTAGCTCCCCGATTTGGAGACGCAGGCGGCAGCCTGAACGACGTTTGCAGTCCACGATTGGACGGTTGGAGATGTTTGGTTGAATACGCTGTGCACTACCGGATCGCTCTCCAGCGCTACCGGCAGAATCTCGCCGCTGTACTGCCAGTTGACGATGTGGTTGAGATAGAGCTTGCGGCCGTAGGCGACGCCAAAATCCAGCAGCTTGCGATTCTCCGCGTTGCCCAGCAGCATACGGCTAGAGTCGTTCGAGTAGGCGCCGAAGACGCTGAAGGTATTGTTGCGAGCGTAATAGGGGCTAACTGTTGGGGCGATCTGCGCCGATGCGGCTGCGGCTCCTGTCATCAGAATCAGGAATGCTGCAAGACAAAGACGGCGGGCATTGGCCGCCGGGCACGAACGATCGAGATTTGGCAAGAAACTCCCCTTTCCATCCAGACAACAGAACAAAAGGTCACCGGAGAACCTATACTTCTTTTGACTTTGAAATTCATTTTAAGGGAGCACACCAATGACTTCGCCCGCTGTAACCTACGCCCGCCAGAACAATCCCCGCTTTTTGAATGAACTGAAGGACTTGCTGCGCATTCCTTCCGTCTCCACGCTGCCCGAGAACAAGGGCGACTGCCGCCGCACCGCCGAGGTGCTGGCCGCTGAGTTCACGCGCATCGGCCTGGAGCATGCCCGGCTGATTGAAACCGACAGCCACCCGCTGGTCTATGCCGACTGGCTGCATGCGCCGGGCAAGCCCACCGTGCTTTGTTACGGCCACTATGACGTGCAGCCCGTCGACCCGCTGGACGAGTGGATCACGCCTCCCTTCGAGCCCACTGAGCGTGACGGCAATCTCTACGGCCGCGGCACGGCCGACGACAAGGGCCAGGTTTGGATACAGGTGAAGGCTCTGGAGTCGCTGATGGCCGCCAATGGCAAACTGCCCATGAACGTGCGCGTCATCCTTGAGGGCGATGAGGAGGTCGGAGGGGAGGGAATTGCGGATTTTGTTGCCTCCAGGCCGCCCGAGCTGAAGGCCGACTTTTCCCTGGTTTCCGATACCGAAATGTTTGCCCCCGGCCTGCCGACCCTGTGCGTCGGGTTGCGCGGCATGATCTACGCCGAGATCGAGGTGCATGGCTCCATGGTCGACCTGCACTCGGGCTCCTACGGCGGCGCGGCTCCCAATCCCTTCATGGCCCTGGCGGAGATTCTGACCGGCCTGAAGGACAAGAGCGGCCACATTCTCATCCCCGGCTTCTACGACGACATTATTCCTCCCAGCCCGGAAGAGCTGAAGGCCTGGAAGAGCCTGCCCTTCGACGAAGAGCACTACCGCAAGACCGAGATCGGTTCGCCTGCGCTGGTTGGCGAACCCGGCTATAGCGTGATGGAGCGCACCTGGGGACGGCCCACGTTCGAGGTACACGGGATGCCTGGCGGCTTTACCGGCGCGGGCGCCAAGACCGTGATTCCCGCCAAGGCCCTGGCCAAGGTTTCCATGCGCCTGGTTCCGGGCATGACCGCGGCCAAGGCCTATGAGCAGTTCAAGAGCTACGTGCAGAAGATCGCGCCCGCCGGCGTGACGGTTGAGGTGCGGTCGCTGAGCGGCGGCGAGCCCAGCCTGATCCGTGTAGACAATCCTTATATCCAGGCGGCCACCCGCGCCCTGCACGAGGTCTGGGGCAAGGATACGGTCTTCATCCGTTGCGGCGGCTCCGTGCCCATCGTCGGCGACTTTGAGCGCCACTTGGGCGCGCCCGGCGTGATGATGGGCTTCGGCCTGCCGGACGATAACATCCACGCGCCCAACGAGAAGTTCTGTTTGAAGAACTTTGAGCTGGGAATCGAATCGATCATTCGCTTCCTGGAAGAAGCCGGAAAGTAGAACCATGGAATGGAAGCCCCAGGTCTCATTTCGAGGCCTGGGACACCCGGTACCCGGCTAATCCCCTTCATGGACGATATGTATGAGTCTCACCGGTGAAGGCGTTGACATTCTCAAACTCGTCAATAAAGCGCAGAATGCAGACCTTTATAAACATTGGCGAGTGGATAGAGAAGGTTCTTGATCTGCAAGAGAGGAACGACGAGCTCACCACAGAGCGCAATCAATTGCGCGAGCAGGTTCGTTTCAAAAGTGTTCTCGAAAGGGTCAACGGTCACATCTTCATCCAGGGCGATGATGAAGAGATTTGTCCGAGGTGCGCTGAGGCTGATTCAAAAGCTGTTCACCTCATTTCGGTGCATCCCCAACACCCGCCATATCAGAAGGCCGGTTGCCCGAATTGCAAACTGGAAATGTCACACAATATTCCATATACAAGAGCGCTTGCCGGGCGTGTGGTCCGCCCTTGATCCGCTCATAAAGCTGGGTGTCCCCACCCTTTTCACGCACGTTGTGAAAAGCGTGGGAGACCACGAACCTCAGCCCCGCTTTATGATCTTGACAAATCCTCCAGCCGGAGTACGATAAGAACAAGTCTTACTGAGTAAGACTCATCCAATCATGAGAACCACTGAAACCATGACCGTGTCTCTTCCTCCCGCGCTGCTTTGTCAGTTTGAGGAGGTGCGGAAAAAAGAATCTCGCACCCGCTCCGAGCTTGTCCGCGAGGCCTTGCGGGCCTATTTCGAGAGCCGCTATCCCGTCGATTCGCCGGCCCCGGACGAGATCTCCGCGCTCCGTCGCGGCCGGGCCGCCTATAATCGCGGCGATGCAGTTTCTTTGAAGGCATTCCTCAATGACGTGGAACCTCATCCTCACCGGACCGGCGCAAAAGGACTTTCGAAAGCTTCCGCAAAGCGATCAAGCGCGCGTTAAAACAGCGCTGATCGCCATGCAGGATGATCCTTTTCAGGGCGATCTCAAGCGACTTAAGGGAACATTGACCGCATGGCGGCGCAGGGTGGGAAACTACCGGATCATCTATGACCTTTATTTTGAGGAGCGCCGGATTGTGATCTCCGCGATCCTGCGGCGAACCTCGACAACATACGATTGACGGCGGCAGGTGGCCCGGTCATTCTCCCCGAAGAGTCACGATGAGACATGGGAAGCTGTGGCCGTTCATCGCGGCCTTATTGTCGCGATGAGCGGGCGGAATCCATTTCTGACCACCCCAAAATGAACGGTGGCTGGTGGCCCACCCTTGATTTTCCCATATAACTTGGGTGCCCCGTCCTTTCCGCTTTTTTCTGCGGAAAGGGTGGGAAACCACGAACCCCATGCGAGCGATAAGCGAGCCTCTGGCCCCACCGCAGGTGGTTGCAGATTATTTCCCCACTTTGCCGCACAATCAGCTCAGGAGTTTTTCTCCCATCGTCCCGGCGCCGTTTTCAGCCAAAAGCCGCCAGCTGAGGCCGAACCATCGCGTAACTCCTTATCCTGGACGATTTTGCAAATAACTCTTTTGTTTTGACGATTTTACAGCGCAACCATGCCTGTAAGCCCATGAAAACAAGGAATTTGTTTACAAAATAGGGGTGGGGGTAGGGTGGATGGCCGGGTGGCTGGTACCCCACCCACGCCCCTGTTTTGTTTCTTGCGGCTGGGGTGGGATAGCACGACGCCCGTACCACCTGAGCCGTGCATTGACTCTGCAGCTGCGCCCCCAGTCGAGTAATCTGAATCTATAGAAATGTCCGACGCGCCTTCCAATGCGGAGCTTTCCGAAATGCTGCCTCAGGCAGCCGCCGAAGAGCAGGAACGGAGCGCCGAATCTGTCTCCGAAGAGCCGGAGCACTTGATTGCCTTCAGCCATGTGGGCATCTCTTTTGATGGCCGCTCGGTTCTGGAGGACGTGAGCTTCTATGTGAATCGCGGCCAGACCCTCTGCATCCTGGGCCGCAGCGGCGTGGGCAAGTCGGTCGCCCTGCGCATGTTGATGGGCTTCCTCAAGCCGGATGAGGGCTCCATTCGCGTCGAAGGCCAGGAGATTACCGATCTGGACGAAGAGGGTATGCGCGGCATCCGCAAGCGAGTCACCATGGTCTTTCAGAACGGCGCGCTCTTCGATTCCCTGAGCGTGCGCGAAAACGTGGCCTTCCCGCTGCGTGAGCGCGGCGACCTGACCGAGGACCAGATATTGGAGTTGGTGGACCGGCTGATAAGCCTGGTCGGCGCCGAGGATGTGGTGGATGTTTTGCCGGCCAGCCTCTCGACCGGCCGCAAGCGCGCTGTGGCCATTGCCCGCGCCCTTGCAGCCCAGCCCGAGGTCGTGCTCTACGACGAGCCCACCACCATGGTCGACCCCATCATCGCCCGCCACCTCGGCGACCTCATCCAGCGGCTCAAGCGCCAGCTTGGATTCACCGCCATCGTGGTTACCCACGACATGCGCTTTGCCGAGCGGCTCGCTGACCTGGTGCTCTTCCTCCATCAGGGCCGCGCTCAGTATTTTGGACCGCTCAAGGGCTTTGTGGAGTCTGCTGATCCAAATATCCAACAGTTTCTTTCCCTGGACGCTTACGTGTTGCCTTCGGAATAGTGAGTTTCTCACTCCATAGCCGGATGCCGTTTTGCCTGCCATGAATCGGCGCTTCATGTCACTACGCCGGCTGCCGCGCATTTCTAAGGTGGATCGTCCGCCTCAAGCTGGCCCGCGCCTCTAAGTCTCTTTTTTGGCGGTCTTACTCATAGCATCGAATTGGGAAAACATCTCCTCATATGTGCAAACCTTTGCATAGTTCTTAACTCCAACTGTCCATTTATCTGCCTGAAAACCCGTCGTCAAAGAATTGTAACACTATAGTTATCAAGATTATACGAGATAACTCAGGGCTCGAAAGCAGAGCGGTTGAGATGGCATGTCACGTGCAATTAACAAAAGAAAAAGAGATGTGCGGGAAGTTTCCGCCGTAACAGGAGCGTTCATCACACTTTATTGGCCACCTGATCCCGATTGCCGTCCGATGCTGGCAGTTAGCCGGAGGGAGACATCCGGAGGGAAGTCCGAAGTGCGCCCGGCTGTTCCTGTTCGCGCGTGGCTTCTGGCTGCCTGTATGTCTTGAGTGGAAAGGGAAAGCTCGCATCCTCTTCAGTATTTGATTGTCTGGGGCCGGCGAAACGATTATGGCAACAACGGATTTTTGGCAAAGAGTCTCCATTTCACCGTCTCCATCTCAGGAATGGGCGGGAGGCTCAATCGCGGAGACACTGCACGGGTTGCGAGGCAGGGCCAAGTACCTGATGGCGCTGGATGCAATCACGGTTGTTGTTTCCGTGGTGCTTGCCACGTTATATAGAATTCGTATGAGCCCGCTGGCGAGTGCAAAGCATTTCTGGCACGGCACGCTCATCCAACACCGTTCCATGGGTATCCTGCTGGTCCTTCTCTGCTTCTTTGCGACCTCGCTCATCGTTACCAGCCGCCGCTTGAATCTGTATTCGCCCACCAAGCTGTCCCATATGCTCCAGGAGCAGCGCCTCACCATGGAGGCCTGTCTTACCTCCGGATTGCTGCTCACCGGAATGCTCTACCTGGTGCGGGCCGAGGATATTCCTCGCAGCATCGTTCTGGTCACGATTGCGCTCGTCACGATCGGTCTCAGCGCGCGCCGGCTGATTTGCCGCCTCCTGCTCTACCGCAACTTCGAGCGCGGGGTGGGCACGCGCAACGCGCTGATTGTGGGAACGGGGCCGCGGGCCGTTGCCCTGCGTCAGCATATCGACAGCCTTCGTCATCTGGGATACAGATTCAAAGGCTTCATTGAAGCGCCGGACCCCGCTTCCAGTTCGGCGTCAAACTCCAGCGACGTGGTTGGCACGCTCGATTCGCTTTTCATGGCCGCCCGCAGGCTGTTTGTCGATGAGATACTCTTCGCCGCGACCTGTGAGCGCGATGTCGTCCAGGATGTCCTCGAACAGGCTCGTGTCCAGGGCGTGGACCTGCGCATGGTTCCCGAAATGTACGACGGCATGGTCTACAACAATTCAATCGAATACCTCGGCCACTTCCCGACGATTCCGCTGCACCGCGGCCAAGAGCCCGAGTTGGCGCTGATTTTCAAGCGCTGGTTTGACATTGTGTTTTCCAGTTTGGCATTGATTCTCTCTTTGCCAATGCTGCTCGCAATCGCCATCGGCATCAAGCTGGATTCCCCCGGTCCGGTCTTCTATCTTTCAGATCGCATCGGCAAGAAGGGCCGCGTCTTCCGCTGCATCAAGTTCCGCACCATGGTCAAGGACGCAGACAAGCTGCGCTCTGACCTGAGCATCAGAAACGAGCGCGACAGCGTGCTCTTCAAGGTCTGTGACGATCCCCGCATCACAAGACTCGGGCATTTCCTGCGCAAGTACTCGCTGGACGAGTTTCCCCAGTTTTTCAATGTGCTGCTTGGCGACATGAGTATTGTGGGGCCGCGGCCTCCTATCGGCAGCGAGGTGCGCAAGTACAAGCTGAGCCACCTGCGCCGTCTCGACGTGACGCCAGGCATCACCGGCCTGTGGCAGGTGCAGGCCCGCCAGGATCCATCTTTCGACAGCTATATCTCGCTGGATGTGACCTACATCGAAGAATGGAGCATCTGGCTGGATATCCAGATCATCTTGCGTACTGTAGGCGCAGTTTTCGCCGGTACTGGCACCTAGAGCGAAACCACAGTAAAGGAATCATGCCTATCTGGTTTTTACTCACAGACACAACATGCTGTGTTACCTAACAAGAAGCAGCTAAACCCAAGGAGATACAAAATGTTACTGTGTATTTCTGCTCACGAAGAACGAATCGAAGAACTTCGGAGCGCTCTAGATCTTATTTCGCAAGGCGAATGCACCCTAGATATTCGTCGCGGCGATGGAGAAAGATCGACACTAGAGATCAACTGGGATGAGTCGCGAGACCTTACGTTACTCGAAGGCATGCGCGCTATCCTGGCGCTCCACTCCGTTATCGCCGCTATCTAAGGTACCTCTGAACATGTTGATGTTCTGAAAGGGCACGACTTCAGTCGTGCCGTATGTGACGCAGAATCAATGTGGGCTTTAGCCCCTGAGGGAATGCTCGATATAGCATCGGACTTAATCGGAACTTCCCTAGAACGCTTCCCCAGGGTTTCACCCCTGGGCATTTTTCGTCTTATTCCTCCGGAAGGAACTGCGCGGAATGCCGCTCTAATCGGCGCGTGGCATGGGAGATCGAGGTCAGCGATGAATTCAAGAAATCGTGCGAATCGCTGACCGATGAGGAATGCTGTAGCGTAAACGGCCTGATTGATGCGCTTGCGCAATTGGGTCCGGCTCTGGGACGGCCTCAGGTTGATACTCTGAGCGGATCGCCGTTTCCGAACATGAAGGGCAGCCACCGCATAGTGCTGCTTTGCGGATGGAGCCACATGACGTGCATTTATTGCGCAACGGGGTCCAGAAGCGGGTTCACGACTTGAATCGCGCCATAGCGCGGTTGCGTTGCCAGATGTTCCGAGTAGAGGACCGATACGCCTGCGCGCTGGGCGGCCTCGACAATCAGCGCATCCCAGAAGTGAACCTTGTGGCGCATCACGATTTCGAGCGCCGCCAGCACTCCCTCGGGAGTGTTCGGAACCACCTCCCAGGCAGAGTAATCCCGTATCAAACGAGAGACTTCCTCTATGGGTGGAGGATTGCTGGCATTGCGGCAGAGGTGGATGCACAGTTCGTGCAGGACCTGCGTGCTTATGACACCCCAGCCCGAATCCCAGAGCCTCTCCAGCACGATTTGAGCGCGCAGGTGCTTGGCTCCGGCGGAGCGGTCATGCGCGTAAACAAGAATGTCGGTATCGACGAAGCACTTACCGCTCATGCAGTTCACCCCGCGTGCCTGGTGGAGTAAAGTCCAGGTCGAAACCCGACCGGAGCCGGGCCACTGCACTCCGCCGCGCCTGGTTGTATCCCTTGCGATCGCGAACATCCTGCTCCAGCCGGGCCGAGAGCATGGCGCTGATGGAAGAGCCTTCTTCAGCGGCGAGTACACGGGCTTCCTGCAGTAGATCCGCCTCAATTTTCAGCGTGACATTGGATTTCATATTTTGCCTGTTTGTTTGTGTAGCACAAGTTTATGTGCTTTCAATCGAGAATTCAAACAGAATTGTTGGCCAGTTTGGTTCGCAGGGGCTTATTTCTCCTCGATCTGCGAGGAATCCAGGCTTTTTTGTAATCGCCCAGGGCTGGCTGCGCTGCAGGCTGCCTTGGTGGCAGTACCGGACTTCGCCGCAGGCGAAGGTTTCCGCGGCCGGCGGATCTGGATTCATCCCTGTATGGGGTGGATTTTCAGCTTGTATGCGCTTGATTTTGCTCCGGTTGTAATCTTCTATTCATCTTGGGCAGGTAGCCTCGTTTCAGGTGATAGCCCAAGTGCCCGAGATTCATATCTCGCAGTCTCAGTTTCTGACCGAGCCCAGCTCTTCAGATGAGCAGCAGTCGGCGGAGTCGGCTGCTCAGTCCGCGCCGCAAGCGGTTTCCGCAGTTCGCGAGTTTCTGCTTTCTCGCGGCAACTCAGCGATAGCCGACCGCGGTTTTCACTGGTTGATGGTGCTCTGCGCGTTGAGCATCTTCGGCATCGTGGTGCTGATCGCCACAGAGCTGGTGGTGCGTTCACGGCTGGCCTGGGGCAGCTTCGGGCTGGACTTCTTCTATAAGGCATACGTCGAAACCTACACCAACCAGCCCATCTATTGGGACCCGGTGAACGGGCATTTCAGCGCCCTGCCGTTCCTGTATGGCACGCTGGTTTCGTCCTTTCTGGCGCTGCTTTTGGCGGTTCCGCTGGCCATAGGCGTGGCGGTCTATTTGACCGAAATGTGCCCCAAGCTGCTGCGCGCGCCGCTGGCATTCCTCACCGAACTACTGGCGGCCATTCCCAGCGTCATCTACGGGCTTTGGGCGGCCTTCGTGCTGGTGCCGCTGCTGAAGGAGTATGTGAACCCGTGGCTGATTCAGATGCTGGGCTGGACGGGTTTCTTTGCCAATGACAATCCCACCGGCCTGGGCTTTATTGCGGCCGGCGTGATTCTGGCTATCATGATTCTGCCCATCATTTCCTCGCTGACCCGCGAGGTGATGCTGGCTGTGCCGCACTCGCAGCGCGAAGCCGTACTGGCGCTGGGCGCCACGCGCTGGGAGATGATCCGCATGGGCGTGCTGCGCAATGCGCGCATCGGCATTGTGGGATCGATCATTCTCGGCCTGGGGCGCGCCCTGGGCGAGACCATGGCCGTCACCATGGTCATCGGCAACACTCCGGAGATTCACCGTTCGTTGCTGGCCAATGGAAGTACGATGTCGTCGGTGATCGCCAACGAATTTGCCGAGGCCGCCAGTGATCTGCATTTGAGCGCGCTGATGGAGTTGGGGCTGGCGTTGTTTATTGTGACTATCATTGTGAACGCACTCGCCCAGGTGTTGGTGTGGGCGGTAACGCGTGGCGCGCCATCGTCGGCGCATTGAAGGACAGAGATCAAGGGTCAGAGATCAGAGATCAGTAAAGACGCGGGAGAACGACACTGAGAGACGAACACAAGCTGCGGGCAAAGATACGGACACTGACCGATGGGCTGGCCACCGGGCTGGCGGTGCTGGCGACGGTGCTGGTGGTGGCGCCCCTGGTGGCCATCTTCATCTATCTGGTCTACAAGGGCGCGAGTTCCTTGAATCTGGCCTTCTTTACGCACAATCCCGTTCCGGTGGGCGAGTCGGGCGGGGGCATGGCCAACGCTATCGTCGGCTCGGCAATTCTGCTCGGCGTGGGCAGCCTTATCGGTATTCCGATGGGCATCGCCGGCGGCATCTATCTGGCAGAGTTCGGGCGCGGCACCAAGCTGGCCAATGCGATTCGCTTCACCGCCGATGTGTTGAATGGAGTGCCCTCGATCGTGATGGGAATTGCGGTCTACTCGCTGGTGGTGGTTCCGCAGGGTCACTTTTCGGCCTTTTCCGGCGGTGTGGCGCTGGGCATCATGATGATTCCCACAGTCTGCCGCACGACGGAGGAGATGTTGCTGATGGTGCCCAACGCGGTGCGCGAGGCGGCGCTGGCCCTGGGCGTGCCCAACTGGCACTCGGTGCTGTCGATTACCGTCAGAACGGCCTCGGCGGGCATCATCACAGGATGTATGCTGGCCTTTGCGCGCGTGGCGGGCGAGACGGCGCCGCTGATCTTTACCGCCTTTGGCAATGTCGACTGGAGCGCGAAGCTCAGCGAGCCCATCGCCGCCCTGCCGCTGCAGATTTACGTCTATGCCATCTCTCCCTACGACGAGTGGCACCGGCTGGCATGGGCCGGGGCTCTGGTATTGATTGTGCTGATTATGCTCGCGGTTTCGCTGGTGCGCTATGTGACCAGCCGCGGCGTGATGAAAGGGGCGAACTAAGTGGGAGTCGGCATTGAGGTAAGCAACCTGAACGCGTGGTATGGCGCGAACCACACGCTGCAGGATATCAATCTGAACATCCCGGCCAACCATGCGACGGCGCTCATCGGGCCGTCGGGGTGCGGCAAGAGCACGTTTGTCCGCTGCCTCAACCGCATGCACGAGACCAATCCAATCGCACGGGTCACGGGCTCGGTGCTGATCGGCGGGCTGGATATATATGCCAATGCGAAGCCGGTTGAAATCCGCCGCCGCGTGGGCATGGTTTTCCAGCGGCCCAATCCCTTTCCCACCATGTCGATTTACGACAACGTGGCCGCGGGGCTGAAGCTGAACGGCTTCACGAACCGGCACGCGCTGGACGAGATTGTGGAGCGCTCGCTGAAACACGCCGCGCTGTGGGACGAGGTGAAGGACGATCTGAAGAAGCAATCGGGCGCGAGCCTCAGCGGCGGGCAGCAGCAGAGGCTGTGCATTGCGCGCGCGCTGGCGGTGGACCCGGAGGTGCTGCTGATGGATGAGCCGGCCTCGGCGCTGGACCCGGTTTCCACCTCCAAGATTGAAGACCTCATCTTCCAGTTGAAATCGGAATATACCATCGTGATTGTGACCCACAACATGCAGCAGGCCGCACGCGTGGCAGAGAAGACGGGCTTCTTTCTGAATGGCCGCATGATCGAGTTCGACTCGACGCAGAAGATCTTCACCAATCCCACGGACAAACGCACGGAAGACTACATCACAGGCAGGTTCGGATGACGCGCATACGCTTTCAACAAAGCCTCGATGAATTGAAGGATCAGCTTCTGGAGATGGGAGGCATGGCGGAGCAGGCCATCCAGCGCGCCACGGAGGCCTACCGGACGCGCGATCTATTCATCTGCGATCTGGTGAGCCAGGGCGAGATCGCCATCAACAGGAAGCAGCGGGAGATCGACCAGGCGGCGACGGATCTGCTGGCCATGGAGCAGCCCATGGCCGTGGATTTGCGCTTCATTCTGAGCGCCATCAAGATCAACGCCGAGCTGGAGCGGGTGGGCGACTCAGCCGAGAACATCAGCCAGCGCGTGCGCAAGATGGAGAAGATGGGCGCGGTGGAGATGCCGGTGGATATTTCGCGGATGGCGTCGCTGGCCTCGGAGATGGTGCGCAAGAGCCTGCAATCGTTCATCGATGCCGACGCCGAGTCGGCCCGAGCGGTGCTGGCCATGGACGATGCGGTGGACGCGATGAACCGCGCGGCCTACAAGGCGCTGACCCAGGTCATGATGGAGCAGGGGGAGCTGGCCCCGCAGGCGCTGAACGCGCTGATGATCGCGCGGGCGCTGGAGCGCGTGGCCGACCACGCCACCAGCGTTGCCGAGGACGTCATCTTCTGGGTGCAAGGCGCCGATGTGCGCCACTCCAAGAGCCTGAAAACCGCCCCTGACCCGCACGAGATGGGCGCGGTGTAAGCGGGCTTCCAGATACAGCGATTTGAGCGTTGAAGAGCGGGTAGGAGGATGTTTTTTCTCTATTGACAAGTACAGCGGATTTGGGAAGAGACTATTAAGGGCGTTTAGCGCATTTTATGTATAGCCGTAGATCAGGGGCGGAAATGTACGGCTATGATAGAGAAGACCGCACTTTTTTTATGGGCTGGATCACACTTTTCGCGATTGCTTTCTCCCTCTCGCTGGACGCGTTTGCCGTGGCCACGGTGGCGGGCATTACGCTGGTGGAAGCCTCAGGACGGCAGCGCTTCCGCCTGAGCTTCCACTTCGGAGTTTTTCAGGCGTTGATGCTCGCGATCGGCTGGTTCCTGGGCAGCGCCATTGCGCGCCTGCTGCATGGGCTGGACGCGTGGATGGCCTTTGCGCTGCTGATTCTGGTGGGCGGAAACATTGTGCGTAACGCCTTTCGCGGCGAAGAGGAGAAGCGCAGCATTCTGGACCCGACACGCGGCTGGAAGCTGATTTTTCTTTCCGTCGGCACGAGCCTTGACGCGCTGGCAGTGGGCATTTCTCTGGCCATGGTCAACGTTTCCATTGCGCGCTCGGCGCTGGTGGTGGGCCTTGTTTCCTTTGGGATGACGCTGCTGGGGATGGTCATCGGGCAGCGAATTGGCACGGTCTGGGGACGGCGCGCGGAGCTGGCCGGCGGCATTGTGCTGATTCTTATCGGGCTGAATTTTCTGCGGCCGGCGCTGCGAGGGCTGGGGTTCTGAGGGCGGTTTTCGATTCACGCGTCTACCATGCAGGTTCGTGGCCACCCTTTCGCCAGTAAAAAAGCGAAAGGATGGGGCACGGAGAATGGTACATCTTCAAACGGCCGGAGACCCCGCGATTGAGCATGGTGCTTTCCCAAGTCCTGCAATCAGGACCTCCGCCCCACGTACAAAGACCAGGTTGTTCAGTTCCATGACATTCTTTACACATTGTCTCTGGAGATGCTTTACACTTCCGCGCGAGCGAGAACGAGCGCGGAGGTGGACAAGCGGTGCCGTGGAAGAAGATGGAAGTTCAGGAACAACGT
>Ga0302267_10002424_pt1 | contig 22616 bp, 20 predicted proteins | sample III_Bog_E1_3_FD_194555 | JGI IMG/M metagenome (GOLD analysis project Ga0302267, IMG submission 194555) | Peat permafrost microbial communities from Stordalen Mire near Abisko, Sweden - III_Bog_E1_3 | ecosystem: Environmental > Terrestrial > Soil > Wetlands > Peat | place: Sweden: Abisko...
GGGATGTTGCACTAGCCGGATCGGGACCCGGACGCAGCAATAGAGCTACCGGGCCGTGACCGGGGTTGCCACGGCGGCCTGGATCAGACGGGCCAGGACTCCGGGCTGCTGCTCGGCCAGCTGGTAGGCCACCCGGACCATGGGTTTGCTCACCTTGAGCACCCGGGTGATGTCGATGGGGGTGGCGGAAATCACCACCTCGCACGGGGTGGCTTCGATGGTGGCTTCCAGGTCGCCGATCTGTTCCGCGCCGTAGCCCATGGCCGGGAGGATGCCCCGGGCGTTGGGATACTTGTCATAGGTGAAGGCGATGGACTTCACGGCATAGGGGGCCGGATCGACGATGTCGGCCGCGCCGCAGTTCCGGGCGGCCACGACTCCGGCGCCGAAGGTCATGGAGCCGTGGGTGAGGGTGGGCCCGTCCTCGATCACCAGGACCTTCCTGCCCTTCACCAGCTCCGGCTGGGCGCAGGTTACCGGCGAGTCGGCCCGGATCACCACGGCCCCGGGATTCAGCCGCGCCGCGTTGGCCTCGATGGCCCGGATGTCCTCTTCCTTGGCCGAGTCGCACTTGTTGATGATGATGACGTCGGCCCGGCGGAAATTGGCTTCACCGGGGTGGTAGCGAAGCTCGTGCCCGGACCGGAGCGGGTCGGCGATGCAGATGTGGAGGTCGCTGGCGTAGAAGGGCAGATCGTTGTTGCCGCCGTCCCAGAGGATCACGTCGGCTTCCCGTTCGGCGCTGCGGATGATCTGTCCGTAGTCGACCCCCGCATAGACCACGAACCCATTGTCGATGTGGGGTTCGTATTCCTCCCGCTCCTCGATGGTGCATTGGTGCAGATCCAGGTCGCTGTAGGCCGCGAACCGCTGACAGGCCTGGGCGGCCAGGTCGCCGTACGGCATGGGATGGCGGATGGCCACCACTTTTTTGCCCAAGTCTTTCAAAATGTTGGAGATATAGCGGGTGGTCTGGCTTTTGCCGGCGCCGGTGCGCACGGCGGTGATGGCGATGACCGGCACTTTGGCCTTGATCATGGTCTTGTCCGCGCCCAGCAGCTCGAAGTCCACGCCCAGGGCGGTGCACAGGGCGGACAGGTGGCCGATGTGTTCGTAGGTCACGTCGGAATAGGAGAACACGGCCACGTCGGGGTGCTCCCGGTTGATGAGGGCGATCAGATCCGCCTCGGGGACGATGGGAATGCCCTGGGGATACAGCCGGCCGGCCAGCGCCGCGGGGTAGCGGCGGTCATCAATGCCGGGGATCTGGGTGGCGGTGAAGGCCACCACCTGATAATCCGGATTGTCACGGTAGACCGTGTTGAAGTTGTGGAAGTCGCGGCCTGCGGCTCCCAGAATGACGGCACGACGGGGCGTCATGGACATTGGATCCTCCCTTTTGCTTGGGGTCGACCGCTGTGCCGACACACCCGGAAAAGGGTAGTCATGGCCACGGGACCGCCGCTTGTGCCGCCATCTTAGGCTCCGGTGAGGAAATGTCACGCCTTTTTCCGTCACCGGGTCACGGATTGGAGTCCTCTTCGGCCCAGTCCGGAACGGAAAAGGGGCGCCCGAGGAGGCGCCCCTTTTCCGTTCCGGTGCTACGGTGCGATCTATTTGGTGGCCACGTACGCCTTCAGGCCGTCGGCGGTGGGCTTCATGGCCTTTTCGCCCTTCTTCCAGTTGGCCGGGCAGACCTCGCCGTGCTTTTCGGTGAAGTCCACGGCGTCCAGGACCCGAAGCACTTCCTCGACGTTGCGGCCGAGGGGGAGGTCATTGACCGTGATGTGCTTCAGGATGCCCTTCTCGTTGACGATGAACAGGCCGCGCAGGGCCATCCCGCCGTCCAGCTTGACTCCGTAGTCGGTGGCGATGGTCTTGTTGATATCGGAGACCAGGGGGAAAGTGACGCCCTTGATGCCCCCCTCCTTGCGCTCGGTGTTGGCCCAGGCGGCATGGCTGAACTGGGAATCCACCGAGACTCCGATCACCACCGTGTTGCGCTCCTTGAACTCGGCCTGGGCGTCGGAGAAGGCCAGGATCTCGGTCGGGCAGACGAAGGTGAAGTCGAAGGGATAGAAGAACAGCACGACCTTCTTGCCCTGGAACTGGGACAGGGTGAAGTTCTCCACGAACTGCCCGTTCACCAGGGCGGTCGCGCTGAAATCCGGGGCGGGGAGGGTAACGAAAGCAGCCATAAGGCCTCCATTGAAGTGGATCGCGTTCTACGAAATTCCAATCTACGAGGGTGTGTTGGCGGATGCAAGCATTTTCCCTACCAATGTGGTAAAGAAAGCGGGACAGCACCGTTAACGTAATGGTCAGGCTTGGTATAAATTGGAAAGGCGCCGGGCTTGGATCGGTATTTCAGAGCTCGGCTTTTTCCGGGTGCAGCGGGCGGGCCAGCGGCAGCGGGCACCGGCGGCCGGAAGCCCGTCCCGCGATGTGACCAAGGGCACCGGTCGCAGCCGGGGCAGCCAGCCATAATCACTCATTCCCCAGGATTGGAGCCGTCCATGACCGTCCAGATTCCGACCCCCATCAAGCCGCAGACCGAGATCTTCTCCAAGGGCTATGACCCGCAGAGATCCGAAGGCGCCGCGGTGCCACCGGTGTTCAGGACTTCGACCTTCATCTTCAAGACCGCGGCGGAAGGCAAGCGGGCGTTCGAGATCGCTTACGGCCTGGACGCCATCAAGGCCGGGGAAAGCCCGGCGCTGATCTACACCCGGGTGAACAACCCCAACAGCGAGATCCTCGAGGAAAAGGTGGTGGCATGGGACGGCGCCCAGGCGGCCGCCCTGTTCTCCTCGGGCATGGGCGCCATCTCCGGCACCTGTCTGGCCTTCCTGCGGCCGGGGGATACCTTGATCTTCGCCGACCCGGTCTACGGCGGGACGGAGTACCTGTTCCGTCATCTCCTGCCCGCATTCCAGATCCGGACCATCGCTTTTCCCGCCGGCAGCACCAAGGAGCAGATGGAGGCCCTGCTGGCCGATGACCCCACCGTGAAGGTGATCTACCTGGAATCCCCGGCCAACCCCACCAATGTCATCTCGGATGTGCCGGCGGCCCGGGAATTGGCGGACCAGTATTCCACCCCGGACAAGCAGATCCTGGTCATTGTCGACAACACTTTCATGGGGCCGATCTTCAGCAAGCCGCTGCAGCACGGCGCCGACATCCTGGTCTACTCGGCCACCAAGTTCTTCGGCGGCCACTCCGACGTGGTGGCTGGCATCGCCATGGGCAGCAAAGCTCTGGTCGGCCAGATCAAGGTCATGCGGACCATCCTGGGCTCCAATTCGGACCCCGATTCCGCCTGGCTCATCCACCGTTCCCTGGGGACCCTGCAACTGCGCATGGAGAAGCAGCAGGAAAGCACCCTGCGCATTGTGGCGTTCCTGCGCACCCAATCCAAGGTCCTGGAAGTGGCCTATCCCGGCAGCCCTTCCATGGGCGCCCGGCAGATGCAGTTGTGGCGGCAGCAATGCACCGGGACCGGCAGCGTGATCTCGTTCTGCATCCAGGGCGGCGAAACCGAGGCATTCCGGGTGCTGGACGCCATCCGTCACATCAAGATGGCGGTGAGCCTAGGCGGCATTGAAAGCCTTATTGAGCACCCATCATCAATGACCCATTCGGACATGACCCCCGGGGAAAAGCAGGCCACCGGGATTACCGAGAACATGCTCCGGTTGTCCGTGGGTCTGGAAGACACCGACGACCTCATCGAGGACCTCCGCCAGGCGCTGGCCACCCTTTAGCGATTCCTCTGAGGAATCTACCGGGTTCCAGACTTGCGTCAGGGTCGCCGCGGTCGGTTGCTGACGCAACCGGCCGCGGCGGTACCGGAAACCGAATCCCGGCGGGCGTGTTCCTCTTCACTGGAGTGCAGGCCCATCAGACCTTCTGGGCTCGGAAACGGGCTCCGCTTGGCCCCATTTGCCCTCAGAAGGCGGACGCTGAATTCGCAACGGTGGTGAAGGACTGGCTAACGGCGGCTAAATGCGCTGACTTGTCTGAGGATTCCCGCTTCAAGGACGCCAAGGGAAAGGACGACCACGAGGATCCACCCTGGATTTCGACCGCATAAAGCCTGCTGGAGCCGATCTCCAGTGAATCGGGACACCAGCGCAAGAATTCCGGTTCCGTTCCCGGAACGGCCGGTTGCGCCAGCAACCGACCGGGCCAACCCCGTAGAGGGCTCATTGGCTGGAAAACATTGCCCTGGGTGATCCACGATTCGGAGATCCATCCCCCCTTGACGCCCCGAAGGCAACGAGGCCCATTTCCTGCGGCGCCCTGCTACGGCAAACCAAGCGGCGCGTTCCGCCGCGAGGTACTTATGGGTCGGCGCATTGCCACCGGAACCGGTCTGGGTCGGCGCAAGACCACCAGGGGCACACCCCGCCAAAGGAGCCGCCGGCAGGCACCGCCGGGCCGGAACCCGGACGCCTCAGTGGGGATAGCCAGGCTCCTAGCCAAAACCCCCAAAACCAAAAGGCACCCCATGAAGGGGTGCCGGTTTGTTTGTTTGGGTCTCGCCAGAGAAAGGGCTCAGAGGGTCCAGTCCTGGGGAAGGGGCTCACGCAGTGGTAGCCCCGCGGTGTGGGTCCTGCAGACTGATTGTCTACCCAACAGTTAAGATAGGCGTTTATGCCGCCTGCACAAGGGGGCCTGGTGGAGATTTTTACGGCAGGGCCAGAAGGGCCTGCAGGCTGGTCAGGTCCCGGTCATTGGGGTTGCACCGGCGGGACCAGCGCAGCTGCTCGGTGGCCCGGGCCAGCAGCCACTTCCTGTTCTGCGGCTGCCACCTTGCTTCCAGCAGGTGGCTCAGGCCCTGCATGGCATGGGCGGAGCCTGAGGTTGGTCTGCTCTCCAGGGTTCGCTGGAGCAGGGCCTGGGCATGGCGGATGCTGTCCATGGGGTCGATCTGGTGGCCCTGTTCCCATTCGGCCCGGATCAACCAGGCCTTGGCGGCGATTTCGCACGCATTGCAGGCGCCCTGCTGGTCGGACGGGGGTTCGAACCGGGCAATGATGGTCTCCACCGTGGGTCGGGGATCCTGATCCCGGGAGGCCTCGAAACGTGCTTTGAAATTCAACAAGTCGCCCTGGAAGTCCCGGAACCGGGTGACGGTATGGCCCGGATCCTTCATGGCCTCGGCGAGCGCCGGAGTGGGGTCCTCGCCCCGGTCAAAATCCTGTTCCGCCTGCAGCCAGTACAGCACCAGATGGTCCATGCGCAGTTGGGCGCCTCTGGGTTGTGCGGTGCGTTTCCAATAGAAGTCCAAGGCCTGGTCGAGAACCGCCTGGGAATCCCGACCCAGTCGCCAAAGGCACAGGGCCTTCAGGGATCGGGCCTGGAGCCAATCGCTCTGGGCATCCTGGTTGCCGGGGTTCAACTGCAGTTGCCGGTCGGTGTGCCTTTCCAGATCCTCCAGGCCGCCGGGGCTCAATTCTCCGTTCTCCAGGGCCGCGGCCGCCAGCCCCAGGGCGGCGGTGCAGTAAGCGTGGTGGAGCCGGGGTTCGCTCTGGGCCCGGGTGAGGCCTTCGGCGGCCATCCCCTGGGCTTCCAGGTAGCGGGCCTCGGCGCCGTCGGCATCGCCCGCGTCCAGGCGGTCCTTGGCCAGCAGGGAAAGGCTTTCGGAACCCAGGATGGCGGATTCCAGGTGCCAAGGGTTGGCCTCCAGGCTTTCCCGGGCCTTCTCCGCGGCCTGGCGGTAGTCCCGGCGGAAGAAGGCCGCCGTGGCGTCATAGAAGGACTGGGGATGGCTGGTCTGCAGCCTGGCCTGGCGGAGGAACTGCTGGGCCTGGGCGAGGGCCGTCCCGGCTTCCTTGGGCGGTGGCTGGCCCAGGAACCCGGCCTCGGTGCAGGCGGACCGGTACAGCTGAAGGTTCACCTGGGCCATGAAGAAGGCGGCATCGGGGGTCCGGCAGCCGGCCGACCAGGCCTTGGCCAGGTCGATCCGGGCCTGGACCAGATCCTGCAACAGGAAGCGGGCGCGACCCAGGGCGAACCGCATCGGTCCTTCGATTCCGGGCCCCAGGGGCTCCACCCGCTCGGCCAGGGCCTGCATCCGATCCCGGGTGTTCTGTTCGGCCGGACGGAGATCATGGACCGGTATCAGGCGCTCGTTGCGGAGGTTCTGCTCGAAGCTGGAGGATTCGAAGGCCAGGCTCTGGGCCGCTTCGTCCTGAAGGGTGAACTGGCGCTTGAGGTGGCTGGCCAAGGTCGGCAGCGTGCCGATCAGGCAGGCCAAGGCGGTCAGAACCGCCAGGACCCGCCTGCGGTCCCGGGCCCAGGCCCGCATCCTTGACTTGAATCCTTGGGCGGGCTGGTCCTGGCTGGCCAGGAACCCCCTGAGCTCCTCGGCCAGGGCGGCGGCGGTGGGGTAGCGGTCGCCGGGTTCGGGTTCCAGGCATTTGAGCATGATGGCTTCCAGCGCCAGCGGGAGATCGGGCTCGAGCGAGCGGGGGGCGGGAAATTTGCATCCCCGCTTCACCCGCAGCATCTCGGCGGTGGTGGTGCTGACGCATGGGGGGCGGCCCAGCAGGGTGAAATAGAGGGTGCTGCCGATGCCATAGACGTCCGTGGGCGGCCCCACCAGACTGCGGTCGCCCCGGACCTGTTCGGGCGCCATGTAGGCCGGGGTGCCGGTGATGGCGAGGGGTTGTGTCACCGAAGGGCCGTCCAGGGCCATGGCCAGGCCGAAATCGCAGATGTAGGGGGTCCAGCCGACCTGCTCGCTCCATTGAAGGAGGATGTTGGACGGCTTGATGTCCCGGTGGATGAGGTTCAGCTGGTGGGCGCCGTGGACCGCTTCGGCCACCTGGGCCAGAATGCGTACGGTCTCATCCAGCCGGAGATCCTTGGCGGCGTCCTCCAGCGTGGGCCCCCGGACCAGCTGCATGGCGATCCTCGGGGTTCCGCCGGTGGCGTCCACGTCGTAGATCCGGCAGATGTTGGGGCTGTCCAGCCGGGCATGGAGCTGGGCCTCGTGCATGAACCGGATCATGGCCGCGGGTTCCAGATGCTGGAGCACCTTCAGGGCCACGGGGCGGGCCAGGACGATATCCCAGGCTTCATAGACGTCACCCATGGCGCCGTGGCCCAGGAGGGGGCCGAGGACATAGCGGCCGTCCCGGCGCCCTTGGGCGTCGAACCAAGCAGGTTGCATCAGTGATTCGGGCATTGCAGAACCTTGTGACCCGGAGGGGCGAGGATCTTATAAAAATAAAATACAAATCATTCCTTACTGTCGAATAATAAGCCGAAAAATCTTAAGTGCATGTGGAAAAAAAAGATAATCAATTAAGCACGTTGCCTTCAGCTATTTAATGAATAATAAAATAATTATAAAACAATCCCCCCCTTTGAAAAGGGAGGGATGGGTCATTCCAGCGCGGTCGGGACCGTCAGGCCAGCAGCAGCCTTTCCAGTTCGGCGGGCTCCGCCGCCGGCGCCGAACAGGTCTGGTTTCGGCAGACGAAGGCGGCGGGATGGCCCAAGCCGCCACGGCCCTGGTGGAGGGGCAGGGCCGGGTCCGCGGAGACCAGGGAAAGCACCCGGTTGGGCAGATGGGACCGCCGGGCCGTTGCCAGCAGGGCCTGGGTCCTGGGATCCCCGGGGTCGCCGGCGATGACCACCTCCATGGGCGACCTGGCGAGGTCCAGCACCGAGAGCATTCCCAGCAAGCTGCCCGGCGATCGCTCCATGAGCGGGGCCGCGCAGCGGAGGGCGCCCATGGCGCTGGTCCGGAAATCCGCCCGCCCCAGGTGCCCGCTCAGCCTCAGCAAGGCCCGGGCGGCCAGGGTGTTGCCGGAGGGGAGGGCGCCGTCATGGAGGGGCTTCTGGGTGAACAGAAGATCCTCGTCCTGGCCCATGCTGCTGAAAAATCCGCCGGCGACGGGGTCCTCGAACCGGGCGCACATGGTTTCCGCCAGTTGTTCCGCCCAGCGCAGCCAGGCCGGGTCGAAGCTGGTTTCATACAGATCCACCAGGCCCGAAGCCACGGCACCGTAATCTTCCAGGAAACCCGGGATCTGGGCTTGTCCCTGGCGCCAGGTCCGGAGCAGGGTGCCGTCCCGCCCCATTTCCCGCCGCAGGAAGCCGGCCAGGCTGGATGCGGCCGCCAGGTAGCCCGGCTCTCCCAGCACCTGGAAACCCTGGGCCAGGGCGCTGAGGGTCAACCCGTTCCAGGCGGCCAGGATCTTGTCATCCTTGGCCGGGCGCGGCCGCAGGTCGCGGTGGGCCCGGAGCCTTTCCCGCAGCCCGGCCATCCCTTGGCGGTCCAGGCCGGGCGGCGCGTCGAACGAGTGCAGGACGCTGGTGCCGTGTTCGAAATTGCCCGGATCGGCGACTCCGTAGGCCAGGCAGAACCGGGCTCCGTCGCCGGGGCCGAGCACCGCCTTGATTTCGGCCGGGGTGAACACGTAGAAGCGGCCCTCTTCGCCCTCGCTGTCGGCGTCTTCGCTGGAGTGGAACCCGCCCGCGGGGTCGCGCAGGTCGTGCAGGAGGTAGTCCAGGGTCTCCCGGGCGATGGTTCGGTAGCGCTCGTGGCCCGTGGCCAGGAAGCCGTCCAGGTAGCAGGAGGCCAACTGGGCGTTGTCGTAGAGCATCTTTTCGAAATGGGGGATGAGCCACTGGCCGTCCACGCTGTAGCGGGCGAAGCCCCCGCCCAGATGGTCGAACAGCCCGCCCTCGGCCATGGCGTCCAGGGTGCGCACGGCCATGGCCCGGTCGGTCGGTCCGCCCTTCCGGAACAGCAGTTCCACCGCCATGGCCTGGGGGAACTTCGGCGCAGGCCCGAACCCGCCCCATTGGGGGTCGAAGCCCCGGCGCAGCACCTCCAGCGCCGGTTCGAACGCCTGTTCGCCGTCGGGGAGCGGGCCGGTTTCCACCTCGGCCTGGCCGGCCATGGCCTCCACCAGTTGATTGGCGTCCGCTTCGATGGAGTGCCGCCGTTCCCCCCAGGCCAGGCGGACGCTTTCCAGGAGCTGGCCGAAGCCGGGCATGCCGTAGCGGGCGGTGGGGGGGAAATAGGTGCCGCCGTAGAAGGGTTTCAGATCGGGGGTGAGCCAGACGCTCATGGGCCAACCGCCCCGGCCGGTGATGGCCAGCACGGCGGTCATGTACAGCTCGTCCAGGTCCGGACGCTCTTCCCGGTCCACCTTGATGGGCACGAAGTGGGCGTTGAGCAGCCGGGCCACCGCCTCATCCTCGAATGATTCCCGCTCCATGACATGGCACCAGTGGCAGGCGCTGTAGCCGATGCTCAGGAAGATCGGCAGGTCCTCCCGCCGGGCTTTGGCCAGCGCTTCCGGGCCCCAGGGGTGCCAGTCCACCGGATTGTGGGCGTGCTGGAGCAGGTAGGGGCTGGTGGCGTGGATCAGCTGGTTGGGGCGCCGCTCGGGCATGGTTGACTCCATTGGTCAGATAATGACACCTCCCCCGGGTGGGATGGTAGTTTCCATTGAATTGAAGTCCTTTCCGGGTTAGAGTCATGGGTTCATCCCAACCCAGGGATGGCTCTGCCTGCATACGGGATCCATGTTCGATAACCTCACCGACAAACTGACCCGCGCGATGAAATCCTTGCGCGGCCAAGGCAAACTGACCGAGCGCAACATCGAGGACGCGCTCAGGGAAGTGCGCATGGCGCTGCTCGAAGCGGACGTGCACGTGCAGGTGGCCAAGGCCTTCCTGCAGCGGGTGAAGGAGAAGGCTCTGGGCACCGAGGTGCTGAACGGACTCAATCCCGCTCAGCAGTTCATCGACGTGGTCTACCAGGAATTGACCGCCATCATGGGCGGCGTGGCCCCCGAGCGGCCTCTGGAACTGGCTGCCAAGCCGCCCACGGTGGTGATGATGGTCGGCTTGCAGGGCTCCGGCAAGACCACCACCTGCGGCAAGCTTGGCAAGTATCTGAAAAAGAACGGACATTTCCCCCTTCTGGTGCCCGCGGACGTGAACCGCCCGGCGGCCATCGAGCAGTTGCACGTGGTGGCCAAGGACGCCGGCGTTCCCAGCTTCCACACGGACTCCAGGGACCCCCTGGCCATCTGCAAGGCCGCCGTGCTGGAGGCCGCACAGAAGGGCTGGGATGTGGTGATCCTGGATACCGCGGGTCGTCTGCATCTTGATGAAGATTTGATGGAAGAGCTGGCCCGGATCAAGGCTGCCTGTTCCCCCACGGAGATCCTGTTCGTGGCCGACGCCATGACCGGCCAGGACGCCGTGCGTTCCGCCGGGGCTTTCCACGAAAAGCTGGCCATCACCGGAGTGGTCCTCACCAAGGCCGATGGTGACACCCGCGGCGGAGCCGCCTTCAGCATCAGGCACATCACCGGGATGCCGGTCAAGTTCGTGGGCAACGGCGAAAAGCTGGACGATTTCGAGCGTTTCCACCCCGACCGCATGGCTCAAAGGATCCTGGGCATGGGGGACATGCTCACCCTCATCGAGCAGGCCAAGGACAAGATCGACGAGAAGCAGGCCGAGGGCATGGCCCGGCGGATGGTCAAGAACCAGTTCTCGCTGGATGACATGCGCGCCCAGATGCAACAGATCCAGAAGCTCGGCAGCATGCAGAAGATCCTCGGGATGTTGCCCGGCATGGGCCAGATGAAACAGCAGTTGGAGACCGCGGTCACCGACAAGCGGGTGAAGCATCTGGAGGCGATCCTGAACTCCATGACGCCCAAGGAACGCCAGAACTACAATCTGCTGGATGGGAAGCGCAAGCGGCGAATCGCCGCCGGCAGTGGGCGTCCGGTCCACGAAGTGAATCAGCTTCTTAAACAATTTCTGGAAATGAAGAAGATGATGTCCCAGATGAACAACCCTTCCTTCATGAAACGCATGCAAGGCATGCAGAACATGCAGAACATGGGGGGCAAGCCCCCCTTCTCCCTCTAACACCGTCTGTCTTTTTTCAACACCAAGGAGTCCCCATGCTTTCCATCCGTCTCGCCCGTAACGGCGCCAAGAAGCGGCCCTTCTACCACATCGTCGTGTCCGAGAACGACCGCATCCCCACCGGCCGCGCCATTGAGGTGCTCGGTTTCCTGAATCCCATCGCCACCTCCGGCGAGACCCTCCGGATCGATGCCGAGAAGGCCAAGGCCTGGATCGCCAAGGGTGCCCAGCCCTCCAAGACCGTGCTGGAACTGTTCAAGAAGAACGCGATCCTGCAGTAGTCAAACGGATTTCCTCCAGGCCGGGCCAGAGGCCCGGTCTGGTTTGTCTTAGCTCAGGGCGTGTCGGAGATTGCCATGGACTTTGAAGCCTTCCTGATCGACGTCCTGACCCCCATCCTGGACCACCCGGCGGCCTTGCGGGTGGAAGTGAAGGGCGAGGGTCGCAAGATCGACGTGATGATCTTCGCGGAACCGAGGGACCGCGGGCGCATCATCGGCAAGAGCGGCCGGATGATCTCCTCCCTGCGCACCCTGCTGAAGGCGGCCGGAGAGAAAGCCGGGGCCCACGCCGTGAACCTGGAATTGTTCGACGGGGATGAAGCCCCCGAGGGCCGTTCCGGCCAAGCGCCGGCCGGCGATGCAGGGGTCTGCTGATGCTGTTGCTGGGGCATCTGGCCAAGATCCAAGGCCTCAAGGGCGAATTTCTCATGCATGAGCTCATGGACCAGCCGGAGCGGTTGGCGGAGCTGGCAGGTCTGGTGCTGGCGCCGCCCAGCCTGGATCTGGAGAATCTGGTCGAGCCGGTGGCAGAGGCCCGGCCGGTGCGGGTCCGGAGCTTCCGCCTGCACCAGGAACGGGCCTGCGTGGCGTTCGAAGAGATCCCCGACCGCACCGCTTCGGAACCCTTCAAGGGCTGGGCGCTCTGGACCACCGACCCCCTGGCGCCGCTGCCGGAGGGGGAGTCCTACCGCCATGACTGGATCGGCTGCGAGGTGTTCGTCCAGGGGCTCAAGGTCGGCGAAGTGCTGCGGCTGGATCCCACCCCCATGGGCTACGACATGGTCGTGCTCAAGGATACCCGTCCCGGCCGCCGGGGCCAGCGGGATGTCCCGTACATCAAGGCCTGGTTCCAGGTGGATCTGGCCGGAAGGCGAATCGACCTGGATCCGCCGGCGGGATTGCTGGATCTGGACCTGGGCACGGAATAGGGCAGGGGGAGCGCTCCGGGTGCGGGCAGCAGGTCACTCCACCTGGACCAGGGTGGAGGTGGCGGGTTCTACCGCCATGCGCACAACCTTGCCGCGGATGCTGACGGGAACCTGGACCATTCCATAGAAGTTCACCACGTGGATGAAGTCATAGGTGACCGAGCACTGGGGCAACCCCTCTTCGGAGAAGGGTTCCACCTGAAACAATTCAGGACGGGTGGATGCCTCGGTAAATCCCAGCATGAAGGCTTCGCGGTTCAGATTGTGCTGAACCCGGTCCACCCCCTGCAGGAGGGATTGCTGGGCTGCCGTGGCGGCGGCACTGGCCAGCGCCATGCGGCCGTAGATGACCGGAACCCCTTTGACCACGACCAGGACGGTGCCGGCGAAGCCGCCCAGGAGCAGCAGACGCCGAAGCCGATGGGATGAGACCACGGCCCAGAGCCATGCCGCCGGGGCGCCCACGACCCGGAGGATGAACCTGGCCGATGGCAGCAGCCGCGTTCCCAGTTCGGCCAGGAACTCTGCGACCTGAGCTTTCATGGAAACAGCCGGCGGCTCGGTCATGAACCGAATCTTCCAGCCAGGCCAACGCCATCCATGTTCATGCTTCAGGCTCCTTTGGTGGCTTGATGTTACCCAATCCCATCCGGGATCGGGCCCCCCCTTTTGGCTGAGCTGGCACCACCTTCCCCACGGCCTTCAGCGGTAGGCCCAATCGGTGCCGCCGGAGGTGCCTTCGGCACTGATCGGCTGGACTTCCACGATCAGGTTCCGGGCGCCTTTGGCAGGGTGGGACGGGCCCCCTGGTAGGCCACGCCCGGCATCCTCCTGCCAGTGGGGTGCGGCGGGGGACGGGCAGGGCGAAGCTGCTCGCCCCAGCTGCGCCAACTCTTCCAGCGCCCGCCGGTACCACTGGTCAAACCCCGGAAGCCCCGGGCATCGGCCGGGCCGATGGGGCTGGGGACCTTCGTCAGGGCGAAGCTCCGGCCCCGGCGCGGAGCTGCCAGCCACATCCTCCTCGAGGGCCCAGGGGCGCAGGGCGGGCCTAGCCCGGAGGGCTCCCCGCTTCCCGGTTCCGGGGCGGACGGGCACCGAGGCCTGACCCTTGGTCTGGGCGGGGAAAGACCACAGACACCCCTGCAGGGCGAGCAACGCAAACCACCGCACACACACCATCAATGGTTCTCCAAGGGTAGGGTGTGCCTGGTCCTCGAAAGGTTCCGGCTATTCGTCCCGGCCGTGCCCGCTGGTGGGAATCTCGAACCCGTCGGTGCGGTACTCGTTGATCTTGTTCCGAACCGTGCGCAACGCGATGTCGAGCTTCTGGGAACAATGGGTGCGGTTGCCTTCCAGGGCGGAAAGGGTGGAGAGCAGCCAGAACCGTTCCAGTTCCGGCAGACTCAGGCCGAGCGGAAGCGCGACCAGGGTGCCCAGGGGCACCTCCTGGAGCGGGACCCTCGGATCTGCGATCTGGATCCGGGCTGAATTTCCGGCCGGCTCGGGGCTGGCGCAACTGGGTTCCGGCGAACGGTCCGGCGCCGCCACCTCCACCGGGTCCTCGGGCAGCCCTTCCAGCTGGGAAGGATCCAGCAGCCAGTGCAGGTCCTTTTCCGTGAGCAGGTTGTCCGGGTTGAGCACGACGCAGCGCTGGATGGCGTTTTCCAGTTCCCGGATATTGCCGGGCCAGGGATGGCGGGTCAGGGCGGCCTGGAAGCTCGGGGACAGCTTGGGGGTGGTGCGGTCGTTGTCCCGGGCGTACCGCTCGGCGAAGTGCAGGGCGAGCAGTTCGAGATCCGCGGTGCGCTCGCGCAGGGGCGGGAGGCGCAGCGGAATCACATTGAGCCGATAGTAGAGATCCTCCCGGAAACGCCCTTCCTTGACCTCGGTGACCAGATCCCGGTTGGTGAGGGCGATGATCCGCACGTCCACGGCGATGGGACGGCTACCGCCCAGGCGGTCGACGGTGCGCTCCTGGATCGCCCGGAGCAGTTTGCCCTGCAGCGGCAGGGGCAGCTCGCCGATCTCATCCAGCACCAGGGTGCCGCCGTCGGCCTGTTCGAACCGTCCGGGCTTGGCGCTGGTGGCTCCGGTGAAAGCGCCCTTTTCGAAGCCGAACAGTTCGGATTCCAGGAGGTTCTCGGGGATGGCGGCGCAGTTGATGGCGACGAAGGCGGCCTTGCGCCTGGGGCTCGCGGCATGGATGAGCTTGGCCAGCAGTTCCTTGCCGGTGCCGCTTTCCGCCTGGATCAGGATGGTGGCCCGGCTGTCGGCGGCGCGCCGGGCCAAGGCCAGGGTTTCGGCCAGGACCGGATCCTGGGTCAGGATGACCGGAGCCTCGCCGGGTTCCTCGGCCTTCAGCCGGCCGTCGCTGCTGATGGCCTTGCGCACCGCCTGGACCAGTTCGTCGGGGCTGAACGGCTTGGACAGATAGTCGAACGCGCCCAGGCGCATGGCCTCGCGGGCGGTGTCCAGGCTGCCGAAGGCGGTGACCAGCAGGACCGGGAGGCTGGTGTCCAGGGCCTTGAGTCGCGCCGTGAGCTGGAGACCATCCATGCCGGTCATGCGCAGATCGGTCACCACCGCGTCGAAGGCGCCAGGCCGGGTCATGCGCAGGGCATCCTCGCCGCTGCGGGCCTGCTCGATCACATAGCCGGCCCGCTTCAGGCTCATGGCCATGCCCTCCCGCATCCCGGGATCGTCATCCACCACCAGCACCCTAAGGGGATTAGCCATGTACACATCCAATTCTGTCGGTCCTAACTGCTTATCGGCGGGGCTCCAGGATCCTGGAATTTGAGCTGCTGGCGTTTGCGGAGGCGTTTGGGCCCGGCGCTGCTGGCGGCCTCCCCGCGCACGGGATCGCCGTGGCGGGCGATGAGGAGGTAGAGTTGGCGCCGGCTCACCCCAAGCCGCTGGGCCGCCTCCGCCCGGTTGCCATAGCTGCGCCTGAGCGCCCGGTGCAGCAGCACCCGCTCCAGCACATGGAGGTTGACGGCCAGGTTCTCGGAGGCCAGAGGCAGGTCCGGCCCCCCCATGGCCGCGGCCGGGTCGGGGAGCTGGCCCAGAAGCTTCCAGCGCACCAGGCGGTTGCGCAGGCCCACCAGGTTGCCGGGGCAGGGCAGGGCGGCCAGGGCCTCGGGCAAGGGGCCCTGGAGACCCTCTTCGGCGGCCATGGCCACCAGGCAGAGCGGAAGGCTTCCGGGGTCGTCCTCCAGGGCCAGGAGCCGGAACGGCAGGCAGCGGGAGGCGAGGCCGGCCGTGGCCGGATCGGCGGGGCTGCGGTGGGAGGCCAGGACCCCCTTCGGGTTGGCCTCGATCCAGGCTTCCAGGGCCCCGGCCTCCAGCCGTTCAGCGCCATCCAGCAGAGGGACGTCCCGCTGGGCTGCCATCCAGGCGGCGACGGTGCTGACTCCGGTGCCCATCTCCCCATACACCCAGAGGGGGGCGGGGTGCAGCAGCACCCGGGCCAGCGAGTCGCGCCAGCGGGCCGAGCCTGGGAGGTGGTCCATGGGGATCAAGGGATCTCCTAGCTGGCCCTGGGGATCACGTAGCCCAGGACCGCCATCACATGGCATAGACTTCCGCCCAGCACGAACAGATGCCAGACGGCATGGTGGAAGCGAAGGTTGTGCCAGGCGTAGAACACCACGCCCAGGGTGTAGAAGGCGCCGCCGGCCATGAGCCAGCCCATGCCCGGCCCGGGCAGGGCCCGCCAAAGGGGGACCACGGCGATCATCACGATCCAGCCCTGGGCCAGGTACACCGACGTGGAGAGGATCTCGAACCGGCCGGTGAAGACCGACTTGAAGGCGACCCCCAGGGCCGCCAGGCCCCAGGTCACCCCGAACATGCTCCAGCCCCATTCGCCGCGCAGGGTAGTGAGGCAGAACGGGGTATAGGTGCCGGCGATGAGCAGATAGATGGCGGAGTGGTCGAGGATCTTGAAGATCCGCTTGGCCCTCGGGCTGCGCAGGGCATGGTAGATGGTGGACATGGTATAGAGCAGCACCAGGGTGGTGCCGAAGATGGCCGCGCCGACCACGTGGCGGGCGGTGCCGTGCAGGGCGGCCGCCACCACCAGCAGCACCAGGGCCAGGATGCTGAGGGCGACGCCCAGGCCGTGGGTGACGCTGTTGGCCAGTTCCGCGCGAGCACTCGCGGCGTGCAGTTCGGCCTCCATGTTGACTCCTTCACGGCATTATCGCATGCCCGCCCGCAGTACACTGGCGGGAGGAGGCATCATGGTTCCCACCCTGGTTGATATCCGCGGCGCGGCCGAGCGGATCCGTCCCTACGCCCACCGCACGCCGGTGTGGACTTGCGCCAGCCTGGACCTGCAGGTGGGGGCCCAGGTGTTCCTCAAATGCGAGAACCTGCAGCGGGTGGGCGCGTTCAAGTTCCGTGGCGCCTGCAACGCCGTGTTCGCCCTGGGCGACCGGGAAGCGGCCCGGGGGGTGGTGGCCCATTCCTCCGGCAACCATGCCCAGGCCCTGGCCCTGGCCGCCCAGCTTCGGGGGGTGGCGGCCCACATCGTCATGCCCAGCAACGCGCCGGCGGTGAAGAAGGCCGCGGTGGCGGGGTACGGCGCCCGGATCACCACCTGCGAGCCGACCCTGGCGGCCCGGGAAGCCGCCCAGGCGCGGGTGGTGGCCGCCACCGGGGCCACCATCATCCATCCCTACAACGACTACCGGGTCATCGCCGGCCAGGGCACCGCCGCCCTGGAACTGCTGGAGGACGTGCCCGACCTGGACGTGATCCTGGCGCCGGTGGGGGGCGGCGGGCTGCTGAGCGGGACCGCCATCGCCGCCCGGGAGCTTTGCCCTGGCATCCGGGTGATCGGGGCGGAGCCGGAACAGGCCGACGATGCCTTCCGGTCCCTGGCGGCCGGGCGGATCCTGCCTTCGCTGGATCCGCACACCATCGCCGACGGCCTGCTGACCGGACTGGGCGAGCTGACCTTCCCGATCATCCAGGAGCGGGTGGAGCGGATCGTCACCGTGAGCGAGGCCGGCATCGTCGCCGCCATGCAGTTCGTCTGGGAACGGGCAAAACTGATCATCGAGCCCTCGGCGGCGGTGCCGGTGGGCCTGCTCTGGGAACGCAAGCTCGACCTCGCCGGGCTGCGGGTGGGGGTCATCCTGTCGGGCGGCAATGTCGACCTGGAACAGCTGCCCTGGCAGGAGCCTTATTGATTATTTGTCGGTATCGTCGTCGGAGTCGTCCGCGGCATCCTTGGGGTTCTTGATGTTGAACAGGACCCCGCCATCGATGTTGCGGAAACCGGTGGGGTCCACGGCGACGTTGCATGCCCGCATCGGCTCGCTGTCGATGATGATCACGAAGCCCTTCAGGGAATAGGGCGGCAGGTTGGTGACGTGGATATCGAAGTTGCCGGGGAAGTCCTTGCTGCCCTTGGCATCATTGGGCTGGAAGTGGAGGTACATGGCGAACTTTTGTACAAAGCTAGTGTCGAAATAGAATTCATACTTCTTGCCGGCGACCAAAAGGAAGGTGTCGCCTTTTTTCACCAGGGCGGGATTGGCGGGGGTAGGGCTGCCCTTCTCCCGGATCCAGACCTTGCCGACACTTGTATATTGGCTCGAGTCATTGTTGCTGATGAAGTAATCCCATGGGCTGTTGTTCTCAACCCGGCACCATTTCTTGTCGTTCAGGGCGGCGTGGGCATAATGCTGGCTGCTGACCATCACGGCGCCGGCGAGGATGAGTCCTGTCTGGATCCAGGGTTTTGCCATGTGTGTCTCCTGAGAAATAGGCTGAGCCTCGATGCCGTGGGGCGATAACGCTCACGGGAACCGCCTGGAAAGGGCAGTCGGATCTACGATTGAATGCGCAATGAAATATAAATATATAATTCCCCTTGTCAATCCGCTTCTCTATGGGTGAACCTTCCCCGATGGAGGAGATGGTGTGCTGGTGGATCATTATTTGGGAAAAGTCCACCCATGGATTATCCTGTAGCCAGGAGGGAACTCCCCATGCCGCGCCCAACCACCTCCGCTGTGCCATCCGAAACCCAGAGCTATTCGGCCCAGGAAGTCAGTGAAGCCGCGCTGAAGGGGTTTTTCCATCTGGCCGAACGCTGGCGCCTCGATACTCGCGAGCAACTCGCCCTGCTGGGCCAGCCCCCTCGATCGACCTTCTTCGCCTGGAAAAAGGGGACCAAGGCCGTCCTCTCCCAGGACACCCTGGAGCGGATCAGCTATCTCCTGGGGATCTGGAAGGCGCTGCGGATCCTGATTCCGGATGACCGTCAGGCCCAGGACTGGGTGAAAAAGCCCAATGGCAACCCCCTGTTCGACGGGGGCGCGCCCATTGAACGGATGACCCGGGGCCGGATCATGGATCTGGCGGATGTCCGCAGGCTCCTGGATGCCCGGCGGGGCGTGTGGTAGGGCCTGAACCTGGCGTCTCGGCCATCCGGTGGCCCAAGGCCATCCGGATCGTCGCGACCCGGTTTCCGGTGGTGGATCTCTGGGAGGGGTTGCCCAAAGATCTGTGGGACCGGTTGGACCAGATCGAAACCATGACCAACCCGAGACTGCGCCGCAGCCCAGCCGTGCCTGGCTCCAGCTTCATCCAGTGGCCTTTCGCCAACCCTCGCCCCGGCCGGTTTTCCACCGGGGCGCTGGGAGCATTCTATGCGGCCCACGGAGAAACGGCGGCCATCGCCGAGACGATCCATTACCAGACCATCCGCTGCCGGGAGGACCGCCTGGACCCCCACGATTTCGATATGAGGGTTCTCCAGGCCCGGATCGAAGGAGCCTTTCACGATGTCCGGGGCGGAAGCGCCGAGCTTTTTCCTGGGATCATGGATCCGGCCTCCCACAGGGCCTCCCGGGCCTTTGCTGAAGATTTGGCCAACGCCGGGTCCCTGGGCATCCTGTTCGATTCCGTGCGGGACCCGGCCCATGGCGCCTGTGTGGCGGCGTTCAGTCCCTCGGTGGTGCTCCATTGCGGACACCTCCGCTACCTGACCTACCGGTGGACCGGGGCCAGGGTCGTGGTGGTCTTCGAAAAACGGCCCTGGCCTTAGCTCCCCTGGGGCGTCCGGGTCCCGGCAGGCACAGCCTGGCCGGAACCCGGACGTCCCCGTGGCGCTAGGTCAGCCCCTCGGCCATGGTGCGCATCTGGATCTGGATGATCCGCGCCCCCGCCGGCTGGGTGCAGGCGAACAGGACCGCCTGGGCCACATCCTCCGCTTCCAGCATGGCGGATTCCTTGACGCTCGCTTCGGTCCGGCCCAGGCCCAGGGCGAACTCGGTCTTCACCCCGCCGGGGCAGATGGTCCCGACCTTGATGCCGTGGGGGCGCAGTTCCTTGTCCAGCCCCTGGGCGAACCCGACCTGGGCGAACTTGGAGGCGCAGTACACCGCCTCGCCGGCGAAGCCGTAGACCCCGGCCATGGAGGAGATCATCAGCACCGTTCCGGAATGCTGCTGGATCATCACCGGCACCGTGTGCCGGGCGAACAGGAACGAGGTGCGGACGTTGGAGTCCATCATCTGGTCGTAGTCGTCGGCGCTGGTGTCGACCAGGTTCTTGTAGTTGCCCACCCCGGCGTTGTTCACCAGGATGTCGATCCGGCCGAACGCCTCGACCGCCTTGGCGACGGCCGCCTGGGCAGTGGCCTCCTCCCGGGCGTCGCCGACCACGAACACGCACTCCGAGCCGAGCTTGCGGATCTCGGCCTGGAGCTGTTCCAGCCGGTCCTGGCGCCGGGCGGTGATGACCAGCCTGGCGCCATCGGCGGCCAGGGCGCGGGCGCAGGCCTGACCGATGCCGGCGCTGGCGCCGGTGATGAGAGCCACTTTGTTTTCAAGTCTTCGGGTCATGGTTCGGTCCTCATTGGCAAATGGGTGAGTGGGCCTTCCAGCGGGCGGAAGGCGCTCTCCAAGGTGCCCCAGCTGGAGTAAGCATGCCAATAGAAAAATATGCTCTCAGTGAGCATCGGATATGCTGAATCATGTAAGGGAATGGACTCCACCTTAGGTGGGAACGGGATCGATCATGGAACTGCGGCAACTTGAATGCTTCGTGGCAGTGGCGGAGGAACGCCACTTCTCCCGGGCCGCCCAGCGTCTGAACCTGGTGCAGTCCGGGCTGTCCCAGACCATCCGGACCCTGGAGCACGAGTTGGGCGGGCCGCTGTTCATTCGCAGCACCCGGCGGGTGGATCTGACTCCGGCCGGGAAGGCGCTGTTGCAGGAGGCCCACCGGGTTCTGGAAGCCGCCCGGGAGGCGCGGCTGGTGGTGACCCAGGTCAACGGACTGGCCCGGGGCCAGCTGCGCATCGGCTCCATCCAGGGCCTGGCGCACTTCGTCGACCTGCCCTCCTCCCTGGGCCGGTTCCGGCTGCAGTATCCGGGCATCGATGTCCAGCTGGTGCTGGATGGAGCGGCGCCGCTGCTGGACGAGGTGAACGACGGCCGGTTGGACCTGGCCTTCGCCCAGCCCGGGGGGATCGGCGCGGGCATCACCAGCCGCATGCTTGCCTGTGAGGACATGGTGCTGATCTGCGCTCCCCTGGACCCGGCCGCCCGGGAGCCGCTGCCGAACCTGGCGGCCCTGCGCCACCAGACCTTCGTCGACCTGAACCCGGACTGGGGCATGCGGCGGCTGCTGGACCGGAGCTTCGCCGCTCTGGGCATCAACCGGAAGATCAGCTTCGAAGTGAACGACCTCAACCTGCTGACCGATCTGGTGGCCGCGGGTCTGGGGATCGCGCTGATCCCGGAATCGGTGGCCCAGGCCCGGGCGGCGGATGGAAGTTCCAAGCCGGTAGCCGTGGTGGAGTTCACCCAGCAGGAGCCGCCCTGCTGGGAAGTGGTGGTCGCCTTCAAGGGCCGCAACGGCCATCCCGCGGACCGGGTCACGGAGAAGTTCCTGGACCTGATGGTCACCAAGGACGGGGGGCCGATCCAGTACCAGGAATAGAAGCCTATCTCGACAAGGGAGGGGGTCGTGAGTGCGGTCAGCCGTGCCTCCAGCAAGGAAGGCTACTGAAGCGTATCTCCGCTCAGGGCAATTGCCCTGCCGGGATAGGCTCCTAAGTCAGCTGGCCTGGTCCTGCACCGGCAGGCAGACGGTCCTGAAATCCTTGCCCAGCCAGCCCTTGGCCAGGGTCAGCAGGATCGAGCTCAGCATCGCCACGCCGCCGAAGATGAGCCACATGGGGGCGGTGTTGATCGTGCCCTTGGCCGGGTCCGGGCACCACCGAGCCAGGGCGGCGCCGGAATAGAGCGGCACCAGCATCTTGGTGAGGAACCAGGGGAACTGGGCCACCCCCATGTAGGCGCCGGTGCGGCCCGCCGGGGCGATCTCGGCGGCGTACTGCAGGAACCGGGGCTGCCAGATGGCTTCGCCGACGGTCATGCCGACGATGAAGGCGAGCAGGCCGGGGACGGTGGGCCCCAGGGCCAGGAAGAAGGTGGGCGCGCCCATGATGGCGGTGCCCAGGATCATCATCGGGTAGACCTTGGTGCGGACCGTGAGGGCGGCCACCACCGGGCAGAGCAGGAAGATCAGCAGGCAGTTCAGGCTGGTGGCGGCCTCGAACCTTGCGCCCACCCAGGTTCCGGCGAAGGCCCGGTTCACGTACTGGGGCAGCACCAGCCAGTTGTAGGCGAACAGCGTCTGCACCGGGATCAGGAAGAAGATGAAGCTGGCGAACTTTGGATCGGCCAGGGGGTGGTTCCTCAGCCAAAGCCTGGTCGAGGCCAGGAACCGGCCGGTAACCGGCGCCTTGGGGCCTTCCTGGACCGCCGGGACCAGGACCGGAGCGGAACTGGCCGCCGCCACCGCCCTGCGGGTGAGCAGGAGGCAGCAGGCGGCGAACCCGACGATGGTGGCGGCGGCATAGAAGGTGTAGGCGCCGCGGATCTCGAAGCGCTGACGGATGGGCGACATGAACGTGGGCAGCCACGCGCCCAGGTTCATGACCGCATAGAGCATGGCGAAGCCCATGTTGGCGGTGGCCGGGGTGGTGAACTGGCGCACCGCGGCGTAGCCCGCCGGCTGGTACATGCCGTAGCCCAGGACCACCAGCAGGATGCCGGCCAGGGCCACCGCGCCGAAGGGGCTGAGCAGGGCCCCGGCAGTGAGCCCCAGGCCCGGGGCCAGGGCCAGGAGGACCCGGCCGAGGAACATGAGGATGAGCGACAGGAGAATGGTCAGGCGCAGGCCCCAACGGTCGGTCCTGCCGCCGAAGAAGAGCATGCTCAGGGTGATGCCGGAGGTGAGCACCCCCACCATCCACCCGGCATGCAGGTCGGTGAGCCCGCCATACTGGTTGAAGTACATGGCCAGGTAGGTGAGCATGCCGAAGTAGACGAAGCCCTCCAGGAGCGTGCTCAGGTACACTGCCCAGAGCGCCTGGGGGGCCTGGAACAGGCCGATGAAGGGCTGGGTGATCTCCTGGAAGGCCTTCTGACCGGCGGCAACCAACGGGTTGCGG
>Ga0302267_10002428_pt1 | contig 22589 bp, 22 predicted proteins | sample III_Bog_E1_3_FD_194555 | JGI IMG/M metagenome (GOLD analysis project Ga0302267, IMG submission 194555) | Peat permafrost microbial communities from Stordalen Mire near Abisko, Sweden - III_Bog_E1_3 | ecosystem: Environmental > Terrestrial > Soil > Wetlands > Peat | place: Sweden: Abisko...
CAGCCTTACGCCTGGCACGTACTCCGTGGTTGCCTCCTACGGGGGAGACAGCATCCACACGGCCTCCACCTCGCAGCCACTCTCCATTTCAACAACCGTCACTGACTTCTCACTGACGCTGACGCCCTCGGCCGTCACGCTGCAGACAACCCAGTACACCATCATTACGGTCAACCTCAGTTCGGTAACTGGCTTCACCGACACCATCGGCCTGGGCTGCGCGTCGGTGCCTGCCGCTGTCACCTGCCACTTCTCGCCGCTCTCGGTAAAGCTGTTAGCCAATGGCACAGCCAGTTCGCAGCTGACCATTGACACCAACTACCCGCTGACCGGCGGCACCTCTGCTTCTAACCGCGGCAGCACGCACGACAGCTTGTTGTTGGCCGGTTTTGGCCTTCTCCCTGGATCTTTGCTGGGATGGGTGCTGTTCCGCATCCGCTGCCGGCGCGGTTCGTGGTTGAGCGCCCTGGCAGTAGCGCTGTTGGCTGCCGTGCTTCCGGCCGCAGTGCTTGTGGCCAGTGGATGCGGCAATGGTATTACCACCGCCAGCGCAGCCCCTGGAACCTACGTCCTCCAGGTCACCGGCACGGGAACCAACACCAATGTGATTCACTATGCTGATATAACATTGACGATTACGAAGTAGACCGGGGATGATGAATCACGTACGGGAGAGCGATGAATACCCAGCCTGTTACTCGACTTGTCTGTGCCGCAGCCTTGGTGCTGCTTGTGTTCTGTGGCGTGCGTCCGGGCTCGGCTCAGGTGGTTCCCTCGGCGGATGCAGGGGGCATCAAGATCTGGGCTGGCGGCCTGGCCTCGGCATATGACGTTGCCTACGGCGCCCGCAAGCTGGGCGGCATTACCGCGCTGGTGGATGTGGACACGCGGCGCGGCATCGGCATTGAGGGCGAGGCGCGCTGGCTCGATTTCCATCAGGTGGACAATCTCCACGTGGAAACGTACTCGATTGGAGTGCGCTATCACCGCAACTGGGGCAAGTTCCAGCCCTATGCCAAGGGTTTGATCGGCTTTGGCGACTTCAACTTCCCGTACAACTACGCCACTGGCCGCTATACCGTGGCCACCTTCGGTGGCGGCATTGACTACCAGTGGAAGCGCCGCATCAGCATCCGCGCGGCCGATTTCGAGTATCAGGACTGGCCCCAGTTCACCTACGGCGCCACATCCACCATGGGCATCAGCACCGGCGTTCGCATTCGCGTCTTCTAGGACCTGTCCAGAAACCGGTATGCAAGCATTGCCTCAGGGCTGCTCCCGGAGGGAGAGGTCGAAAATAACCCAAAATAACCCAGGGTGAAGTCCGCCTCAGCGGACGGAACCCTGGGATGGTCTCATCAACTCATCGACCGCGAATCATGTCCGCAAACAACGAGTAGCCCCCCCCCGACGGAAAACGTAAAATTACCGAAAAAACATAAAGCGAGTTTGTGGACACGTTTTTCGGGTATATCCCGATACACCCTAGCCCTGCGCCGACCCGCTCCTTTGTCCCGTGAAATCTACCCATCCGGGTATTCAAGAAAACTCTCCGCGCCCTGTTTGTTGTCAATCCTTTTCTGGCTTTCACCTCGTTGATCGTCTAAGCTGACAATCACAGCACTGAGCCATCCAATGCCTTTTGACAGCGAACTCGATAAGCAGAGAGTTGCCGAGGCCGTGCGCCGCGGGTGGGTCCGCCAGGCGCAGGTAGAGCAGTGTCTGTTTGAACTCGACACCGAAGCGCCGATCACCGGCTCCCTGGTTCGCCTGGGCCTGCTCACCGAGGCGCAGCTCTGCGAGCTGTCTGCCTCGGAGGTACACATCTCGCAGCCTGATCCGCATCCACCCACGCTGCGCGCGTCCGGGCCTTGGTCAGACCCCCTCGATCCCGATCAGCGGACTGAAGTGCTTGTCGCGGGCGACCACATCCACAGCCGCTATCGCATTCTGCGCCGGCTGGGCGGTGGTTTTGGGCGCGTGTACTTCTGCGCCGATACGGTCAGTGGCCATCGTTGCGTTTTGAAGACGCTTTTGCGCGAGCACCTGGGATCGGTACGCCTGATTGAGATGTTTCGCAACGAAATTCTGCTCTGGATCGGCCTGGGCGATCACCCCAACATTGTGCTGGCCTTTGGCATGGAAGAGTACATGCGGCTGCCTTTTGTGGTGATGGAGCCGGTTGAAGGCGGCTCGCTTGAGGATCTGCTTGCCCGGGGGCCGCTGGGCTGGCAGGCGGCAGCCAGCTTCGGCTGGCAGATTGCCAACGGGCTGGAGTACGCCGGGCAGGTGTGCGGGTTGGTGCATCGCGATCTGAAGCCGGCCAATGTGCTGGTCACGCGCGAAGGTGTTGCCAAGGTTACGGACTTCGGCATCGCGCTGGTACGCGGCGTCAGCGACGCAGCTCGCATCGGTACTCCACCCTATATGCCGCCCGAGCAGTGGACGCGGCCCGCCGAGCCCGCCGAGATGGACGCGCGCTCTGATATTTACTCCTTCGGCGTCACGCTCTTTGAGCTGGCGACCGGCCGGCTGCCCTTTCCCGGCCAACCCGATTCCACTGCGGACGCATACTGCCAGGACCACCTTACCCAGCCGCCACCCGATCCGCGCCAGTTTGAGCCGCGCATGCCCGAGCCCATGGCGCGGCTGATCCTGCGCTGCCTTCAGAAGCGCCAGAAGGACCGGCCTGCGGACTTTGCCACCGTCCGGCGCGCGCTTGAGCCCTTTGCCGGGCCTCAGCGTAGCGCGCCCAGCTTTGCATCCAGCCGAGTCGGGGGCCTTGTGAACCAGTCCACCACTTTCCACCTGCTGGGTCGCTTTGACGACGCCGAGCGCACGGCGCGCAATGCCGTCCAGCTCGATGCCCGCAGTGTAAAGGCTCGCATCGCGCTGGCCAATGCGCTGGCTGCGCGCCGTGCTTTCCCCCAGGCCCTCGGACACCTGGAAGAGGCCTACCGCCTGGCTCCGGCCGAAGCAGCGCCTATTGTCAACAGCGCTCTCTACGCCGCTCTCTCCGGCGACAGCAACCGCGCTAGGCGATGGCTCCAGATCGCCATCGATACCCTGCCGGCGCGCCAGCTTGAAAGCCTGACCAGCATGATGATCGACTTGGGGAGGATTCCGGAGACGATCGAGATTTGCGAAAAGATCGTCAAGGAAGACGCGGCAGCCATCGTGGCCTGGAATAGCCTTTCAATCGCCCGGCGACGCTCCGGGGAGTTTGAAATTGCGCTTCACTGCGCCGACCGCACCGTGCAGATCAATCCCCGCTACGCCAAGGGCTGGAGCAACCGCGCTACCATTCTGGTTCAGCTTGGCCAGTTCGCGGAGGCTATCGCCGCAGCCGACCGGGCCCTGCAGTTTGAGCCGGCCACGCCCGGCGCTTATGCCGCCAAGGCGGCTGCGCTGGGCCAGCTTGGCCGCGCCGGCGAAGGGCGAGCCAGCATTCTGGCGGGACTGCTGGTGCTTCCTGGCAATCCGCTGCTGGAGCGCGCGCTCGAGCAGTTTCGCTGAGCCATTCAAACCCTCTCGCCCGCCCACACACCCTTGGCCGCGCCTCAGGCTACCCGTGACTCCACGGTCCGCGCCAGCCGGAAGGCTGGGGCTGAGACCATCGCCGCCGGCCGCAATACAAACCCGGCCAGCAGCCGCGGCACCTGACGAAAGTCGTCTGCCAGAGAGCATCCATGCCCGGTCAGGAATGCTCCCCGGCGCATGGCATGAAGATGGAACAGCGCTGAGAGCGCGGTGAAGACGCAGACAACCACAGTGGCGCGCGGCGGAGCTGTTGCCCCAGCCGCACGGTGCACCAGCCAGTCCATCAACTGCGAAAGCGAAGGCACCACCACGGCCACCACAACGTTGCCCAGCCAGCGCGAACGCAAGCCGAGTGCTTTCTGCTGCATTCCGGCCCAAAGGCCCGCAGTCAGCGCCACGTAGCCCATCTCGACCGCAGCCACCGCTGACCGGCTGTGCGGCCCTCCGTGCGCCATGGCCGCAAGGTACACGGCCGACCGTACCGCAGCGCTCAGCAGCGCACACTTCCAGTTCCAGCACGCCAAAGCCTGGGTAAGCCGGGGGAAACCTCTGGTTGTGTTCATGGCTTCAGGGTGAACGGAACCTGCGAATAGCGTGTCAATCCGGCATGAATTCCCGATTGAGATCCTTCCGTACCGTAATCGGGGAGACATCCTCCTCCAATGTGATTTGGGTCACTTCCTTCAGCTTGGCTCTCCGTTAGCCTCAAAGCGTGGGGCGATCTGCGCTGCAGCCGCCCAGATCGCAAACCAAGGAGCCTCTTCCAATGGCCTACGTTGTTACCGATGCCTGTACCAAGGATTTCATCTGCGTCGACGAGTGTTCGACGGCTGCAATTGCCCCATTGGCGGGCGCCGCTGCCGCCAAAACCGTCTCACAGGTCTACATCAACCCCGATGAGTGCATCGACTGTGGCAACTGCGCCTCGGTCTGTCCCTCGGGCGCTATCTTCTCCGTCGATGATCTGCCGGCCGACAAGGCTGGATTCGAGGAGAAGAACAAGGCCTACTTCAACTAGGGCCTCTCGCAAGTTCAGTTTTCCTGGCATATACAGCCTGCCCTGAGCGGACCCAATAAATCCGCACAGGCAGGCTGTGTCTGTTTTCAGGGCTGATTCTTGTCCGTGGCAGCAGCATCGCCTGGAGTTGATTGCGCTGGCGAGGCAGGCGCTGGCGTTTCGGGCGGCTCGTTGGGAGAAGCGGCTGGCGCCGAAGCCGTGACGGCTGGCAGAGACGCTGTCTTTGCCTCGCCCGCAGCCGGAGTTGCTGGCAGCGCCAGCGTCTGCACCGTGGCCGGATCATCGCGCAACTTCATGTAGAGAACACCGTTGGCTGGATGCGGAACGGCAAGCTGCGTTCCGGTAAACTCAGCCGGAACCTCTGTTGCACTGGAAAAATCCTGTGTGGCGCTGAAGGCTGCCGCCAGAAACAGGTTTGTGCCGGTCAGCGTACAGGGTTTGGCGGTGGCTCGCGGGCAGTGTAGATCTTTGAAGCCCGGTAGCCGTACCAGCGTGCCCAGCGGCAGCCAGTCGCCAGCAGTTCCATTGGCAGCCAGCACCCGCAGCTGCACCGGCCCGAAGGCTGAGGCGCCAAAGCGCGCCAGGGGTTCCACGCTGCCCATGGCCGTTCGTGCATCTTCCAGCATCAGGCTTGCGTCTGTCAGTGACAGCACGGTATGGAAGCCTCCATCGGCTGCGGCAATCTCCACCTTCGAATCTCTGGGGAAGTGTGCCGGCACCACCGACTTCACAAAAAACACCAGCTTTCCCTCCACTGGCAGGTCGTCTGCGCTGCCAAGTTGCAAGGCCTGCGAGGCTTGCGGTGCGCCCTGCTGCACGCCCTTGCTCAGCAGAATGGCCTGTGGCCGCGGAGGATCCACGGTGACCGGAGTCTTCAGCACGCGACCGTCATGCAATTCCACGCGCGTCGTGTAGCGCCTGCCCGGCGTCAGCTTCAGGGTGGCGCTATCTGCCTTCATTGTCAGCAGATCGCTTTCCCCCACACGGCTCAGCTCGGCCGGCTTCAGCGTGATCCCCTCCAGCTCGGCGCTGGCCACTTCGTCCAGCCGTGTCCCCTTCAGGTACGCCTCGTTGTCACCCGCGTTCAGTGTGAGCCGATCCAGTGAAGCTGCGTCAGCAAAGGCTTTTACAGCGAGCGTCTCCGGCTTGTCCTGCCCGAACTGATAGATGGAGAAGGTCACCTGGCCCGGCACAGAGTTCTTGAGCGGAACCTGCAGCTCCAGCGCCTCCGGCCGGGGCGACTTCCAGACCACCTTCAACGTGGCGCCGTCTTCGCTATGCGCCTCAATGCGGTCCACGCAGAGCGTGTTTTCGCCCTCCAGGTGCAGCGTGTCATCGCGGCCCACCACCAGTGCCGACTGGTCGGCCGCAGCCAGCGTCCAGCCAGTGGTTCCGGCAGCCCGCAGGTGATAATGTGGTCCGTCCCAATCGTCAAAACCCCACTTGCCGCGCACCTCACCGGTTAGATCTCCGGAGGACAGTGCTGCGCCTGGGTGCGTTGGCGCCAACCCACCCTTTGCGGGATCGGCAGTCAACGGCAGGTCGACTGCGCTGCCAGTCTTTCCAACCGCCTCTACGTGCAGCACCAGGTGATGCGCCATCTCGGTGGCAAACACCAGCGGAGCGCCTTCGGCGGGCAGCACAAATCCGGGCTTCGTGGCACAGTAGCTGTCAGTCGGATTCACCGGATGCAGGGTGGGCATTTTCGAGGGTGCGACCGGCGGCAGCGCCACCACCACCACCGACTTCGGGCTCCGGAACGAGGGCGGCGTGGCCAGTCGCAGGTTCAGCGTGTCGGCCGCAGGCAGCGCCAGAGCAGGAATGTAGCGGAAGTGTGCCGTGTGCATGGACGCGAGAATCTTGGCCGTGTCCACAATGGCCCCGACGTAGGCCGAATAGGCTCCGCTGCCGCCCATGCTCGAGGCGCTGATGGCATTCATCAGGTCGGCGGTCGAACCGCTGGTCAGCTGCGCCACCAAGGATTGGGCATTCGAGTCGTCCAGCACCATCCCCTCGGGGTTCTGCGCCAGGCATCCGGCCTGCTGCTCGGCGGGCTTTTCAAAGCATTGCTGTTCCAGCTTGATGCCCAGGCTGCGCGAGGCCATTTCAGCCCGCTCCTTCAGCGTCTTCTGGTCAGACTGAGAGGTGACCTTCACCTGTGCCAGGTAGGCTTCCACCCTCATGCGGTCCCAACTGGCCGCCTGCAGGTCCTGTACGGCGCGCACAAAGGAGCCGGGTTCGTCGTGCACGGCTTTCTTGAGCGTGTTGAAATCTCCGCCTGTCTCCGGCACCAGGAAGATCAGCGCCTGCTGTGCTTCACCGGGCACGGTGACAAAGACACCCTCGCTGCGCACCGCCTGCGACCATGTTTCCACGCGCGTAAACCACTCTGGAGGGGGCGGGTTTGTGACTCCACGCAGAAAAGCCACCACCAGCACAATGTGTTCTGACTGGCTGGGGGGAAGGTCCGGATGTACCCAGAGCCGGTCGCCACCTTGCAGGTTAGGTACTGCGGCAACGGGCAATGTTACGGAACCGCGCTTGACGCGCACGTCCACTTTTGGTCCGGCCAGGTCAAAGGTCGAGCCACCGGCCTGCGATCCGGTAAAAACCAAGGAGCAGAGCAACAAGAGCAGCAAACAATGACGCATAACTACATTGTACGGACAGTGCCCGATCAGAGTTTTTCTTAACTTGCGCAACTTTTTCCGCGTTTTGGTGTCTCGTCCTGCAAATCCCTGTTGTTGTAGCCGCCAAACAGGGCGTAAGATTATTACGCGAACTTCTGTACTAATTCAATTGGCACAAGAATCTATTCCCTCAGATGCAGATGTTTTCGGATTACCGGGCCCCTACTGTCGAGCAAGCATAAAGTCCCGGAAGCCCATGCCTCTCGTGCAATGGCAGGCAAGCGTAAATAGGCAGATCCCACAAATCTGGAAGCCGCTAAACGGGCATCCAAAATGACTCGTGCGGAATAAATAGCCTCTGTGTATTGCATAAGTTATACACATGGATACACTCAGCATCCTTCAAAGGTGCGATTTAAGTTCAAGACCGTGGTTTCCTGCGTGAATGCAGGGCCCGGCATACGGAGAAGAAGAATGAAGTCGTCCAAGACAGCACCAAATGCCATAGAAGCTAATGCGCTGAGCATTCCGACCGCCGAGGAGATTATTGAGGACGCTCTCAATGAGCTGGCCTTCTCTCAGGACCCCGGTCTGACGCGCGCCGTTCAATTCCTGTGTCCTCCGGGCTATCAGGCTATCGTCGAACTCTGCAGTGAAAATGGTCGCAGCAAGCGCCGCACCGCCAATGCAGCCTCGTGGTCACCGGAAGAGGACGAGATCCGGATTTATTTTGAGCGCAGTGACGATGCAGAGCCGGCGCCGCGCGCGGTTCGCGCTCCTCGCGCCATGGCTGTTGCCGCCCCAGAGGAGGACGACGACACCCAGCAGGCGGTTCTACCCGAGGATATGGATGCTCGCGTAAAAGAGCTCTGCATGGCCCTTGCCGAAGCTGAACGAGGTGGCCACGCTTTTATCGCGCTCAAGTGGTTCCGCGACTCCTTCCTTCCCCGCAAGGCCTACCGCTGGAATCAGCATCCTGAGTCGCGCCAGGTTGTATTGGCCGAGGCCATTCAGCGCGGAGTGGTGATGACCAGCAAGATCGCCAACCCTAAAACGCCTGCCTATCCCACCACCACCATCCGCCTCAATCGCGCGGAGGCCGGTATTCCCGAGGAGACCCAGCGCTTTCACCCCGTCCCTATGCTGGGTGAGCCGCTGGCCGAGACCATCGAGGCCGAACGGGGTACCGTGTGAGCATCTACTTTCTTGAGTCCACCGCCTTTGCCAAGCTCTTTGTCTCCGAACCTGGTTCCGATGCGCTGATCGCGTTGTTGGAATCGGTTGACGACAATCGCAAGATGATTGCGGCCTCAACCCCGCTCGAACTCTACGCGGCCATTCGCCGCCGTGAGCGGACAGGGGAAATCTCGCACGACGATGCGGCCAGCGTGCGCGAAAGCCTGCGCATGGAGGCGGCCCGGACCGTCCAGCAGCCGCTTAACCCCGCCGTGCTTGAGGCGGCGCGCGAGCTGATTGACCGCGCTGCCCTTGGCTGGCCAGCCGCATTGCAGTTGGCTGCCGCCCTTACCGCCCGCGAGATGTTCCAGACCACCGAGATCATCTTCGTTTCCGCGCAGCCGTCTCTGCTCAACGCGGCAAAGGCTGATGGATTCACAGTCTTCAATCCGGCGATGCAACCGGAAGGGGAGTAGAACAATGGTTCGCTTGACTGCGCGGATTGCCGCTGTTCTGCTGCTTGCTCCCCTCTGCTGCGCAGCCTTGCTGGCGCAGGCAGCGGATATGTCCTCGCCGGTGGGCCGCTGGAAGACCATAGACGATGCCACCGGCAAAGCCAAGGCCATCGTCGTAATCCGCGAAGATGACGGCAAGCTCTCGGCCAGCATCGAGAAGGTGCTCGACACTGACCAGCCCGGCCCCAATCCCGTTTGTCTGGCCTGCGAAGGTGCGCTCAAGAACCAGCCACTGCAAGGCCTCAGGTTTCTCTGGGAGATGAAGAAAGACGGCAACCAGTGGGCGGGAGGCCAGATTCTGGACCCTCACAACGGCAAGGTCTACCGCTGCATCCTCGCCCTTGACGACGGCGGCCGCAAGCTCAAGGTCCGCGGCTTCATCGGCTTTGCGCTGCTAGGCCGCACCGAGTACTGGCAGCGTGCCGACTGATCCACGCTTTCCTGGGTCCGTGTTTTTCGTGCCCTAGGTTCAATGCGCCGTGCCCCATCCTTTGCGCGGGCTCTATCGCGCAAAGGGTGGGACAGCAAGATACTTTCCGGCCTCAGGTTCTGGCACAAAGAAAAACCCCGGTGACCGTATTCGGTTGCCGGGGTTTCTCTTTCCCTTATCGTTACTTCTGAAACTTACTTCGTGTCCTTCTTGCCCACTTCCACCAGCATGAAGGTGTCAGGCTTTGGCCTGGGCCGCTTGGAGGCCGCTCCCGGCACAGGTGCTTCAAACTCCGCCGTGGGCAGGTAGACCTTGTTGGTGGATTCGTCGAGCCCCATAGTGCGCGCGCCGGCGACCGTCTTCACCACCTGCAGCACCTGGAACTTGCCCTCCACTTCGCTGGCCACGGTCAGCGTGCCGTCGCCGGAGCTGGCATAGGCCAGGCCCGCGTGGAACTTGGTCGCATCCACGCCCGCACCGATGGGCAGATCCGCCAGCACCTTGCCATCTTCGGTGCTCATCACAATCAGTTTCTGAGGAGCGCGGCAGCCCACAAATAGCTTGTGGCCCTTCCGGTCGATCGCCAATCCCACCGGCTTTCCGCCCGGAGCAACCGGCCAGCGCGCTGTCACCGTCCGCGTCTTCAGGTCCACCACCGCGACCAAGTCCTTGTCCACGAGGTTGATGTACACCTTGCCATCGCCGCCGTAGGCCAGAAACTCTGGTGATCCACCCAACTTGATCGGCGGATCGATCTTGCCCTTCACCGGGTCCACATCGGGCTTGATGGTCATCAACGCCTGTCCGTCACCGGAGACAGCCAGCACCAGGTTGTCGGCCTTGTCATAGATGATTCCGTCGGCGTCGGGCATGGCGGCCAGCGTACCCAGCACCGCGTAGGTTTTCAGGTCATAGACCACAATGCCGCCATCGCCGCCACCGTCGGTGATGAACCCACGACCCACGGCCGGCGCCAGGGCCGTACCGTGCGAACGCTTCTGGCCGGCAATGTCGCCCAGCGTCTTGCCAGTCACCGCGTCAATCACCATGGTGTGCGTGGAGCGCGTCACGAATAACCGGTGCCCTTGTGCGTCCGCCGTCACGTAGTCCCAGCCGCCATCGCCGCCAACGTGTATCGTCCGCAGCACATCGAGCGTTGCCGTCTGTGCCATTGCGGCCACGCCGCCAACTGGCAGCAACGCCGCCAGCGCCATCACAACCATCCGCATCCTGCGCATACTTCGTCTCTCCCCGCAGGCGGCAATGCTTCGCCCAATCTCTGGGCAGCATTCCACCAACAGGCAGGAAGATAGCACAGCCAACCTTATGCGTACCTGAATGCCGGATGAAGTCTCATTTGCCCCAGCAACCGAATACTGCCGTGCCCCATCCCGGGGCCCCACGGACTGGTCTTCGTTCGTGGGGTGGAGCCTCGTCGTGTTCTTGTTCTTGCGGCTACCGTGGAGCCGCAAGGAACCCCTCTGCCGCAAAATGAGAACTGCTCAGGCTACGGAAACAGTTCGCTGCCCTACCGTATCGCTGACAGGCCTCAACCTGATCTCGATGTCGTAGCCAAGACGGCTCAGGCAGTGCATCAGCTTCTGCTCAGACAGGTTGGTAAAATCGCCGCGCATCAACCCTGAGACCTTCGGCTGCGGAATCCCCATCCGCCTGCCCGCTTCTTCCTGCGTCAGCCCCAGCCGCCGGATGGCGCGCGTAATCTCAATCACCAGCCCCGAGTTCACGTGCAGCTCATCGGCATTCGGCAGACCAAGATCCGCGAAGACGTTCCCACTGCTCTGCACAATCTCCGGGCCTTTATCCGCGCGCTTTGCCATCTCGTATCTCCTTTGCCATTGCCTCGGCTGGCAGTTCCATCAAGTCTTTCTTGCTGCTTCCAACGCGGTAGAGGGCTTTTAACCATTTTGTACGGCTTAATATACTCGTTCAGATATATTTCCGCGGCTTTATCTTCACTTCGTCCTGTTGGGAAAGTGTGGTTTATGTAAGCTGCGGTGAAGAGCACGGCGTCATAGCCACGTTTCAGGCCGCTCGCGATATGGTACGCCTGTGTACGCAACAGCGGAGGCGTAAATGGCGACCAGCAGAGTGGGAATTCGGGAGTTTCGCGACAAGCTCGCCAGCTATCTGCTGGAGTCCGAAGCGCCTGTGGCGATTACACGCCACTGCGACACGGTCGGATATTACATTCCGGCGCGGCGCAAGCGCAGCGACAGTGAGCGCGACGCTCTGCAGCAGGTAGCTGTGAAGATGCCGCAGATGCTGGCGGCTCAAGGCGTATCGGAAGAGGACGTGGTCGCCGACTTCAAAAGCTGGCGCAAGGCCGGAAGCAAATGATGCCGGCCAAAGCGCTGGTTCTGGACGCGAATATCCTTCTACGCGCCGTCTTCGGTGCCAAGGTCCGTGCGATCCTCGAATCCTACGAGGACGCCGTTGCTTTTTATAGCCCGGATGTCTGTTTTGAGGACGCGCAGAAGTACATCCCCGACATAGCCGCCCGTCGCAACTTTGACGCTGCAATTGGTCTGGCGCTCCTCGATCAGGTTGGGCGCATAGTTTCGGTGGTAGATCGCAGTCTGTACGAAGATTTCGAGCCGCAGGCCCGCGCACCCATCTGGACTGAGGATCAGGACTTCTTCGGAACTGGTGTGGCTACCTGGACGAGCAATCGAATCGAAGTGTTTCTGCGGGATTCGTAGCGTGCAATCCCAGGTCCCCAAGTGCGAGGGACATGGGCACCCAGAGCGGCTCATATGTGTAGAGGCGAAAACAAAGAAATCTCTTGCAAAATATACACAACTGGATATATTTAATTCATGAAGCCACTTCGGTTTCTCAGCGATTCACGGAAATCTCTGCTGGAGTTTCCTCCAGACGCGCGGAACGAGGCAGGCTATCAGTTGGAGAGGGTACAGAATGGTGGCCTGCCAGAGGATTTCAAACCGATGCCAGCCATTGGCAAGGGCGTTGAAGAGATTCGCATCCGCGAGGTGTCGGGCGCTTACCGGGTCATCTACACAGCGCGGATGGACGAGGCAGTCTACGTGTTACACAGCTTTCAGAAGAAGACGCAGGCCACTTCGAAGCGCGATCTCGATGTGGCTCGCCAGCGATTCCAGCTTTTGATGGGAGGCCAGCAATGAAACGGATTGTTCCGAAGGGAAAGCTCGAATACGAAGAGTTCGCAAGCGTTTGGGATGCCATTGCTGACACACCGGAAGAGGCCGCCAACCTGCGGCTGCGTGCGGCCCTCATGCGTCAGCTCACCGAGTTCATCCAAAAGCAGGAATGGACACAGGCCGAAGCCGCCCGCCGGTGCCACGTGACGCAGCCGCGCATCAACGATCTGCTCCGGGGCCGCATTGCGCGGTTCTCTCTGGATGCGCTGGTGAATCTGGCGGCTGCGCTTGGGCGGGGAGTTACCGTAAAGCTTGAGGATGCGGCGTAACAGTGGCACCAACACTGCTGCTGGCCACACCCATCTCTACTGAAGATCAGGACTTCTTTGAAACTGGCGTGGCTACCTGGACAAGCAATCGAATCGAAGTGTTTCTGCGGGATTCGTAGTGCTTAATCCCAGGTCCCCAAGTGCGAGCGAGGGACCTGGGGCACCCGGCTACAATCAACCCTGTTACAGTTGGACTTTGAAAGCGCGGCTCTCCATGCGTCCCAAAAATAGAATCCTTGTATAGGCATTCATTTCGAGCGCTCTAAACAGGATGCAGGGAAGAGTTACAGCCGCTAAAAAACGTAAACTATCACTTTGCACGCCGAGCTTTGTTTGCAAGCATATCTGAATAGCCTGATGCATAAACATGATCGTCATCGAAGCAATCCCCAATTGTTTCAAAGGCACACTCAAGAGGCCAATTCTACTGCTAAATCTCGCCACGGCAATCAAAACGCAAATCCAAGAAATGGCAAAGACAATGGATAAGATGGGAACCCCATATATCCCATTCTTCATGTTGTAGGCTACGCCGTATCCGGCATTCAAAAGAACTATCGACAGAATTGCCAGCAACGCAGCACATCCAAAATGTAGTCTCAAGCGTCCCAGTCGGTAAAGGTACCCGGCATAGAACCAAGGTGCCGCACCAAACACGACATTGATGTTCAGCGGGAGCCATACCTTCGGAAGAAGCAGCGAGTTCCCATAGCTCAGGCTAAGGAAAACCCCCATCAGGATCAGAATATGGCGATGTTTCCAGTTGGCGACCAAATAATTAACAATTTGCTGAGTGAAGAAGAAGCAGGTCACAAACCAGAAGACCGCCATCGTACCGCTCAGCATTCTGCCCCCAATGATTGCAGGAGCGATCATTTTTGCTGCACTGTGCCAGGTATGTTCGGAACTATCTCGCAGAAAATAGAAGAGAGAGGGCAAATATAACAGACAGAGATAGCTAAAGTAAGGAATCAGCAGATGTACGCATTTGCGTCTAAAAAACTGCAGGGAGTCAGCTGTTGGTTTTAGTAAGACGCCGCCGATAAAGAAAAAGAGCGGCATGTGAAACAAGTAAACAGTTCTGCCCCCAAATCCTGGATATATATGCCCAGCTACCACGGCAAGAATGCCTAAGCCCTTAAGCGCATCCAGCCAGTCCAAGTGGCAGCTTCCCGTAGTTTGGTTTTCCATTGGAGATACTGTATCATCGCGGGCGGCTGGCCCTGTTGCGGGAGTTGATTTCATCAACAGGTACAAGGGTGCCCCAGGTCCCTCCTCGCACTTGGGGACCTGGGATGATATGAAAACCCTGTTCCTTGCGCCTGTTCTACCCCTTCGCAAACATCGCCTTCATCCCGCGCAGGGCTTGCCGGGTGCGTTCTTCGTTTTCGATCAGCGAGAAGCGGACGTGGTTGTCGCCGTAGTCGCCGAAGCCGATGCCGGGGCTGACGGCGGTCTTGGCGTCGATCAGGAGGCGCTTGGAGAATTCCATGGATTTGAGGGCGGCGAACTGCTCGGGGATCTTGGCCCAGATGAACATTGTCGCCTTGGGGCTCAGCACGGGCCAGCCTAGCTTGTTGAGGCCTTCTACCAGCACGTCGCGGCGCTTGCGGTAGATTTCGCAGATCTCCGTGACGCACTCCTGCGGGCCTTCGAGGGCGGCGATGGAGGCTACCTGGATGGGGGTGAAAGTGCCGTAGTCGAAGTAGCCCTTGAGGCGGGCCAGAGCGCCCACCAGCACCGGATTGCCCACCATAAAGCCCACGCGCCAGCCGGGCATGTTGTAGCTCTTTGACATGGTGAAGAACTCGACCGCGACGTCCTTGGCGCCGGGCACCTGGAGGACGCTGGGGGGCTTGTAGCCGTCAAAGGCGATGTCGGCGTAGGCCAGGTCGTGGATGAGGTAGAAGCCGTACTCCTTGGCCAGCTCCACCAGGCGCGCCAGAAACGGCAGATCCACGCACTCCGTGGTGGGGTTCGACGGGAAGTTAACGATGAGGGCCTTGGGACGCGGCACCATGCGCGGAATCAGGTCTTCAAGCTGAGCAAGAAACTGCTCCTGGTCGTGGACGGGCACGCTGACCACATGCGCGCCGGCGATGACCGGGCCATAGATATGGATGGGGTAGCTGGGGTTGGGCACCAGCACCGTGTCGCGCGAGTCAAGGATGGCCAGGCAGAGGTGGGCAATGCCCTCCTTGGAGCCGATGGTGACGATGGCCTCGGTGTCGGGGTCCAGATCGACGTCGTAGCGGGCTTTATACCAGTTGGTGATGGCGCGCCGCAGGCGCGGAACGCCCTTGGAGACCGAGTAGCGATGCGTGGCCGGCTTGAGCGCCGCTTCAACTAGCTTGTCGACGATGTGCTTCGGGGTGGCCCCGTCGGGGTTGCCCATGCCGAAGTCGATGATGTCCTCGCCCTGACGGCGGGCGGTCATCTTCATTTCTCCGGTGATGTTGAAGACATAGGGCGGCAGGCGTTGAATACGGCTGAACTCTTCCATGCAATCAAGTTTAAGACAACGGCTCCGCCCTGGCGGCCTGGTGCTGTTGGATAATCCGGTTCCCCTTGGCGGCGGCGGAGGCCTGGCCTGGCCATGCGTGTGTGAGCATGGTGCGGAAACAGAGCGAACAGAGTCCGCATCTGCGCAAAATCGGTCTTGGGCTTCCGACTGATTCCCAAATTGGATTTTTTTAATCCAAATTCGCACATTGTGCTGTTTTCTGGTCACTCTTTTTCCTTCGGGGTCGATAAGGATCACGAGACCTTTTCACCATGACGATTTTCAAAAGCATTCGCGGCCGACTCATGGCCTCAGTTTTCCTTCTTTCGGCAGTCGCTGTTGGCATTGGTGCATTCGGCTGGATGAAAGCCACCGATCTGCGTGATCGCATGTACCTAATCGCTGGCCCGATCGCCGAGCGCGCTCGCATCACCGATGAAGTCGATATCAATCTGATCAACTTCATCCGGATGCAGAAGAACATCATCCTGACCACCAGCGACACGCAGCGGGACGATTTTCAATCGCAGCAGGCGCACTATTCCGACCTGTTCGATAACGCGCTGGCCGAGTGGGATCCGATTGCCTCGGCGAAGGGCAAGCAGGACATCCAGGACATCCGTACCGCCTGGAACGAGTACAAGGAAATGAACAGCGAGGTTATCTCACTGGCGCGCACCAACCATGCCGACCAGGCGCAGGCACTTTCGGTGAGCAAGAGTTTTGAGATCTTCGCGCGCATCCGCAAGCCGCTGGACGCGTCAAAGAAGCGTGCTGCCGAAGATCTTGCCCAGCAGAAGCAGGAGACGGCGGTTCTTTACCGCAACCTGTGTTGGAGCATGGGCATTGCCATTCTGCTCGGCGTCGGATTCGGACTGTCTTTCGCGTGGTACGTGGTTTCTGAAACAGTGGGGCGGCTGAATCGTGTACGTGACTACGTGCGCGACGTGGCCGAAGGCGAAGGCGACCTGACGAAGCGCATTCCCATCGTTCATACGGACGAGCTTGGTGAGGTTGGCGTTTGGGTCAATCACTTCCTTGACGGCATGGAGAAGATTATTGTGGGAGTGGCCGAAAATACGGCCAGGATTGCGGCCTCCGCGGGAGATATTGCTACTTCCACGCGGCACATTGCCGAATCCAGCCGACAGCAGGACTCGAAGACCACCGATGTTTCGAGCGCCATGCAGCAGATGGCCAGCAGCGTTGCCGAAGTGAGCCGCCACAGTGAGCAGGCGTCACACACTGCACAACAGGCCGGCTTGGCAGCGGAGGGCGGAAGCAAGACGGTAGACAATACCGTAGCCATCATGCGGGAGATTGCCAGCGCATCGCAGGAGAGCGCTCTGACGATTCAGCAACTCGATCAGTCGAGCGACCAGATTGGCAAGATCATCGCCGTCATCAACGAGATTGCCAGCCAGACCGGGCTGCTGGCTCTGAATGCGGCCATCGAGGCTGCGCGTGCCGGAGAACAGGGCCGCGGATTTGCGGTTGTGGCCGGTGAGGTTCGCCGGCTAGCCGAGCGCACTGCCTCTGCCACCAAGGAGATTGAGCAGATGATCTCCAACGTGCAACAAACCACGCACCGGGCCGTTAGCGCGATGGACGAAAGCACGCGCAAGGTGTCCCACGGCGTCGAGGTTGCCCAGCAGTGCTCAACGGCGCTGGAGCAGATTACTGCGCGCGCCGAAGAGGTGGAGAGCATGATCTCGCAGATTGCCAGCGCCGCTACACAGCAGGCAAGCTCGACCGAACAGGTGAATGGCAGTATGGAGTCGATTGCAGTGATGGTGCGCGACGCTTCGACCTCTGCGCAGCACTCGGCGCAGGCCTGCCAGGACTTGTCAGGCCTGACCAGCGACCTGCAGCAACTGGTGGCGCGTTTCAAAACCAGCGCACGGGCGGCCTGAAGCGCAGTTCTGCGTGAATAAAATTGGAAGGGTACGGACACGGGCCTGTCCGCCGAACAGCGGGCAGGCTCGTTCTTATGTGCTTATGCGCCGGTGGTGAGAACCACGCGGAAGCGCGCCTTGCCGCTCATCATGCGGTCAAAGGCTTCGGCAGCCCGCTCCAGTGGATAAGTTTCGATCATGGGTTTTACGCCGGCCAATGCGCTGAAATTGAGTGTGTCTTCTGAATCCATCCCCGTGCCTGAGGGCCATCCGGCAATCGTGCGGCTGCCCATAATCAGCGGTACCGCACCCACTTCAAATGGCTTTTCGGGGACACCCAGAATGATCAGCTTGCCCTTGGGAGCAAGGCCATTGACGGCTGCGGACAGAGCGTCGGCGTTGGTCAGGGTGGAGAGGATGACGGCGGCTCCGCCCAGCTTTTGCAGCTCGGCGGCGGGGTCCTGTGTGGTGCTGTCGATGTAGATGTGCGCGCCGAGCTGGCGGGCCAAGGGTGCCTTGTCTTGCCCGCGAGCAATGGCCACGGTGCGGTAACCGCTCTTGGCCGCGAACTGCACGCCCAGGTGGCCCAGGCCGCCGATGCCGAGAATGGCCACCGTATCACCGGGCCGCGCACCGCTGTTGCGCAGGCTATTGAAGGTGGTGACGCCGGCGCACATCAGCGGTGCCGCGTCCACATCCGACAGGTCTTCTGGAATCAACGCCAGGGCATTGGCCGGAGCAATCACGTAGTCGGCATAGCCGCCATCGAAGCTGATGCCGGAGATCTTTTGATTTTCGCAGAGGATGAAGTCGCCACGGCGGCAGGGGGCACAGTAGGTGCAATGGCCTCCATGCCAGCCGAGGCCTACACGCTGCCCAGACTTGAAGAGCGGCACATCCGCTCCTACGGCGTCCACCACGCCGGCTACTTCATGGCCGGGAACGCGCGGATATGCGATGCCGGGAAGAATGCCAAACTTGGTGATCGCATCGCTGTGACAGACGCCGCAGGCCTGGACGCGGATGCGTACCTGTCCGGGACCCGGCTCGGGAAACTCTTTTTGCACTAACTCGAAGGCTCCACCAGCGGCGGAAACCTGCACGGAACGACCTGACACTACGGGCATGGGGGACTGCCTCCTGCCCCGTTCGATGTGATCCGGCCCCGCTTAAGTTCAATTTAATGCCAGCAATCTCGCCAAGTTACCGGGTCCTGCCTGGGAATGCCGCCGTCCGCTAACTTTATACTGGGTATGCCATGCACGAATTTCTGCCAGTCGACGAACAGATGGACCTGCTCCAAAAAGGTGCAGCCGAGATTATCCGCGTCTCCGACCTTCGCGAGCGCCTTGAAGAGAGCCGCAAAACCGGGCGCCCGCTGCGCATCAAGGCCGGCTTTGACCCCACCTCGCCCGATCTGCACCTGGGCCACACGGTGCTGATGCGCAATCTGCGCCACTTCCAGCAGCTTGGCCACACGGTCATCTTCCTGGTCGGCGACTTCACCTCGCTGATCGGCGACCCCACGGGCCGCAATGTGACCCGCAAGCCGCTGACCCGCGAGCAGATCGATGCCAACGCCGAAACCTACAAAGAGCAGGTCTTCAAGATCCTGGACCCGAGCGTGACTGAGGTCCGCTACAACTCCGAGTGGCTGGGCAAGCTGGACTACGAGCAGACCATCCGGCTGGCGGCGCGCTTTACGGTGTCGCAAATGCTGGAGCGTGACGACTTCCACAAGCGCTATCAGGCCGAGCAGCCCATTAGCTTGCATGAGTTTCTCTATCCCGTGATGCAGGGCTACGATTCAGTGTGCCTGGAAGCGGACGTGGAGCTGGGCGGCACGGATCAGAAGTTCAACCTGCTGTGCGGCCGCGAACTGCAGCGCCAGTACGGGCAGAAGCCGCAGATCGTGCTGATGACGCCGATCCTCGAAGGCCTGGACGGCGTGCAGAAGATGTCGAAATCGCTCGGCAACGCCATCGGCATCAACGAACCGCCGAGCGAGATGTACGGCAAGTTGATGAGCATCAACGACGAGCTGATGTGGAAGTATTTTCTTTTCCTGACCGACCTTCGCGGCTCGGAGATCGAAGCACTGAAGGCCGAGGTTGCGGCAGGTATCCAGCATCCGATGGCGCTCAAGAAGCGGCTGGCGCGGACCATCGTTGCCGACTTCCATGGTGAGGCTGGTGCGACTGAAGCCGACGAGAACTGGGCAAAGATGTTCCAGCAAAAGGAAGCGGCCGAGAATCTGGAAGAGGTTGCGGTGACTCTCGCCGATGTGGCAGGAGTGGAGCCGAATCAGGTCCGCCTTCCCAAGCTGCTGGTGGCTCTTGGCCTTGCCGCCAGCGGCTCTGAAGCCAACCGCAAGATCGCCGAGAAAGCTGTGAAGCTGGATGGAGAAGTGGCTGCTGGCAACATTATTTCCGTTGCAGCGCTCCCGGTGAAGATCGTTGTGCGGCTGGGCAAGCGGGCCAAGGTAGCTGTGATTGGCGATTGACCCGGCCCTCAAATAGAAGCACCGTGCCCCATCCATTTCGCAGGCTTCATTGCGAAATGGGTGGGAAGCCTACACACTATCCAAGAACGTGGCCACAAACTTGCTTTATGGTTTTCCGGTGAGTTTTGCGTTTTCACTTGTGGAAGGTTTTTGCTCGTTGGTTGCGGAAATAATTCGCGGTCGATGAGTTGCGGCGATGTTCGCCCCGTCCCGCTGGGACGGGGCCGCTTGTTCTCGGACCATCCCAGGGTTCCGTCCGCTGAAGCGGTCTTCACCCATGGGCTATTTTCGATGGCTCCCTCCGGGAGCAAACCTGACGCAACGCTTTCATAGTGGTTTGTGGACAGGTTCTCAGAGCCTAGACCAATAAGCGTTATCGCTCACCCTGTAGAGTGGACTCGCTTCACAGGGTAAGCGATTGCGGAAGGCTGCACAGCGTTTCCTGGTCAGCACTCAGGCAAATTCAAAGCCCCCGTGGCCTGTGCCTTTCACGCGATAGAGAGCGCGGTCAGCTTCCAAGAGCGCCTGCTGGGGGCTGGGGTTCCCCTCGACAACCAGTTTGATGCCTACGCTGGCGCTGATGACGATGCGGTGGCCCTTGATCTGGTAGGGAACCGCAAGCTCAGCGGTGATGCGCTCGGCCAGCTTTCTGGTGCTTTCGTTGGAGTGGACTTCGGTCTGCAGAATCACAAACTCGTCGCCGCCCAGCCGCGCCAGCAGGTCTGTGGTGCGCACCACGTGCTCCAGTCGGCTGGCCACCTGCTTGAGCAACTCGTCGCCGACCGCATGACCATGCGTGTCGTTCACTTCCTTGAAGCCGTCGAGATCGAGCATCCACAGCGTGAACGGCAACTGGCTGGCGCAGATCTCTTCAAAGGCTGTTTCAAAGTAGTGGCGATTGGGCAGTCCGGTCAGCGAGTCGTGATTGGCCAGACTTCTCAGCCTCCGCCGCGTTCTGATCTGCTCTTCGATCACGTCGTACTGCAGCCGGATGGAGTTGCAGTAGGCGAACGCTGTGACTGCGGAAAGAACCGTAGCGCAACGCACCAGCGGATGCGGAAATCTGGCCAGCGAAATCGCCAGCGAGGCCTGCATGATGAGGATGCAGGCCTGCGAGACGCGCGGCTGCAGGCCCAGCCGCGAGCTGATGCCGCTACACAGGGCAAAGGTTCCCATCACGCAGAGTATCTGCATGGGTTCGTCGTAATAGCGGAAGTTGTAGAGGGTGATAAGGCCCATCAACGAGCAGAACAGCAGGGTTACGACGCTGAAGCTCCGGGCCCACAATAGGCCCGATGTGCGGGTCAGGCAGTTGACCTTGCTGGCCAAAACCAGAATCACTCCAACGCGAACTCCGCCGATCAGAACCGCTGCGCCGGCCATAGCCCATTGCCAGCGGTCATGGTAATAGGCGGCCGCAAGCGTTGTGGCGCCAATCAGGCAAAATGCGCTGGTAGACGCCAGCGGAATGATTCCCTTCATGGCAAGAACAATCAGATCAGCGCGAATATCTTCCCGTCCGGGACTCGAGACAGAGCTCCGCCGTCGATTTTGGACAGGAAAGGTACTCATAGGGTGATTATCGGCAGGATACAGGCTTTGAGGAGTTCCCTACAATGTGCCTCAAAGTTGTACGCAAGTCTGGAGCGCGCAGTTGCCTGAGATGCTGGAATCCGGCCCTCAAATCAAAGCACCGTGCCCCATCCTTTTCGCAGGCTTTATCGCGAAATGGGTGGGAAGCCAATACCGTCCGTTTTCCGCACCGAAGGCCGTCTGCTAGGACAGCCAGTTCCCGCACCGCAGATGCCTTGACTTCGTAAACTGAATAGATTACACTTCGAGGATGATCGACGGGTTCAGGCACAAGGGACTTGAAGAGATTTACCTCACCGGCAAGACCCGCCGGATTGGCGCCGATCCTATCAGAAAGTGCATTCGCATCTTGCAATTGCTGGAAGTCGCGAGCTTACCCGAAGAGATGAACATCGTCGGCTTTCACTTCCACAGCCTACAGGGCAAACCGATGCGATGGTCCGTGCGCGTAACCGGAAATTACCGCGTCACCTTCGGCTGGGCAGGCGAAACGGCCTTGGATGTCGATTTTGAAGACTACCATTAGTTGCTGCGATAGGAGGGGCGTTATGGTGAGAAAGAGTGGACTGCCACCCGTTCATCCGGGCGAAATTCTCAAGGAAGACGTTTTGCCGTCTACCGGCCTCACGGTCACGGCGGCGGCGAAGGCTCTGGCCGTCTCCCGCCAGATGCTTCACGGCATCCTCGCGGAGCGCAAGCCGCTTTCCGCCGTCATGTGCCTGAAGCTCTCCCGCCTGTTGGGCGGCTCGCCTGAAGTTTGGATGCGGCTGCAAGCTACCTACGACCTGAAGATGGCGGAGCAAGACAAGAAGATCATGGCGCGCGTCGTGCGGATCATCCCTCTTGAGCAAATTGAAGGGCTTCGAGCCTGAGTCCCGGACTAGCGGGTAGCTGCTGCCGTTGCATTTCGATGCGCGGATGTTCCGGTGAGGTAAGAACACAGGGATTCGTAGATTCCCAGATTGCCAATTGCGAGGGACTTTGGTCGTCTATCTTGCTCTAACTCATTCCCCGCAGCCAAGCCACCTGGCCGGACCATCTGCCCATGTTTTGGTTGGTGTTGGGTTGGGATCAGATTTCCGGAGTCGAGACGGGTGTATTTGGTGTATTGTCAGCGTATTCGACGATCTGTCGTAAGGATGGGAGGTCTTCTCTGCCAATGATTTCGTCCACTAGTCCTAGCCAATAGGCGTCTTCTGCAATAAGGCGGAATTCGCCTTAGTGGGGTAGCTCCCTGAGTACAGTAGTATCTATATGTGGTAGTTCCCGAGGTCAAATCCGATCTGAGGCTTGAATATCCCGGCACCTGGCAACAAT